>JFJP01040873.1_pt1 | contig 20072 bp, 20 predicted proteins | sample 431651 | NCBI WGS metagenome assembly JFJP01 (sample SAMN02602958, study PRJNA72255) | Microbial mat metagenome, whole genome shotgun sequencing project. | biome: fresh water; feature: sink hole; material: water; isolation source: purple microbial (photo- and chemosynthetic) mats found in...
TCTTTCATCAGAGTCTGCCCGATCGTTTTGTCCCGACCTTGTTTATATTCATCGCTCCGCCAAGCGTTGCCTGCATCTCCTGGTTTAATCTCACCGGGAGTCTCGGGGTGCCGGGGAAAATTCTCTATTTTATCGCCCTGTTCTTTTTTATTCTGGTGGTTGTCCAGGCCAAGTATTTTCTCCGCTGCAAATTCTTTCTTTCCTGGTGGGCTTACTCCTTTCCCGTTGCGGCTTTGACCATTGCTACCCTGATTATGGCCAAGGAAAGTCATGCCCCCCTGTATTCCTGGTTGTCCATGGGGCTTTTGGCAGCGTTAACCCTGCTTATAACTATTCTCCTTGTTCGAACCATCAGGGCAATCATGGATCAGTCCATCTGCATAGCGGAAGATCATTAGTACTCTGCGGACAAGGGGTCTGTTCCGAGAAGCCATTATGCATCGGTACTTGCCAAAACCTAAGGGAAAGGATACTATCGTCGCTGTTTTTGCCCGTCGGGTAATCGAAAACAACAGTGCCGGCGCACTCGTCGGCCATTACGTTTTTTCACCTTTTCCCTTAATAGATGCTTATCATGGATTTTTTCTTACCTCTGTTTGACCTGGCTTTACAGTTGTTCGATTTTTGTCTGCATATCGACCAGCATCTCACCACCCTGGTGGCACAGCATGGCGCCTTGATTTACGGGATAATTGCCCTCATCATCTTCTCCGAGGTCGGGCTGGTTGTCGCGCCTTTTTTGCCGGGTGACTCCATGCTCTTTGCCATTGGTGCCCTGTGTGCAACCGGCGCCATGGATTTAACCATTGTTCTCAGTCTGTTTCCGGTGGCGGCCATTGCCGGCGACAACTTTAACCGCCTGATGGGCGTCTGGTTCGGGCATAAGGCCTTCAGCGGCAAGGACGGCCTGATCTTCAACCAGAAGAATCTGAAAAAGGCCCATGATTTTTATGAAAAACATGGGCCGAAGGCCGTGACTCTTTGTCGTTTTATTCCGTTTTTTCGAACCTATATCCCCTTTATTGCCGGCATGGCGGAGATGAAATGGCGGACATTTTTCCCCTGGAGTGTCCTGGGCGGCGCCGGCTGGGTGTTCAGCTGTGTGCTTGCCGGCTTCTTTTTCGGCAATATCCCTTTTATTAAAAATCATTTCGAGCTGGTGGTTCTTACCATCATTGCCGTATCCGTGGTGCCCGTTGTCATTGAGTTTTTCAAAGGTCGCGCAAAAGGCCCGCTTGTTAAGGCCGATGCGGCGATAGAGTAATTTTCCCTACGGGATGAGTTCCCGCGGCGCTCTATTTTCTCAGTAAAACGGCAGATAACAGCCGAAAAAAGTAAGCATAAGCCCGGAGAACTTTTCAATCCAAAAGATCGAGTTTTGTAATCGATCGCCGATCCGCCTGCTGCCGAGGATGAAAACCAAGGCAGCATCCCAAAGAAAAACCACCGCCGTCATCCACAGGGCATACAGACATCGCCTGGCAAACTCGGTTTCCGCGGAAACGAGAACAGTAAAAAGCGACAGATAGAATATGCCGTTTTTCGGATTGAGAATGGCCGAAAAAAAGCCGAGCAACCATTGTTTGCCGAGATGCGGCACAATCAAGATGTCGCCTTCACCCCCTTCACGCAGCCGCTGTCTTGGCGATTTCAGGAGGAGCAGGCCAAGAAAAATGAGATAGGCAGCGCCCAGATATCTGACCACGGTCATCAGCGATCCCGTTTCTCGCAGAGCTTCCAGGCCGGATATGGCAAGGAGCAGGTAAAGGGCGTTAGCCGCGGCGATTCCGGCGCAAAGTGCCAGGCCATATTTCCTCGGCAGGCGAAGGGAAACCTGCATAACAAGAAAGAAATCGGGGCCGGGACTGAGGAGGGCAAGAAAATGGGCGACGGCGATAATACAAAATTCCATAGGGATCTCCAATTCTTAATAAGAAAATACGGCAGAAATGCACAGCTTTCTGCCGGCGATGGGGACCACTATAGGCCGTCGGGGCGAAGAGTTATTGGATAAAATTGACCTGATATTCTTTAGGGGTAAGGGTCGTCAGTGCTTTGAAGTGGCGGTGCAGATGGCTTTGATCAAAAAAGCCGCACTGCAGGGCGACGTCCGCTATCTCCATGCCCTGCCGCAGGAGTTTCCGGGCCTCTTCGATGCGGCAGTTGGTGCGGAAAGCGTGGGGGGTGATGCCGGTATGGCTTTTAAAACGCCGGAGCAGGGTATACGGATTGACACCCATCAGGTTCGCTAAATCGGCAAGGATCAATTCTTCCTGCAGGTCGGCGGCGAGCAGCTCCTTCAAATGATCAACCATCGCCCTATGCGGACCATCGTCCGGCGATGTTTCCGCATGCTGTACGCTTTTTTTGAAGACCGCCGCCAATAAACGAAAGAGCATCTGTTCTTTTTCCAGGAGGTCGGCCCGGCAATCCAGCAGTTTTTCCATAACCATCTGATACTCATTGAAAAGCACCGGTTCTTCCAGCAGGATGGTTGTTGCCGGTAAGAAGGTGTCGACAGCAAAAAGCGATTGCTGCAGCTGCAGACACCAGGCAATATCCAGATGGAGCATGAAATAGCTTCGACCCTCGCTGCCTGTTGCATTACAGGAGTGGAGTGTCTGCGGGTTAATCAGGGCGAGTGATCCAGGGACAAGGATTATTGAACGGTTATTAACCTCAAACAGAGCTTGTCCGCATGTGATTCCACCGATGCTGAAACCTTTGTGCATGTGGGCTTTAAAGTTCCGCTGGTTTTTCCCGGAACAGCGCCCTTCGACAAAGGGTAAGCGAGCATCGGTGAAGAATGTATCCCTGGCCATGAATCTCTTTTTATCATTATGACGACAAAGTAATGCGGAGTCCTGGAAAAGGCCCTTGAATGTATGCTATAAGATAGCAGATGTCTTGAATTTTCACACCTACTAACCTTTTTCCGGAGAGCTGTATATGGCCGAAAACGAGAGAAGGAAAGGAAACCGCAAGGCCGGACAATTTGTCTTTCACTTTAAAACGCTGGGTGAAGAAGGCAAGAAGACTGTACCCCTCGATGGGGTATTGATTGATTACAGCGTCGCCGGAATCAGATTTAAGACCAGCGAACCGCTGCGTAAGAACACCAATCTGCTCATTGAGCTGGAATTTGCCAACTTCGGCAGCGAAACCATGGATTGGCGCACTCTCTGGGAAGAAGAGGATGCAAGCAGCCTGAAGGTTATCGGCTCAGTCATGTGGTGTCAGGAAAATAAAAGGAAATCCGGGGAGTTTGAGGTGGGGACCCGGTTTGTTGAAAAGGTGATGCAGATCTGAGGGGAAAACGTGAAAAAGCCGGCGACAAAATTTCGCGATGCGATTTTTATTATCACCGAGGAACATGCCTGCCCCCTCTACAATACCGGGGAGGAATTCAAGGTGGAAAATTTAAATCTTACCGTTCCGACCTTTAAACCCGGTTGTCTGCATTTATCCCAGGCGATCGCCGACGCCATGGTATCGCTGGAACGGGTTGTCGGTTTCATCAAGCTTGGCGGCCAGAAGTCGAAATTCGACTGTGGCGGTTGTGAGGGACTGGTGCGCTTTGAATTGAAGAAGGAGCGGGATTTCGCCACCCTGCAGATGAAGCTGTTGAATGAGAGTGAGGAACGGCGGCGGCGGCAGCATCTGGAAAGGTTTTTTAACGTGTTGCGTAATCTCGATATCTTTGAGGCACTTGAAGATGATGCCCTGAGCGACTTGACCATGCTTCTTGAGTTCACCACTCTTCCGGTGGACAAGGTGGTCATTAAAAAGGGCGATTCCGGCAGTAATATGTATATTGTGCTGACCGGCCGCATTGCGGTTATCGCCGATGACGGCGAGCGGATAGCCGAGATGGGCGATGGGGAGATTTTTGGCGAAATGAGCCTTCTTTCCGGGGAACCGGTGACCAATACCATTCATACCCTGGCCGATACCCAGGTAGCCAAACTGAGCAGCAAAAATTTTAAACATGTCCTGAAAAAGTATCCGGTATTACAGATTTTTCTCTTTAAACTCCTGGTGCTCCGCGCCCAGACCATGACCCTCAGAGCAGGGAATATCACCTCGGGAATGTCCGGGGAACTTTCGGAAATATCCATTGTCGATCTGCTGCAGCTCATCAATTCAGCGCAGAAAACCGGGCGACTCGATCTTGCCCTGGAGCAGGGCAGGGCCATGGTCTTTTTTAAGGAAGGAGAAATCATTCATGCCCGTCTCCTTGATTTTCGCAATAAAGAGGCGGTATATGCCCTGGTGAAGGTAAAAAGCGGCCACTTCGCCTACACCAAAGGAATTCCCAAGGAACTGGAAAAGTTGGAGCCGATCGGCGGTTTTATGGGACTCCTGATGGAGGGTTTGCAGCAGATAGATGAAAAATAGAAAGGGAGTCCTCCCCATAACCCCGGCCGCTATCCGAACGGACAGACGGTGGCCGGGGTTGTTTTTTGCGGTGCTATCCGGGTTAATTGGCGCCTTTGCTGTTCATCATACCGAGGCGATCGAGGAAGTAAAAAACCAGGGACAGCAGCATGCCGACAACGGTCGCCAGGGCCATGCCCTTGAGCTGCACCTGGCCGATATTCACCGCTGCGCCGCTGATGCCGACGATGAGGACGATGGCGGTCAGGGAAAGGTTGATCGGTTTCGAGTAATCGACTTTGGCTTCCACCAGCATTCGCACGCCGGAGGCGGCGATAACACCGAAGAGCAGCATGCAGATACCGCCCATGACCGGTGTCGGAATGGATTGGATAAGGGCCGACAGCTTGCCGATAAAGGCGAGAACGATGGAGATGGCTGCCGCTCCGCCGATAACCCATACCGAATAGACCCTGGTTATCGCCATAACCCCGATATTCTCGCCGTAGGTGGTGGTCGGTACCGAACCGCAGCAGCCGGAGAGCACGGTTGAGACGCCGTCGCCCATGAGGGAGCGATGCAGACCGGGATCGACGGTGAGATCCCGCTCGACGATATTGCCGGTTACCACCAGATGACCGATATGTTCGGAGATGACCACCAGGGCCGCCGGGATGATGATGAGAATGGCGTTGAGGTCGAATTTCGGGGTATAAAAGGTGGGAATGGCCAGTACCGGAGCGCTGGCGACGCCGCCGAAACTCACCATGCCGAGGAAGACTGCGACGATATAGCCGACGGCGATACCCATGAGCACCGGCACGACGGCAAGAAACCCGCGGAACAGCATGGAGCCGAAGGTGACGACCAGCAGGGTGACGATGGAAACGATAATCGCCTTGGCGTTAAAGGCCCCGGTCTTGTCCGGCATAATACCCGCCATCCCGGTGGCGACACTTGCCAGTTCCAGGCCGATGAGCATGACGATCGGTCCCATGGTGGCCGGCGGCAGAACAACCTTCAACCAGTCGGAGCCGTAGCGCCAGATGATCAGGGCGACGAGAATGAAGATGCAGCCGGAGGCGATGAAGCCGCCGAGGGCGTAGGAATAATTATTGTGCCATAGATCCTTGTTGCTGCCGAGGACGACGAAGACCGGAGAAAGAAAGGCAAAGCTGGAGCCGAGAAAGGCTGGTGCCTTGCCTTGGCAGAGCACCAGATAGATCAGCGTGCCGATGCCGTTCATAAGAAGGACGACCGCCGGATCTATGTTGAAAAGAGTCGGGACCAGAACCGAGGCGCCGAACATTGCGAAGAGATGCTGGAAGCTGAGCGGAATAGCCTGCAGCAACGGCACCTTTTCATCCACCTGAATTGCCTTTTGAATCATAACCCTACCCCTGTAAGTTGCGCGGTTTTCGCCTGGTATGTACGGCTATTCGTCGGATTTATCCAAAAAAGAACATGCCGGTTCCGGGGCCTGGTCCGCATTCAAAGTATGTGCAGCTCTGCAGCTGCTTTTGTCCCGAAAGAAAATCTCCCATCCGTACCATATCCGGGCCGGTATCGGCAACCTTTTGTTGTCAATTGGGAATCGGGCGTTGACACGCGATGAAGAATTAGCCTGTTTATGCCTATTACCTTTTTGAATAACAGGTGAAATCAATTTTTGCCGAATAAAATTAATGGTTGTCGTTTTGTGGCCTCATTTTCTATGAAAAACCCTTGCCTGTTGTCTGTCTTTTCGGGTAGGTTGCTCAGGTGTTTGAAACGGGCCGAGGTCCGTAAGCCAGGGGCTATGATCCTCTCCGACAACAGAGGGGATAAGAAGAAAATGAAAGGAGGAGCGTGTATGAAAAAGATGTTGGGCAAGACTCTGTGTGCGTTTGCGGCAACCTGCCTGCTGTCGGTACCGGCCGTATGGGCCGAAACGTTAAAGATCGGTGCCTTGTTGGCGGTTACCGGTCCGGCATCGTTTCTCGGCGGCCCCGAGGCCCGTACCCTGGAAATGCTGGTTGAGCAGGTCAATGCCAAGGGCGGGATCAACGGCAACAAAGTTGAACTCCTGTTGAAAGACACCGCCGGCAATCCGGAAAAGGCCATTTCTCTTGCCAAGCAGTTGCTGGAAGAGGAGAAGGTCCTGGCTGTTATCGGACCGTCCAGCTCCGGCGAAACCATGAGCATCAAAAAGATTTTTGAAGACGCCAAGACCCCGCTGCTTTCCTGCGCCGCTGCGGAAGTCATCGTCAATCCTCTTGCCTCCTGGGTCTTTAAGACGCCGCAAAACGATTCTTCGGCGGCAATCAAGATCTTTATGGAGATGAACAAGCTGGGGATCAGCAAGATCGCCGTGCTGGTGGACAATTCCGGTTTTGGTAAGGCCGGAAAAGAACAGTTGCAGAAGATCGCCCCTGAATATAAGATTGAAGTCGTCGAGGCGGAGGTGTATGACGCCAAGGCCACCGATCTTTCGGCGGTGGTTGCCAAGATCAAGGCCAACTCGGCGGTGCAGGGGATCATTAACTGGTCCGTGGTGCCGGCCCAGTCCATCGTTGTAAAAAATATTCGCCAGGCCGGGTGGCAGGTGCCGATTTTTCAGAGCCATGGTTTTGGCAATATTAAGTATGTTGAGGCCGCCGGTGTCGCCGCCGAGGGGGTGATTTTTCCGGCCGGACGTATTCTCATGGCCGATCTTTTACCGGAAGCCCATCCGCAAAAAGCCCTTTTAGTGCAGTATATCAAAGACTATGAGGGTAAGTTCAAGGAAACCGCTTCATCCTTTGGCGGCCATGCCTACGATGCCTTTATGATCCTTGAAAAGGCGATAAGGGTCGGCGGCAATGACAAGGCGAAGGTGCGCGAGGCCATAGAAGGTCTGAAAAATCTTCCGGGGACCGGCGGCATTTTCAATTTTTCCGCCACCGATCATAATGGCCTCGATTTAGACGCCTTTGAGATGATGACCGTGAAAAACGGCAAGTTTGTCCCCTATACCGGCAAATAGCCTGTCCGACGGTCGGCATGGGCCATCGTACCGACCGTCGGTCCTTGGCAAAAGATACCCGGTCGGCCGATTGTCCGTAACGGCTCGGCAACGTTCTCAAGGTGGTTTTTGAAGTTTTTTTGCCTATGACAACCGAACTTTTTATCCAGTATCTGGTGGCCGGCATTACCTACGGCAGCATCTACGCCATTGTCGCCATCGGTTTCAACATCATTTATAACACGACCGGCATTATCAATTTCTCCCAGGGGGAATTCGTTATGCTCGGCGGCATGCTGTCGATCACCTTTCTCCAGTATCTGCCGCTGGCGCCGGCCATTTTTCTTGCCGTTCTTGTCACCATGGGCATCGGTGCCGCAATCGAAATGCTCTTTATCCGCTGGCTGCATAATCCGGGTATTCTGCGGATGATCATCATCACCATCGGCATCTCCATCCTTATCCGTGAAGCGGCTCTGCATGTCTGGGGGGCGAACGTCCGCGCCCTGCCGTATTTTTACGGCAACGAAATCAGTACCATTTCCATCTTCGGCGCCAGGGTCTCACCCCAGGTGCTGTGGGTGGTGGGGGTCTGCGGTCTTATGGTACTGGCGCTCAACGCCTTTTTTCAGGGAACGTCCATCGGCCGGGAGATGCGGGCCTGCGCCGCCAATCGCGTCGCCGCCGTCCTCTGCGGTATCGACACCCGCAATATGGTGACCTTCTCCTTTGTGCTCAGCGCCGGAATCGGGGCCCTGGCGGGAGCAGTCATGTCACCGATCACCTACAGCCAGTATGACAACGGCACCGGCCTGGCCATCAAGGGTTTTACCGTTGCCATCCTCGGCGGTCTCGGCAATTCCATGGGCGCTGTGGCCGGCGGTTTGCTGCTGGGGATCATTGAGGCCTTTTCCGTTTCCCTTGTGCCGCTGGCCTTTCAGGACGCCATCGCCATCGCCATCCTCCTGCTTATTCTCTTTATCAGGCCGCATGGTCTGTTCGGATCGAGTGGGCTGGCCGGTTTGAAGGAGTTTTGATAGGTATGGGCAAGAATTTTGTTTTTTTGCCGATTATCGCCGCGGTGGTCATGGTTCAGCTGGTGACCGGTTGGACCGGCAGTGTCTACTATCTGACCCAGCTGACCATGTCCGCCTATTACTCGCTGCTCATCGTCGGCCTCTGCGTGCTCATGGGCTACGCCGGACAGATCTCCCTCGGGCATGCCGGTTTCTTTGCCATCGGCGGCTATATCTCGGCGGCACTCACCACCCGTAATCTCGTCCCCCATGTCGACCATGTGCTGGTTCGCCTGCTTGGCTCTCTCGGCTGTCTCCAGGCCGGTCAGGATGTCTACGGCGAACCGCTCCTTGTGGTGGCGCCGTGGATGGCCTGTATCCTGGCCCTCCTTGTGGCCCTCGTGGTTTCCTTTGTTCTCGGTATTCCCGTCTTGAAATTAAAGGGCCACTATCTGGCCATGGCCACCCTCGGTTTCGGCATCATTATTTACCGCATCGTCCTGGCCTCCGCCTATTTCGGTGAGGCCGACGGTATCTCCGGTGTTCCAGGGTTTGCCTTGATTCCCGGACTTGTGGTGACCGGGGATATCTCCGGGCGGGTCGCCAATTATTACATCGCCTGGACGGTGCTGCTTCTTGCCATGCTGTTGCTTCGCCATCTCATCGATTCGCGGGTGGGACGAGCCTTGCGCGCCATTCACGGTTCCCAGGATGCGGCCGATGCCATGGGGGTCGATACCGCTCGCTTCAAGCTGCAGACCTTTATGTTGTCGGCGGTGTTTTCGGCACTTGCCGGGGTTCTTCTGACCCACTATAACGGCGGTATCGGGCCTTCCGAGGCGGGCGTCATGAAATCGGTGCGCTATGTGGCCATCGTCGCCGTCGGCGGCATGGCCAACCTGTGGGGGGCGCTGATCATGGGCATAATTCTCAACTTCCTGTCGCTGCGTGGTTTTTTCGGCAGTTACGACGACGCGGTCTTCGGCTTCATCCTTATCGTCATTATGCTCTTTGCCCCGAACGGCATTCTCAGTCTTCAGTTTGGTTCCCTGTGGCGGGGTGTATCGCTGTCTCGTCGCAAAAAGCAGGCGGTGAGGGAGGCTTGAGGCAGGGATGACCATTCTCCAGGTAGAGCAGCTCAGCAAACGCTTCGGCGGTCTCCAGGCGGTGGACGGCGTCGGTTTTTCCCTGCGCCGGGGCATGATTAAGGCGGTCATCGGTCCGAACGGCGCGGGTAAGACGACGCTCTTTAACCTTATCGCCGGGATGCTGCAACCGACCGCGGGGGAAATCCGTTTCCAGGGCAAGATCATTAACGGCCTGCCGCCGTTTCGCGTGGCCTCCCTGGGGATTGCCAGAACCTTCCAGAATATTAAGATGTTTGCCGGCATGACCGCCCTGGAAAACGTCATGGTCGGTCAGCATGTGCGGTCGCAGGCCGGGTTTATCGCCTCCATGCTGCGCAGCCCCGGTTGTCGCCGCGAGGAAAAGGCAATCCGTGCCAGATCCCTTGAGCTCCTCGATTTTGTCGGTATTGCCGACTCCGCCCATACCCAGGCGACGAGCCTTGCCTTTGGCCGGCAACGTGCCGTGGAAATGGCCAGGGCGCTGGCCCTTGAACCGTCGCTGCTGCTGCTCGACGAACCGGCGGCCGGATTGAATATTTACGAGACCGCCGAACTTGCCCGGCTTATCGTCCGTATCCGCGAGTTGGGCATAACCGTCCTTCTGGTGGAACACGATATGTCGCTGGTTATGGATATCTCCGACGAAATAGTTGTGCTGAGTTTTGGGCGGAAGATTGCCGAGGATGTGCCGAAGGTCATTCAACGCGATGCGGCGGTTATCAAGGTGTATCTTGGTGAATGAAAGAGGCTCGAATGATATGAAAAAGAGTGCAGGGCGATGCTAAAGATACGAAATCTTGAGGCGGGATACGGCCAACTGCGGGTGTTGAAAAATATCTCGATGCATGTCAAGGCCGGGGAGATTGTCGCCATCATCGGCGCCAACGGTGCCGGGAAGACGACGCTGCTTGCCGCCATTGCCGGGTTGATCCGCGCCACCTCCGGGGAAATCCATTTTTTAGGCGAGGACATTTCCCGGCTGGCGGCGGCGAAAATTCCCGGTCGGGGCTGTGTCATGGTGCCTGAGGGCAGGAAAAAAAGAAGGAGTTGCCCCGGCTGCTGGAACATCAATACCAGCTGTTTCCCATCCTCCGCGAACGAAGACTGCAATTTGCCGGCACCCTTTCCGGCGGGGAACAGCAGATGCTGGCAATGGGTCGGGCCTTGATGTCGCAACCATCTCTGGTTATGATGGATGAACCGTCCACCGGCTTGGCACCGCTCATCGTCCGTGATATCTTCCGGATCATCGTTCGTCTCCGGGAGGAGGGCAACACGGTCCTCCTTGTCGAACAGAACGCGAAAGCGGCCCTGGCCATTGCCGACCGCGGCTATGTCCTGGAAACCGGAAAGGTGATTGTCCAGGGTCCGGCCGAGGACCTGCTGGCCAACAAGGATGTCCAACGGGCGTATCTCGGTCGGGAAAAACTGGAGGAAGAAACGGTTTTTTCCGGCGAGCGCTAATTTTTCCTTTGGCAAAACTCTTTTTTCCAAGACAATAAATAAAAACCATGACGGCGGGCGACTGATACTTCCTTGTGGGGGACGGACTATGTACTGGCAGCAGGAATATGAATGTATGCCCAGGGAAGACCTGGAACAATTGCAACTGGAAAGGCTTCAGGCCACCCTGTATCGTTTGGGAACCCATGTGCCCTTTTATCGGCGGAAACTGCGCGAGGCAAGGGTTGATTACGAGGCCCTTACCTCACTTTCGGCCCTGCAAAGCCTGCCCTTTACCAGTAAGGAGGATCTGCACGAAAATTATCCCTACGGCCTTTTTGCCGTGCCGCTGCGCGACGTGGTGCGGATTCACTCCACCTCCGGCAATGCCGGGATGACTACGGTCGTCGGCTATACGCGCAACGATATTAAAAACTGGTCCGACCTGGTGGCACGTATTCTCTCTTCCGCCGGAGTCACCGCCGAGGATGTGGTGCAGATCGCCTACGATTACGGCATCTTCACCGGCGGTCTTGGCCTGCACTACGGCGCTGAACGGCTCGGTGCCTCGGTTATCCCCATTTCTTCCGGCAATATCAAACGGCAGATCCGCATTATGCGCGACTTCAAAACCACGGCCCTGGTCTGCACCCCGTCCCATGCCTTAAAACTTGCCGACGTTATGATGGATATGGGGCTTAACCCCAGCGAACTCTCCCTGAAATACGGGGTGTTCGGGGCGGAACCCTGGTCGGAGGCGATGCGCCTTGAGATCGCTGAGCGGCTCGGCATCATCGCCACCGACAACTATGGCCTGGCGGAGGTCATGGGTCCGGGCGTTGCCGGCGAATGCCGGGAATGCAACGGCCTGCATATCAACGAGGATCATTTCCTCGTCGAGGTTCTCGATACACAAACCCTGCAGCCGGTACCCCCCGGGGAGATCGGCGAGCTGGTGGTAACGACTCTGACCAAGGAAGCCTTTCCGGTTATCCGCTATCGTACCCGTGATCTGGCACGGCTTATTCCCGGACCCTGCCCCTGCGGTCGCACCCTCGGCCGTATGAGCCGCATCCTCGGTCGATCCGACGATATGCTGATCATCAAGGGAGTCAACGTCTTTCCCGCCCAGATAGAGTCGGTTCTCACCGATATCAACGGCACCGAATCCCCGTATCGCATCATCGTCGACCGGGAACAGCATGAGGATAAACTCACCGTTATGGTTGAGGTTACCGAGTCGCTGTTTTCCGACCAGATTCGCAAGCAGTGGGCCCTGTCGGCAACCATTCAGGATCGTTTGATCACCGATCTCGGCATCCCGGTGCAGGTGAAACTGGTTGAGGAAAAAACCCTGGAACGTTTCGACAGCAAGGGCAAAAAGGTTATTGATAACCGGAAATTATAGCAATTTTCTCGTGGCCAAGACCCTTTCACCCTGGGGTTCAAGGGCACTTTGCCGGTTGAATACACTTATAAAAGAGCGTTGGCAAAAGCCACCCGAGTAAGCTCGACAACCGTTTTGCACTTGAGCTTTTTCAAGAGGTTGCGGCGGTGTGTGTCGACGGTATTCGGGCTGATGCAGAGGCTGCGGCCGATCTCTCGACTGGTTTTGCCGCCGGCGAGATGGCCGAGGATTTCCATTTCCCGGGTGGTAACGTGCTGCTGACTTTGAAGCGAGGTGTAGGCGCGGCTGAAAACCGTTTCCGACACATCATCTTTTGTGATTTTTTTAATGGTTAACCGCATGGGCAAAACCTCGGCATTTTGCAGCATAATGACATTTCCAAGCACCAGGGAGGCCCGTCCGAGATCGTCTGTCTCAAGAATATGGACATGTTCCAGGAGGTTGATGTATTCGCCGTTTTTTCGCTGCAAACGGTAGTTATACTGGATAAGAAGGTTGCGTTTCTCGGTGAGGTCGGAAAGGGTGGCGATGAATGCTGTTATATCCGGATAGACCTGTGTCAGGAGGGTGTTGATTTCCTCCGGATGAATCCTGGCCAGAAACAGTTCCACCCCTCGTTCACTAAATTCCTCGTTGCTGTAGCCCGACACGAATTCTTGTTGTTTCCCGAGGAAGTGGTATTTTCCCGTAGGAAATTCGACGACATAGAAGAAGGCGGCTGAGTCGGGCAGGTATTGTTCTATTCGCAGATGGTTCTCAATATGTTGTTTGACGATTTTTTCCGCAACACAAGCGCTTTGAAAAAGTTCAGTATATGCCTGCAGGTAGCTCCGCATTGCTTCCTCCATTGTTCGGCGTCATGGAAAAATACTCAAATCTGAGTATGGACAGCCCCCCTTCCCATCAGTAAGCTACTGACAAATACTATCTCTTTTATCATGCTCAATCGACACTTGCAAGGTCTTGCCGTAAAAGCTTTTCCGGCCTGCCTGTCAAATTTTCTGGAAATTTTTCACCGTAATATCGGGATAATAAAAAAGGAGAAAGATTGCGGCGAAGTGGTTGAGAAATCCGTTATTGGGAGAGGGAAAGGATATTCATTTTAATTTCAGCCTGATGGAGGGATGCATGATGAGTTTTGCGGAGAATATTGTTGTTATCTGGATGGTACCGGTGCTGATACAAATTATTCTACCCTTAGTGCTGCTCGCAGTTTTCGCCTTGATGCAGTTTATTGCCGAGCTTTTTCAAAGTGTTGGTGTGCAACGAGCGACAAATAGTCGGCGGGATGGGTCGGGGGAAGCTGCTTGTGACGCTGACATTGCCGGTGAACTGAAGACGGTCAGGCGAACCTTCGTTTGGTAGATTTTTTTCGGTAATAGTAGCGATAAAAGGCCTCGCCCCGGTCACGAATCAAACCAAAGCTGCGCAGCAGCATATAACTGGTGAAAAGACCGATGACCTCAAGGGTGTTGCGGCTATAGCCAACTTTCTCCCATCGCCGGTGCGAGGCGATGACCTGCGTACGAAGAAAGGTGAGAGCCCCAGCCTGACGAATGGCAAGGGAGAGTTCGATATCCTCCATCAAACGAAAGGCGGGAAAATCTTCCGGAGGGACAGCCGCCCGGCGGAAAAATTGTACCTGGTCGCCAAAGGCGATGCCGAAGAGAAGGACGCGCCAGTCATTAAGGAATTCGGTGAAGCGAAAGCGCAGTGCCGGATGTTGGTAACGGGCGGTACAGGCACCACCGGCAACTCCCTGGTTGCGGCAGCAATGGTGCCAGATGTGTGCTATGGTTTCCTCCCGCAGGCGGGTGTCGGCATGCAGGACGATCAATAAATCGCCACCGGCCTCCTTATAGCCACCGGCTATCTGGACACCTCGGCCGGGAGGCGAGACAACAAGACGTACCCGCGGATCATTCTCTGCAAGCTTTCTGGTCATATCGGTGGAGCCGCCGTCGATAACGAGGATTTCCGCCGGGATTCCAGGGGGGATGGTTATCGACTGCAGGCAAGGAAGGAGATTGTCTTCTTCATTATAGACCGGCAGGAGGATCGACAGCCGCTCGGGAGGAGCAAAAACGGCGGGGGCAATGGGCGAACGGCGATAAAGATCTCCGGCAAGGGCGATAACAAAGGGTATGAATTCGAGAGCAAGCAGCCAGGTGGGGACGTTCCATTCCCCCGTTTGCTGGTGGTGCAGGCTGACCAAAAGGAGAAAGGTCGCCGTGCTGCAGAGAATAAGCCAGGGCAGACTGCGATACAGCACAGCAAAGGGAAGCAGCAGGGCAACATACCAGGGGTGAAGCAGGGGGCTTGAAAGCAGGAACAGACCGAGAAGCGGCAGGGCTGCCTGCAGCCCGGAAAAATTAAAGAGCCAGAGAACGACCATGCCCAGCAAAAGGATGGTCGTAGCGACGACAGTCGTCGCCGCCGGGGAAAGAATCCCGTCGAGGAGGATATGCGGTGGTGAATTGAAGGTTTCGGAGCTTGCAAAACTGCCAAGGGTTTGCAGATGCTCGTAAAAACCCTCGCCAAACGGCAACCAGAGAAGAAAGGGTAACAGCACCAGGGCCCAGTTTTTTTTCGGCAGGTGTCTTATGGCAAACGGCAGGAATACAATGACCGAGATCTTGACGCAGGCGGCCATACCCAGCGCCAGTAGGCCACGGCGGATAAAACCGCAATGGATGGCGACAGTTCCGGCAAAAAGTGGCAGGACGAGCAGAGGTTCGAGGTGTCCTTCTCCAATGAGCAGCAGCGGCGGCAGGGGATGGGCGGCGTACAGCCAGCCATGGCGCTCCGCCATCCTGTATTTGTGCAGGACAAAGAGTACCAGCGCCAGAATCCCCATGTCGCACAGCAGAAAAACCAGCTTCAAGGTTATGGCCGGAGCGGGGCTGAGATGGGCGGCGCGAAACACAAACTGGGCGACCGGGCCGTAGACCGCCGCATACTCCTTGTGGTTTATCCCCTGCCAGACGGGATCGCGAAGGGCTTCAGTCCGGCTGTCCGCCGGGGCTACGAGATAGGGATTTACGCCTTGTTGCTGCAGCCGGCCTTCCCAAAGGTAGCGGTTGAGATCGGTGTCGTGCGGCCAGAAGAGGAAGATCAGTCGCAGCAGGAGAGCAAAGCATAACAGCGTCCCTGCGATCTTCTTGTCGGCTTGGTAGTGCCAAAGCAGCAGCATGCCGCACAGCATGGCGGAGACGCCGGCAACAAAAAGGGCCTGGAGATGTGCAGGATAGGTGAGGCCGAGAAAGAGCAGTGAAGCCCCGCCGAGAGAAAGCAGGGCTCCACTTTGAAAGAGCAATGTTTTGCGTGAAAATACCGGCAGCTTCAGACCCTCCTGAATTTTTTTTCAAACGAGTGACAAAGGTCACCCATGAAGTTACCAGAATACGCTCCTTCAGGCAATCTGCATAATCATCACCTTCCTGTTACTGGAAGCCGCTTAAACAACAATGCATAAGGCCTGTGTCTTGGCTAACTGGGTCAATTTGTTGGTAACTCGCCCCATGGAGAAGTCGGCAACCTCGGAAATGCCGCGTCGCCCGACGACGATCGTGCCGTATCCCTGCTGTTTGGCCTCTTCGACAATGGCCGCAGCCCGACTGTGTACCGAGGTCATAATCTTTGTCGATAACCGTTCGGGAGAAATATCCAGTTTCTTCAGCTGTGCCTGAGCCAGTTGCAGGGCCGGTTGAATTTCCTTCTCAGCGTCCTGCATGAGCTGTTGACGGTAGGCCTCGGGGAAAATATCCTCCATGCCGGCATTTGAGATGGTGATGCCGCGAATGGCATGGAAAAGGCCCATGGTATTTTTATTCTGGTTCAGCATGAGTCCGGCGTGCTTTACCGCGCGAATTCCGCCTGCCGAGGCATCCATGGCAATGAGCACCTTGTCGGCACTCGGTTTGCCTCCTATCAACCACAGGGAAAAGGTTGTCGCCGCGCTGAGAACCTTGCTGGCGACACTGCCGAGGGGAGTGTTTTCCGCCATGCTCGATTTGCCGCGACCAACGACCACCACATTATAACCTTGGCGTGCCTCGGCGATGATATCCCGGGCTATCCCTTCTTTTTGTCTGCCTATTCGAGTTGTTACGTTTTGCGAGTTGAATCCGGCTTCCTGGAAAACCGCAAAAGCCTTCTCCATAAAGTCGGTGGCCATACCCTCCTGTTGTTTTTCCCATGCCCGCAGCGATTCGATTTTCTGCTGCCAGGCCGGGTCATTACCGAGATCCCAAAAGACTTCCGGGACCTTGCTCATTACCTGGTAAATTACCACCTCCGTTTGCGTACGTGGAACCGAGTTGCAGACAAAACGAACCGCATCCATCGATTGTTCAGAACCATCCACCGCCAAAAGTATTTTTCCAATTTTCTCTGCCATCTCACATTCCTCCGTTTATCATTATTACAGGTATCCAGCCAACTGGATACTGGTTTCCTTCCCATGTGGTGCACAGGTCTCGACAACCATGCTCTGTCATTACTATTCCAAATGTAATGCCAGTGTCGTTTAAAAATAATAAATTTAATTATTTTAATATATTAGCTGTTTGTTGCGGAGGCTGGGACCGGTGGTCGTCAGGAGGATGTAAGGAATGTCTGTGTGGAGTCGGTGACAGCAATGGGGTATAAAGCGGCAAACCCTTCGTTTTGCGGTGGTTCTTCGCGTGTGTCGGCAGGGTTACAGTGTTGGAGACCTTCTCTTAGGTTTGTGCAGTATTGGTAACAACCCAACCTCATCATTACTCAAAAAAAAGATGCGGGGGGCTTTTGGTGAGATTTTGCCGGGTGGGTCCCCACATGAGATTGAAGTTGCGAAAATCGACAAGGAGATATAGGCTGACGACAATAATTTATTATAAAATTGTGAAGAGTGTATTATTTTCTTGTTCCATAATTATTAGCAATCAGCCACTAACATAACTTGGCAGGAGCGTTTGTATGGCTTTTACTCTCTTTCCCAAATCGATTCGTTTTTTCGATCTGCTGATTCAGCAAAATGAAATTCTTAAGGAGGTCGCCTCTGAACTGAGTTTGCTTTTCAACAATTTTTCCGCCATGAGCGAAGCTTTTAAACGCATCTCCATCAAGGAAGAACAAGGAGATGAGCTCTGTCGGGAAATCGCCCGCCAGCTTTCCAGTTCTTTTATTACCCCCATTGATCGTGAAGATATCTATCGGATAAATCTGGCTCAGGAAGACTCCATTAATTTTCTGAAAAGCATTGCCACCCGCACCCATGCTTCCGGTTTTAGCCGTATTCGTTTTCCGGCCATGCGCATGATTCAAAACATCAGCTTAATGGCCGCTTCGACCGGAAAGCTCATCCAGGCCCTGCAAGGAAAGGAAGACGTTGGCGTTTTAGTCAGGGAAAGCAAGGACTTGAAGCAAGAATGCGAAATGTTGTTGAGTGCCGGTCTCTCTGAGATTCAGGATGGCGCTGTGAATGAAATCAGCGGAGTGGTCGATATTATTAAATGGATCCAGGTGTATGATCGTATTGAGCAGGTTGTCGAGCGGATAGATGATCTGGTTGACGCCATCGAAGAAGTGGTACTGAAAAATGCTTGATGTCCCTTTGCTCCTCGTTGTTATAGTTGTTATAGCCCTGATTTTTGACTTCACCAACGGGGCGCATGATTGTGCTAATGCCATAGCCACGGTGGTTACCACCAATGTGTTGACCCCGCGGACGGCGGTAATCATGGCGGCGGTGCTCAATCTTGTCGGAGCCCTTTTAGGCAGTGAAGTGGCGCATACCCTGGGCAAAGGCATAGTTAATACCGACGTGGTCATGGGGAGTCAGATCCTTGTTCTGGCGGCCCTCATCGGCGCCATTGCCTGGAATCTCATCACCTGGTATTACGGTATTCCTTCTTCATCGTCCCATGCCCTCATCGGAGGCTTGATCGGCGCTGCCGTTTGCCACGCCGGTTTTGCCAGTCTGAATCTTCTCAGCATTTTCAAGAAAATTATTCTGCCGATGGTATTGTCGCCGGTAGCCGGTTTTTTTGTCAGTTATCTGGTGATGCTGGGGATGATGCTCGTTTTTGCCAATGCCAATCGTAAAATAGTTGCCCAGCGATTTAAAAAACTGCAAATTCTCTCAGCCGCCTTTATGGCCACCAGCCATGGCTTAAATGATGCCCAGAAGACCATGGGTGTCATCACCCTGGCGCTTCTCCTTTTTCACCAGATCGACTCAATCCATGTGCCTTTCTGGGTTACCATTTCCTGTGCTTTGGCCATGGGGCTGGGAACGGCGCTCGGCGGTTGGCAGATCATAAAAACCATGGGACAGCGCATTTCCAAACTGGAACCGATTACCGGTTTTGCCGCTGAAACCTCGGCCGCCATGGTTATAACAGGAGCATCACTCCTCGGTGCACCAATTTCCACCACTCACACCATTACCGCCTGCATCTTCGGTGTTGGTTCCACAAAGCGCTTATCCGCGGTCCGTTGGGAGGTTGCCGCCAATCTTGGGCTCGCCTGGATCATCACTATTCCGGCGTCAGGGGCGGTTGCCGGTCTGTTTTATTTTCTCCTCCAATTTCTCGGTGTTGGTCAATGAATCGCCGTCAGGCCGCAGGCAGTCATAAGCCTTGGGCTCGCTGGAGATGACACCGGCGGCGATGCCGATTTCCGGGGCGACGCTGTAAAAGTCAACGCTCGGCGGTTCACCGCCGCAGGCCCGGTGTGCGGCTGATGCCGCCAGCCAGGTCTGAAGTTCCATGATGCCGATCCCCCCTTCCGTCACCAGTTGCTCCTGATCCCAGGAATCAAAGGCCTCAAGGTCATTGTCGCTGAAGGTCGTAAGGAACCGGCTGTCGACTTCGGCGTTGAGGCGCATCTGGGCGGCGGTCCGCTCGCCGCGGACGATCATCTTCGCCCCCTCGTGGTGCATGCTATAAAGACGATTCAGCCATTCTTCGCGGCTCAGGGAGGCGGGATCGTCGCCGCCGGAAATCTGCCAGGCGGTGACCGGATCGCTTGCTTCACCGAGCGGCGGGTAGTAGCGGGTGGGGTGGTGCGACATGCCGCCGGAGGCAAGAAAGAGTGTTCGTTTGCCGAGGGTTTTCGCAAAGGCGCCGACCGCCGCGCCGAAGTTGCGGGTGCGGTGAAAGGCGATAAAGGGCCGATTGATGCAGTTGATGAAAATCGGCACGGTTGGCCGGGCGGTCAGGCCTCCGAGCATGATATGCAGGGTTTGGGAAAAGGCATGGTCGACGGTCATGCGGTGTGAAATGGCCGGATCAAAACCCTGGTCCGCCAGGAACTCGTGCAGTTGTCCGGCAATCTCCGCGGGGACCTGCAAGGGGCCGGCAAAGCCGCCGATATCGCCGGCTGCTTCGGCGCTTTGGCCGACGCAGAAGCGCGGCATGTTTTTCATGAAGAACCCGTTGAAATGATCGGAGCCGAAGGCGATCACCAGCTCCGGGTCAAAGGCCTTTATGGCGGCACTCCGTTGCCGAAAGGTCTGCTGCAGCAGCTGCCAATCCTTGGGTTCCCTGGCAAAACAATACAGTAATGGGCTGTGCGAGGCACAGATAAGTGAGCTGATCATGGGGTGGTCCTTACTGGGGGAGGTGGCCCGGGAAGTGTTGTGCCGATCGGGCCGGTATTGTCGGCGGCGGTAAAGATGCGTTCGATATGGCGTTTTTCAATGCGCCAGCGACCATCCCGGCAAAGGCGGTAAC
>JFJP01038050.1_pt1 | contig 20066 bp, 13 predicted proteins | sample 431651 | NCBI WGS metagenome assembly JFJP01 (sample SAMN02602958, study PRJNA72255) | Microbial mat metagenome, whole genome shotgun sequencing project. | biome: fresh water; feature: sink hole; material: water; isolation source: purple microbial (photo- and chemosynthetic) mats found in...
TCAACCCAGTTTTTTAAATCTTTTATTTTACGCATTTGCGCTTCAGCAGCCTTCGCATCGTCCCAAAATCCGGGAACTTGCGTGCGTAAATCTTCTTCTTCTATTTGGATAGTTTTTGAATCGATGTCAAAGGTACCTCCTCAACGCGATCTCGCGCTCCAACACATCTTTTAGTTGGTCTGTAGTAATCATTTTTTTTTGTATTTATAAATTTTGTGTACAAAAGTACGGATTTAATCGTTGCTAATTTTACGAACTGATATATAAATTGATAGAAAAAAATTAAAATAGAACCTATCGCAGTCTTTCTAACCGTGATGCATCGAGGCGAAGTAGAATAAAAAGCATAATGGTAAAGCCCCAAAGCGATGAGCCTCCGTAACTAAAAAAGGGTAGGGGAATGCCAATAACAGGCATTATCCCCAACACCATTCCAATGTTTATCATAAGGTGAAAGAAGAAAATGCTGGCTACAGAATAGCCGTAGATACGATTAAATGGTTCACGCTGTCGTTCGGCAATACGAAGGATACGCATAAGTAATAGCCAATAAATAACTAAAACCAATGTGGATCCCCAGAATCCATGTTCCTCGCCTACGGTACAAAAAATAAAGTCGGTATCTTGCTCGGGTACGTATTTTAGTTTGGTTTGCGTACCATTTAGGAATCCTTTTCCCAAAAATCCACCTGAACCAATGGCGATTTTCGATTGGTTGACGTTATATCCAGCTCCCGAAAGATCACTTTCCATATTTAATAACACCTTGATGCGAATTTGCTGGTGAGGTTCGAGTACTTTTTCGAAAAGATAATCGGAGGAATAACAGAATGCAGCCGATCCGAGGGTTATGGCTGCTACTAACCAATATTGTTTATGGCGAGTTATGAAGCCTTGTAAGGCCCAAAAAATTGAATTTAATATAACAATACCTAAGCCTAAGTAGTTGAAATTTATTCTATACCAAATACTTAAAATAAGTGGTATTATTGTTAGGATGGCAATTCCTGCAATCGAATATCCAGCTTCTTTGGAATGATGGGCTCGAAAAAATGAATATCCAACTTGAATCAGCAACAATAAACTCATTGCAATAATAAACCCCAGTGTGCCTTGATTATCGCCAATAATCACGGTGCTAAAACGAATAACGATAACGAATAAAATTACTGCCAGCACTATTAAAAGTAAAATAATTCCATTCATACCTTCGCGGTATAGCATAAGCATAAATGCTAAAAAAACGAGTGCCGAACCTGTTTCTTTTTGCAAAATAATAAGTGCAAACGGTAGCAGAATAAACATACCAAGCGGGATTAAATCGCGCCACGATTTGAGTTTATAGTTGTACGAGCTCATATAGCGCGAAATTGCTAATGCGGTTGCCATTTTAGCTAATTCGGCTGGCTGAAAGCTTATTGGACCAATTACCAGCCACGATCGGGAGCCTTTGATATCAGGAGCTACAAAAATGGTAAGTACGAGCAAGGCAATTGTTGCAGCATAGATAAAATAAGCAAAGAAGCTATACATTTTATAATCAACAAGTAGCAACATTCCGCCAATGGCAAATGCTGTCAGAATCCATACAAACTGTTTACCGGCACGCTGATCCCAATCGAGAATACCAGATTGATCGAAGTTGTAACTCGCACCGTAAATGCTCACCCAACCCATTAATACAAGTATAACGAAATACGCTACCGTTGTCCAGTCGAGGGCATATTTTATACTAACGTTCTTTGACACTGGCATTGGTTACAATATTAGTTATTCGTTCTTCTAATTCTGTTCGTGTAATTTCTCCTTTGAGGTATAATTCGGCCATTAAACTGAAAATAGGAGCGGCATAAGTCGAACCAAATCCAGCATTTTCGACCACAATAGCCACAGCAATTTTGGGGTTTTCGCGTGGTGCAAAACCCACAAAAAGCGAGTGGTCTTTTCCATGAGGGTTTTGTACTGTACCCGTTTTTCCACACATGGATATGCTGTCTAACTGCGACAAACGAGCTGTACCCGATACAAAAACACGCGACATGCCCTCATGAACTATTGGAAAAAACTTTTCGTCCACTTTCACTCTGTGGATTTTTGTCAACATAGTGTCGGATTTATGTAAGTGCGGTGTAATATAATAGCCATTGTTGGCAATGGCAGCCATTGTATTGGCTAACTGTAAAGGGGTCGACAAAACTTCGCCCTGCCCAATAGAGTTCGAACGAATGGTAATTGCACGCCAGCCAGTTTCAGCTTTGTAAACCTTATTGTAAAACTTTTGAGTAGGAATGTAACCTCTCGATTGTTCATATAAATCACCATCAGTGAATTTTTCACCCAAACCAAAACTTTTCATCCGATCAACCCATTCATCGTATTTTGTGCGAAAAATAATATTCTTTTCGCCATAGCCATCTTTTTCAATTGTATTTTGGTATGCGTGCCAAAAATAAGGATTACAACTTTGCTCAATAGCTTGCTCGAGATTTACGGGTGAGCCATGATGGTGGGTACATCTTATGGGTGATGAATTTGGACCATTACATGCAAACTGCGTATTTTCGTTAATCCCTCCCATTTGTTGACAAACCAAAGCTTGCAAAGGTTTAAAAGAGGAGCCAGGCGAATACTGAGCTTGCGTAGCTCTATTCATGAGTGGCTTAGTGGGGTCATTAAGTAGTGCACGGTAGTTTTTTGAGCGCTTTCTGCCCACTAAAATGGATGGGTTAAATGCTGGATTCGAAACCATTACAAGAATTTCGCCTGTTTTAGGTTCAATGGCAACCACACTTCCAACTTTTCCTGTCATTAGTTTTTCGGCTAGCACTTGTAATTTTATATCTAGCGTTAATTTCAAGTTTTCGCCAGCATTTGCAGGTATGTCGCTTTTCCCGTTTTCGTATTTCCCTTTTATACGCCCTTTGGCATCACGCAACAATATTTCCATCCCTTTTTTGCCCCTTAACACATTTTCATATGTATATTCTATCCCATCGCGTCCAGCATAATCGCCCGATTTGTAATAATCGTCTTTTTCTATTCGTCGCTGTGTTACTTCTCCAATATTACCCAACACGTGGGCTGCATTCGGATAAGCATATTCGCGTAATGTACGGTTTTGTACATAAAAACCAGGATATTTATACATCGATTGCTGAAAAGTGGCAACATCTTCAATGTCCAATTGAGTCATGAAAATTTGAGGGGTATAAGACGAATATCCCAAATTCTTACGTCGGTCTTTGATGTTTTTCAGTTGTTCGATAAATTCCTCTTTGGTAATATTCAGCGAGCGACAAAAAGAGGTGGTATCCAAATTATGTATCTCACGCATTATGAGCGTAATATCGTAAGCTGGTTTATTGTAAACCAACAATACCCCATTGCGGTCGTAAATTAAACCGCGCGGAGGGAAAAGCGTTTTTTTGAGAAATGCATTGCTGTCGGCACCTTCCTTGTATCTGCTTTCTAATATTTGTATCGAAAATAAACGCAAAATATAAATTACAATTACGACTGTAATAATAGTTGCAATAACGCGATGCCGGCTTTGAAGTGAGTCGTTAATCATTTATTATAAATCATTTATTTGTAATTACTTATTTACGATTCAATGACTTTAAACCCAAAATAATTAAAATTGAAATGAGCGAACTAAGTAGCGTTTTGAAAAGTATTAGCCAAAAATGTGAGAACGAAAAGGCTTCGAGGAAAAATAAGGTTGCATGATGTAAAAATACCATTACAAAAACATATTTTACATAAGCACCCACCCCAAAACTATGAAAAGATGGTGTAGGATTGTTGCCTTCGTCGATAGAAGTAAATAGTTTAATAACGAAGCTTCGAGCATAAGCAATTAATACAGAGGCGAAAGCGTGCATTCCGAGCGTGTTCGAAAAAATATCAATAAGGAATCCTATTGCAAACCCTAAAAGTAATGTAAACCAACGTGGCAAACGAACTGGTAAAGAAATAATAAATAGGATATAAATATAAGGATTGATAAAACCCAAAAATTGGATATTATTAAGCACTAATACTTGTGCAAGTACTAATAAAATAAACGAAACTATATTTTGAATGACACTAAGCATGTTTATTTCTCTTTTGCAACTTGTTCTAAGAAGCGTTGTTCGCGGTAATTTTTATAATCAATTACTTTTACATGCGATAAAGTACGAAAATCGACGGCCAATTTTACACTAATTGTATAATAGGGATCACTTTCTTTTATGTTAAAGTTATCAATTGTGCCAACTGGTATTCCTTCTGGAAAAGTGTTGGTAAACCCACTGGTTACCAATGAATCGCCTTTTACAAATTTTACGTGGCGAGCAATATCATCCAAGCTGGCATATTGATAATTAAAACCCGTCCACTGAAGTGGTCCGCTGTAATTACTCTTTGTGAATTTACAATTGATACGAATTTTATCGTTCAAAATGGGAATAACAACTGCAAACTTATCCGAAACTGTTTTTACAATTCCAACAACACCTAAATCGCTCACAACACCCATATCTACTTTTATACCATCACGAATTCCTTTATTCAATGTAATGTAGTTCTGAAGCTTATTGGTAGAACTATTAATTACTTTTGCCGAAATAAATTTATATTCCATTTCGGGTGGGATATGAAATCGAATTGAATCTTTTTTTTCTGGTGTAATTGCAGCTAATTGATTTTTAAGTTGAATTAACTCATTTTTAAGCGCTGTGTTTTCTTCCGATAAACTAACATTCGAAGCTTTTAATTTAAAAAACTCTACTACCGAATTGCTCATTTCGTAGAGCGAAGCAACCGTTGAATTGCTCGACGAAAGAAAAACACTTTTCTGATATTCCTGATTTTTTACAATAAGGCTGAAAGATATTAATTCTAAAAATAGAAATAACATCAGTACACTATATTGGATAAGGAAATTAATCAGATTGCGCATGGGCAGTTTATTATTATTCGGAAAAGGCAGGCAATATTATGAAAGTGATTTTCCACAAATTTACCTGCCTTCTTTTTATTTGAAGTGTTTTTTAGCGTATCAGGAATGAGAATTTGTCTACGTTTTTCAGTGCAACACCCGTTCCACGAGCTACAGCGCGCAATGGGTCGTCGGCAATGTGGAATTGAATATTGAGTTTGTCGGTTAAGCGTTTATCCAAACCGCGAAGCAAAGCTCCGCCTCCAGCAAGGTAAATTCCTTTTTCAACAATATCGGCATACAATTCGGGAGGAGTTTGTTCCAATGCGCTTAAAATAGCCGCTTCCACTTTCGAAATTGATTTTTCGAGACAATGGGCAATTTCTTGATACGAAACTGGAACCTCCATTGGTAAAGCCGTCATACGATTAGGACCACGAACAATATAATCTTCGGGAGCATCTTCCAAATCGGTTAGTGCTGCCCCAACGTTAATTTTTATCATTTCGGCAGTACGTTCGCCCACTTTAATATTGTGCATACGACCCATATATTCCACAATGTCGAGTGTCAAATCGTCGCCAGCAATACGGATAGATTTATTGGAAACAATACCACCAAGCGAAATTACAGCAATTTCAGTAGTACCACCACCTATATCCACAATCATACAACCCGTAGGTGCTTCTACGTCAATTCCAATACCAATAGCAGCAGCCATCGGTTCGTAAATCATATACACTTCACGACCACCAGCATGTTCAGACGAGTCGCGTACAGCACGAATTTCAACCTCAGTACTTCCCGAAGGGATACAAACAACCATTTTGAGTGAAGGTGAGAAAAGGTGATTTTTTGTAGGAATCATCTTTATCATACCTCTAATCATGAGTTCGGCAGCATAGAAATCGGCAATCACACCATCACGCAAAGGGCGTACTGTACGAATTCCTTCGTTTTCTTTACCCTGCATTTGGCGAGCTCTTTCGCCTATGGCAATCAATTTGTCGGTACGTTTGTCCAAGGCTACTACCGAAGGCTCATCCACTACAATCTTATCGTTGTGAATGATAATTGTGTTGGCCGTTCCTAGGTCAATCGCAATTTCTTGTGTAAATGAAAATAATCCCATATTTGTTTGTTTCGTTTTTTTATGTTAGTTAGCTTCGCTGTTATTTGTGCTTTGCACGTTATTTAGCTTCGCCGTTATTTTTGCTTTGCACGTTATTAATTGTTATTGTAAAATCTTTTGTCTATAAACTTAAGATTTTCTATTGACTGTCCTCCATTATCTATCTTCCGTTGTCCGTCGTCCGCCGTCTTTTTTAATGTTTAAAATGTCTAAATCCAGTCGTAACCATTGCTTGCCCATTTTTGTTGCAAGCATCTATCGAATCCTGATCTTTTATAGAGCCTCCAGGTTGAATTATAGCTGTAATTCCAGCTTCGGCAGCTATCTGAACGCAGTCGGGGAAAGGAAAAAATGCATCAGAAGCCATTACAGCCCCATTTAAATCAAAGTTGAACGACCCTGCTTTATCAATAGCTTGTTCCAATGCATCAACGCGCGAAGTTTGACCTATACCGCTGGCGCACAATTGTTTGTTTTTCGCAAAAACGATAGCATTCGATTTGGAATGCTTTACTATTTTATTAGCAAAAATTAAATCTTCAATTTCTTGTTCGGTTGGTGCTTTTTCGGTAACAACCTTCATATCTTCAGCAGTTTCAGTTTTCAAATCTTTATCCTGAACCAAAACTCCGTTAAGTAAAGTACGAACCTGCTGTGTGCGTACTTTAGAATCTTTCATTATCAGAATAATACGATTCTTTTTTTGTCCCAATATTTCGAGTGCATCCAAATCGTAGTCGGGAGCAATTACTACTTCAAAGAAAATTTTAGTCATTTCCTCAGCTGTAGCTTTATCCACGATGTCATTTGTAATCAACACGCCACCAAATGCCGAAACAGGATCTCCCGCCAAAGCAGCATTCCATGCATCAACTAATTGCGGACGAGAAGCTATGCCACAAGCATTATTATGTTTAAGAATGGCAAATGTAATGTCTTCAAAATCGTTTATCAGATTAACAGCTGCATCAATATCTAATAAATTATTGTACGAAATTTCTTTCCCTTGCAATTGCTCAAACATATCGTCGAATTTTCCAAAGAAAATACCTGATTGATGCGGATTTTCGCCATAGCGAAGTGATTTTGCACTGTTTTCTGTTAAGCGGAAAGCCGATTTTTCGTCGCCATCGAAATAATTAAAAATGGCTGAATCGTAATGAGAGGATACGGCAAAAGCTTCTTTTGCAAACCACTTACGTTCTTCAAAAGTCGTTTTTCCGCCATTGGCTTCGAGCACATCAAGCAATGGTTGGTATTGATCTTGCGAAGCAACAATGACAACATCTTTGAAGTTTTTGGCAGCCGCACGAATGAGCGAAATACCACCAATATCAATTTTTTCTATCGTAGTTGCTTCGTCGGCACCAGCAGCTACTGTTGCTTCGAAAGGATATAAATCAACAATTACTAAATCAATTTCGGGTATTTCGTATTCTTCAATTTGGGCATTGTCTTCGGCCAATTCACGACGAGCCAAAATGCCACCAAAAACTTTTGGGTGAAGGGTTTTTACACGCCCTCCAAGAATGGATGGATACCCAGTTAAATCTTCAACAGCACTACAAGGAATATCCAGCGATTCGATAAAACTTTGTGTTCCACCTGTCGATATAAATTCAACGCCCTGAGCGTGTAGTTTTTGGATAATAACATCTAATTTATCTTTGTGATAAACAGATACTAAGGCTGTTTTGATTTGTTTGCTTTCCATATTCGATTATATTATTTACTTATGGGTTGCAAAAGTACAAAAAAAAATTGTTTAATCAATACTTAATTGTATCACATTTTGTAAGTTTTCGAATATAGGGCATTAACCAAACTTTGAAAGCAATTCGCTATGCGAAATAGTGGTGTGAATTGATTTTCCATCAGGAGTGAAATTACTATTCTCACAGGCAAAAAGTCGATCAATTAAATCCGACATTTCTTCTTGCGAAAGTTGTTTTCCCGTTTTTATTGCTGTTGATACTGCCAACGAAAGCGCAATTATTTCGTATAAGTTTTGTAATGTGTCGCTTCCAGTTTTCTGAATGCTTTCAATCATTTCGCGTAATAAACTAATAATACCCGAAGCATTTAATAGCGCTGGAATACCATTTATTTGAATCCAATTTTTTTCGTTATGCAAAAAATTAAATCCAACACTTTTTAGTGCTTCTTCTATGGTTTGAAAGTGCATTAAATCATGTTCATTTAATTCCATTTCCTCCGGAAAAAGCAATTGCTGCGAATGTGCAGTATGGTGTTCAATATCTTTCAAATACGACTCAAATAAAATACGCACATGAGCTCGGTGTTGATCTATAATTAGCATGCCCGATTTTATGCTTGTTATTATAAACCTACTTTTGAACTGAAAATTAGTAGAATGAAATTCATCTCCAAGCAACATTTTATGTTGTTCGGGTTCAGATTCAATCAGCAATTGTTCGACCGTTGATGTATCAACATTTTTTTGTGTAATTTCTGTGTCAAAATTCACATTTGCTGGTGATACTTTTGCATCTTTTTCGAAACCACCATATAGTTTTTCCCAATCGAACGAGGGGCGTTTGTACGACGAATTAAACGGATTGTAATCGGGATTAAAATTCGTTTGTGGCGGTTTTACATTATCTAAATTTACATTCAGCGGCATTTCGATTGCACCTTCCCGATCGAAATCGATAGATGGCGCCACATTAAATTTGCCCAAAGCTTCCTTAACAGTTGCCGAAAGAATAGACCATACAGCTTGTTCGTTTTCAAACTTTATTTCCGTTTTGGTTGGATGGATGTTAATGTCGATGCTTTGTGGGTCAACCTCAAAATAAATAAAATAAGAAGGATTATCCGACGTTTGAATGAGTTGGTTGTAAGCCAAAGTTACCGCTTTATGAAAATAGGGATGGCGCATGTAGCGGCCGTTTACAAAAAAATATTGTTGAGCCGATTTTTGAGCAAATTCAGGTTTTCCAATAAAACCAATAATGCTAACCAATCCATTTGCTGTTTCTACATTAAGCAGTTGCTGTTGAATTTTCTTTTTGGAGCTGCCAAACACTGCATCGATGCGCATTTTGAGGTTAGATATTGGCAAGCGATACAATTCGTCTTCGCCGTCGTAAAACGAAAATTCAATTTCGGGGTTTACCAATACAATGCGATAAAATTCGGTAAGGATATGCGATTTCTCTACATTATCGCTTTTCAAAAATCTGCGACGAGCAGGGACATTGAAAAACAGATTTTTAACATAGAAAGTTGTACCAGTTTCGCATTGAACAGTTTCTTGTTTAAAAACCCGAGTTCCAGCAATTTCGATTGCGACGCCCAATTCGTCCTCTTGTCGGCGGGTACGCATTTCAACTTGAGCCACAGCTGCTATCGATGCTAATGCCTCGCCTCTGAAACCCATTGTGCGTAAGGCAAATAAGTCCGATGCTTCTCGAATTTTGGAAGTAGCATGTCGCTCAAAGGCCATTCGGGCATCCGTTTCACTCATACCTTTTCCATTGTCCGAAACTTGTATAAGTGTACGTCCAGCATCTTTTATTACTATTTGAATAAAAGATGCACCAGCATCAATGGCATTCTCAACTAATTCTTTCAACACGGATGCAGGTCGCTGAATTACTTCACCGGCAGCAATCTGATTTGCTACCGAATCCGGTAACAAGTGGATAATATCGCTCATTATTAATTGCTTAGTATATAATATAGAATGGCAAGCATGGCAAATAAAATAATTACAAGGCGGAGGTTTGATTTGCGCATCTGCTCAACCCTGAAATTTTTATTCTTATTTTTATCGGCCATCTCTCTAAATATACCTCTTCGCAGCTTGGGCTGGTAAGATTCATCGTTGGCATTGGCACGCAATTTTTCACGCTCATTTTTCTCTTCTTTTTTAGGATCGTAGTAAATGTACCGATACCCATATTCGCGTGGTTTGTATAAATTAAAAAAGCCCATGTTGTAGTGACGGGGCGCGCCCCGTCTTAATTATAAAGTTTAGATATATTTTTCTTCGAAATTCACGGTAGCATCATTTACATATTGACGAATATTTTGCTCGTCTTCCAACTTGCAAATAAGCAATACATTATCAGCTTCGGCTACAATATATCCTTCAAGGTCTTGAATTACAGCTAGTTTTTCGCCTGGTAATGCTACAATATTATTTTTGCTACCATAAAACATGCTGTTGCATTTCAGCGTTACATTTTGGTCTTTGTCTTTTGGCGACATTTCGTAAAGCGACCCCCAAGTTCCTAAATCAGTCCATCCAAAATCAGAACAAAGTACGTATACATCCGACGCTTTTTCCATTATTCCGTAGTCGATTGAAATATTTGGACAGGTAGGATACATTTTGTCTATAAAAGCTTGTTCGTCAGCAGTATTATATACCGATTTGCCTTCGTCGAACTTTGTAGCTACTTCGGGCAATAAGTTTGTAAATGCTGCATCGATAGTTTGAAGGTTCCAGAGGAAAATGCCTGAATTCCAGTAAAATTCCCCTGTCTCAAAAAATATTTGTGCCAATTCAGCATTGGGTTTTTCGGTAAAAGTAACTACTTTTCGGAGTGCTGTTTCGCCTTCGGCAATTTGAATATATCCATAACCTGTTTCGGGGCGGCTGGGTTTGATGCCCAATGTAAGTAAGGAGTCATTGTTTTCAACAAAGCTAATACCTGTTTTTATAGTTTCCAAAAAATCAAGTTCTTTCAAGATAAGATGGTCGGAGGGAGCAACAATTATGTTAGCTTTGTTGGTAATAGCTTTGATGCGATTAACTGCATAAGCGATACATGGAGCTGTGTTGCGGCGATTGGGCTCTAACAAAACCTGATTTTCTTTAATCTCAGGTAATTGTTCCAATATCAATTCTTTGTAAATTACATTCGAAACAATTAAAATGTTTGCGGCAGGAACAACATGTCGAAAGCGATCGTATGTCATTTGTAAAAGTGAGCGACCAGTTCCAAAAAAATCGAGAAACTGTTTGGGCCGATTATTACGACTGAAAGGCCAAAAGCGGCTTCCAATGCCACCTGCCATAATGATGCAATAGTTATTTTCCATGTTTTTTTAATAATTAGTTGGGCACATAAACTTGCAAGTTTGTAGCCAATTTTTTTTCAAATATGCTTTTTAGTTGTTTGTATGGTATCGAAAAATCGCACTAAGATACAATGTTTTTTTATTAGATAGAAATTTTTTTGTCTAAAATTAAAGATTTAGAATTTAATATGATAAGAATATCGAATTTGTAAATGTGTAAAATAAGCATTTAATATTCAATAAAAGCTCTTATATTGTTGTTTATGTAAAAATAAGTATTTTAAAAATTGCTTATTTGAACAAAATGTTTTAATTTTGTCGAATATAAAATATCTATTATGCAAACAGAATATTTGAAAGAGCAAATACTTGCACGCCTTCGTATGGATAATCCATGGTGGTCAACGAATACAATAGATGATTATTTTCAATCGATGCAGCGTCGGCTTTATCTCGATTTATTTTACCCTTTGGTTGCCGATACTGAATTACGACGCGGAGTTTTGCTTATGGGGCCTCGTAGAGTGGGTAAAACTGTTATGCTATATCATACGGTTCAGAAGTTGATTGAAAATGGAATAAATCCTCAGAAAATTATTTATATTTCGGTGGAAACTCCAATTTATAATCGTATCTCGTTGGAAGAGTTATTTAACCTATCGCGTATAGCAGTTGCAAAATCGGATGATTTGAATGGTTTTTACGTCATTTATGACGAAATTCAATATCTGAAAGATTGGGAAATACATTTAAAATCGGTAATTGATACCTTCAAAAATACGAAGTTTATTGCTTCGGGTTCGGCGGCAGCTGCTCTCAAAAAGAAAAGTCAGGAAAGCGGTGCCGGTAGGTTTACCGATTTCATTTTACCTCCACTTACATTTAACGAGTATATACATCTCAAAAATCTAAATTCGTTGATGTATCCTTCGAGCATACAATGGCTGGGCGAGAATGTTGACAGTTTTGATACCATCGATATTCGGAAGCTAAATGAGCTTTTTATTCATTATATAAATTTTGGTGGGTATCCAGAGGTGGTTTTTTCGGAAAAAATTCAGGCAAATCCGGGTTTATATATTCGAAGTGATATAATTGATAAAGTGTTGTTGCGTGATTTGCCTAGTATTTATGGTATATCTGATGTTCAAGAACTTAACTCTTTATTTACCGTCATTGCTTTTCATTCGGGCAGTGAGTTTTCGTACGATAATTTATCAAAAGTTTCGGGTGTTAAAAAGGATACGTTACGAAAATACATAGAATATTTGCAAGCGGCATTTTTGATAAAAATAATACATAAAACAGATGTGAATGCTAAAAAATTTCAGCGTGCCACATCGTTTAAAATTTACCTGACAAATCCCTCATTGCGTTGTGCTTTGTTTCAACCAATACAGGCTATCGACGAAAAAATGGGTGATATGGTTGAAACGACTATTTTTGCACAATGGATTCAGCGCGAAAATGCAAATATTTGCTACGCAAACTGGAAAGAAGGACGTGGTGAAGGCGAAGTAGATATTGTAGGTTTAAGTGCATCGAGCCAAAAACCTTTGTGGGCTGTCGAAGTAAAATGGTCGGACAGATATTTTGAACATAGCGGAGAATTGAAGTCGCTTCTTAACTTTATGGAAACCAATCGTATGCAACAAGCAATTGTTACCAGTATCGAAAGAAGCGGATTGAAACAAATGCGAAGTGTAAGCTTGCAGTTTATTCCTACTGCCGTTTATGCATACATTGTTGGGTATAATACTTTGAAAGAGAAAAGGCAAAAAATAGGACTGTAAAAATAAGTAGAAATAATATCAAAAAAACTCTTATTTTCAACAAAATGTAAAAATAAGCAGGTATTTTACTGCTTATTTTTACATTGATGCTTATTCTATTGATATATAATTGTTTACGATGTAAAAATAAGAATTTAAAAACTCTGAAACAGTGTCATGGCCTGTTCGATTGTGCGTATGCCATTGAACACGGCTGAGCGACGACCGTTTTGTTCGCGTAACTGGCATTGACGTGGATGAACAGTCATAAAATGGAGTACTTTGCCAAAATTATCGGATTGATAATAGTTCGATTTTGGATTGGAAACCAAATACGCAATGAGTTTTTCGTTTTTCAAGGTTAGTTTTTCCATACCAAACTGCATAGCCAACCAACGCAAACGTACAACAAGTAGTAAACTATGTCCTTGCTCGGGTATCTTTCCGAAACGGTCTACCAATCGCTGTTCAAACTCCAACAAATCGGCCTCATTGGTAATGCTATCCAATTCACGGTAGAGCGCAATTCGCTCCGAAGTGTTTTCGATATAATCCTGCGAAAACATCAATTCCATGTCCGAATCAATCTGGCAATCAGTTACATAAACCGAACTGTTGTTTTCGGCTGCAATTTCGTCGGCATACAATTCGGAGAATTCTTCGTCTTTCAATTCGTGAACGGCTTCATTCAGAATTTTTTGATATGTTTCGTAGCCCAAATCGGCAATAAAACCACTTTGCTCTGCTCCAAGCATATTTCCTGCTCCACGAATATCCAAATCCTGCATAGCAATATTAAAACCACTGCCCAGTTCGGCAAAAGTTTCCAACGCTTGTAATCGCCTGCGGGCTTCGGGGGTAAGTAAGCTCAATTCGGGCGCCATTAAGTAACAAAAAGCCTTCCGATTACTTCGTCCAACACGTCCACGCAATTGATGCAAGTCGCTCAATCCAAAATTGTGTGCACTATTTATAATAATGGTATTGACATTCGAAATGTCGATTCCCGATTCAATGATGGTAGTTGCTACCAACACATCGTACTCATAATCAATAAAATCGACAATAATTTGTTCTAATTTATCAGGCGGCATTTGTCCGTGACCAACAGCCACTCGGCAACCCGGAACAAGTTTTTTGATTAACGATTCGATGTGGTAAATATTTTGAATACGATTATTGACAAAGAAAACCTGTCCGTTTCGGTTCATTTCCAACTGAATAGCTTCGCGAATTACATCTTCGTCGAACAAATGAATTTCGGTTTGTACAGGATACCGATTGGGTGGTGGCGTATTGATAATGGACAAATCGCGCGCACCCATCAACGAAAATTGCAAGGTTCGCGGAATGGGTGTAGCTGTCATGGTTAGCGTATCCACATTCACCTTCATTTCCTTGAGTTTTTCTTTTACCGAAACGCCGAATTTTTGCTCCTCATCAATAATAAGCAACCCTAAATCCTTGAATTTTATTTGTTTACCCACAATTTTATGCGTTCCAATCAGAATATCAACTTTGCCTTCTTCCAAACGTTGAAGCACTTCTTTGGTTTGGTTGGCAGTGCGTGCACGGCTCAGATAATCAACCGTTACCGGAAAATCTTTAAAGCGTTCCTTGAACGAATTGTAATGTTGCAAGGCTAGCACCGTAGTTGGCACAAGCACAGCCACTTGTTTGCTATCGGTTGCCGCTTTAAATGCTGCACGCATAGCCACTTCCGTTTTTCCAAAACCCACATCGCCACACACCAAACGATCCATGGGCAGCACAGATTCCATGTCTTTCTTAACGTCGGCTGTAGCCTTTACTTGGTCGGGCGTGTCTTCGTAAATAAACGACGCTTCCAACTCTTGTTGCAAATAACTGTCTGGCGAATACTGAAAACCTTGTTCGGCTTTTCGTTTGGCATACAGCTTAATCAGCTCACGCGCAATATCTTTCACCTTCGATTTGGTACGCTCTTTCAGTCGTTCCCAAGCACCTGTACCGAGTTTATTAATGCGTGGTGCTTCGCCTTCTTTGCCTTTGTATTTCGAAATTCGGTGCAGCGAATGTATGCTTACAAAAATAATATCATCATCCTTGTAAATCAATTTCACCATTTCCTGCATTTTGCCATTCACATTGGTGCGAACCAAACCGCCAAAAGTTCCCACGCCATGGTCTACATGCACCATGTAATCGCCCACACGGAATTGATTTAACTCTTTGAGCGTGAGCACCACTTTTCCCAGTCGGGTGCGGTCGGTGCGCAGTTGGTATTTATGAAAACGGTCGAAAATTTGATGGTCGGTATAGCAATAAATGGATAAATCATGGTCGATAAATCCTTCGTGTAAAGTGCTTTTAATAGGTTGAAATGTAATATTATCGCCACGGTCTTCGAAAATAGATTTGATGCGGTCGGTTTGCTTAACGCTGTCACTGAGTATAAAAAGCTCGTAACCTTCGGCCACACCTTGCTTTAGGTTTTCGGCTACAAGGTCGAAATTTTTATGAAAAATGGGCTGCGGTGATGTATTGAAATTAATTTCGACTTTCGTTTTAAAATACGAAGTTACATTCCATTCAATTTTACGAAAAGTCATGGCTTGTTGCATAAACTCATCGCCTGTAATGCGGTTTTTATGCAAGTCGGGTGTGGAGTTTGTACCATCGTTGGCTTTTACCAAAGCCTCATCGTACAAAATATTAATGCGTTCGCGCACAAACGAAGCGGTATTGAAAGTAATCCAGGTTTCCTTGGGTATAAATTCCAACATCGAAACCTGAGCTAGTTTTTTGTCAACATTCAAATCCGGAATAATTTCTACTTCCAAACGTTTTTCCTTCGAAAGCTGCGTTTCGATATCAAAAACGCGAATTGATTCCACCTCATCGCCAAAAAAATCGCAACGAAAAGGCATTTCGAAGGAAAACGAAAAAATATCGACAATACTACCACGCACCGAAAATTGTCCGGGTTCGTACACAAAATCTACCCGTTCGAACCCGTATTCTGTAAGCATTTCAGTCAGAAAGTCAATGCTCAGACTTTCACCAGTTTTTAGGCGGAGCGTATGCGTTTTAATACCGTAGGCCGAAACTACCTTTTGCATTAATGCCTCAGGATAGGTAATTACCATGCAAGGCATGAAGTTGTTTGTCAGCCTGTTAAGTACTTCGGTGCGCAAAATTTCGTTCGAAGTATCGAGCTGCGACAGTTTTATAGCTTTTTTGTAGGACGAAGGATAGTAATACACCTCGTCGGTCGGCAGCATTTGCTTAATATCGTTGTACAGATAACCTGCTTCGTCGGCATCGTTCATTACAATTAATTGCGTGTGAGGTCGAAGCCAAAATAATGAAGTAGCAACAAGTGCGCACGACGAACCACTCAAACCCGAAATTTTCAGGTTTAATTCATCAGAGTCAACCCACCGTGTGAGTGCAGTTACCTGCGGATTTTGGGCAAATCGTTGTTGCAAATCGGAAAGAATCAAAATCGAATTTTGTTTTTTTGAAGTTGCAAAGATACAATTTGTATTTGTATTTTTCTACAATTTGCGAAGCGAAAAGATAAAACTTAAACCACCAGAAGGTAAATTTTTAGCTGAAATATTTCCTTTGTGAAAATGGACGGCATTTTTAACAATCGAAAGTCCAAGACCTGTGCCGCCAAGTTTACGACTTCGGCCTTTGTCGATGCGATAAAAACGTTCAAAAATTTTACTTAAATGATTTTCGGGTATACCTACACCATTGTCGCTAAATGAAAAATAGAAGAAGTACTCATCTTCACGATAACAATTTATATCGATTGTTAGATTCTCGCCAGCATAAGTTAACGCATTGTCAATCAGGTTTCTAAATATAGAATACAGTAATGACCTATTTCCAATTAATTGAAGCTGATGAGTGAAGTTTCTGATTATCGTGCAATTTTTTTCTTCAATTTCTAATTGCACATCATTTAGCACATCTTCAATTGTTTGAGCTACATTGCATTTTTCTTTTTCGAATAATTGATTTGATTCTTCAATTTTATTTAAAATAGAAATGTCTTGCAATAGAGCCGAAAGACGCTGAGCTTGAATAAAAGAGCGCTCAATATAAAATCGTTGTCTGTTGGGATCAATATTCGGATTTTCCAAAATAGATTCCATATAGCCCATAATGCTACTTACTGGCGTTTTTAGTTCGTGAGAAATGTTTTGGGTTAGCTGTTGTTTCAATTTGTTTTCGCGCTCTTGAGCAGTAATGTCGTTAATCGAAATTTCAAAGGTATTGTCCTGAAAAACAATGCATCTTATGTTGAAAACCTTTCCATTTTTTTCAACTAAAATGCGTTTTCGAGTTAAGTTTTCGTGTAGTAAACTTTCGTTTATAAAATCATTTATTTGCGCAAATTCCAATAAATCAAAAATTTTTTCCGCGCTATCGAATTGAGAATCAGTAAGTACACTAGCATATTGCACAAAATAGCGATTGGTAAGAATTTCTTTTTTCTCGGCTGAAAAAAATCCCAAACCTTCCTGAGAAATTAGAATATGTTTACTCAATTTTTCGCGTTCGTGGTTTACATCATCTTTTGCTTTTTCCATTTTTCGATACAAGTGAATAATATTGCGACTTAAGTCGCCCAATTCATCTTTTGGAAATTTTATTGAGGTGTCAATTTTTTCTCCATTTTCCACTCGGTCGGTAAATTTCCAAAGTCGATCTATTGAGTTGGTAAAGCTCTTTGTTATAAAAAATAAAACAACTACTGCTATCAGCAAAATAATAGCAATAAAATATAGAAATAAGGTATTGGCTTTCAGTGTGTCGATTAAACTTAAATTATAAGGCAAGGCTGTACGAACAAAAAACTTATCGTGTTTGTGCGCTAAATAGTAATAGTTAATATTTGTTGTGGTAGATAAACGTATAGCTTTGCCAGTTTTTAACTTGGTAGCATTAATTATTTCTGGTCTATGGGCATGATTTTCGAGAATTGTGCCTTGTTTTACCGAGTTTTCGTAAAGCACTTTTCCATTCAAATCAATTAAAGTAACCCTTAACGTGGAGTCAGGAAAATATTTAATCAATTTATCTAAATTAGAAATTGAGTTATTATTTTCCTGAATGTATTTGTAAATAGTATTGTTATAGGTACTTAAAAGTTGGTCTAACTGCTCCGTTCTAAAATCTTTTTCACGCTGGTATTGGAAAAAAGTTATGGCAGCTGTTAATAAAAAAAACGTACCAAAAAAATATAGAAATAAACGTTTATTTAAAGTCATTCGGAATTAATTTTATTCTTCGAAGCAATAGCCATATCCTAAGCGAGTTACGATATTTTTTCCGTAATCACCAATTTTTTTGCGAAGACGAGTAATATTCACATCTATAGTACGGTCAAGCACAATAACCTCGTCGGACCAAACTCGAGTTAGCATTTCGTCGCGAGTGAAAACACGGTTGCGGTTTTCTAAAAATAATTTGAGTATTTCAAATTCTTTTTTTGTAAAAGCTATTTCTTTGCCATTAAGCATCACTTTTTTGTTTTTAAGTTGCATGGTAAGTCCCAGATAACTAAGGTCTTCGGAGGCAATTTCGGGCTGCTTGTTGATGTTCATTCTCCGTAGTAAAGCTTTTACGCGTGCTACTACTTCGCGTATCGAAAAGGGTTTCGAAATGTAATCGTCGGCTCCAATAGTAAACCCTGTTAATTTGTCGTTTTCAGTATCTTTGGCCGTCAGAAAAATGATTGGAATTGTCGATGTAAGCGGATTTTCGCGTACAATGCGCGCCATTTTAAAACCCGAAGTTTCGCCCATCATCACGTCTAACAACAATAAATTGTAAATTGTTAAATCTTTTTTCAAAGCTTCTTCGGCCGAGTAAGCTACATCTACTGTAAATCCATCTGATTCAAGGTTGAATTGGAGAATTTCGCATAAATCTTCTTCGTCGTCGACCACTAAAATTCGATACTGCTTCATAATGAGTTGATTTTTTTTTAATTTGTGCGACAAAGTAACTACATTATTATTTCTATGGCATGTAATAACTGTTACAAAATTATGACATTTTTTTGATTTCTTGATTATTTTGCGAGTGAAATATGCATCTCGCACTTTTTACAGTCGAAAGTCAACTCATATCGTTGGTCGTTGTTTTTCAAATAAAGAGGTTCTTTTAACTCTGATTTTTTGCCTTCGCGCGGACACCAGCCCATCTCATATTTTATGCAATGTTTTGTAAACATGAGTGTTACACCCACTTCGGCTTTTATTTCGAAACCTGCTTGAATGTCGGTAACACCATGATCACGATAAAATGTTTCGGCTAGTTTATTGGTTACATTACCCAGATAGCTAAGCTTATGTGTAGGGAAATTAATATTTTGTGCAATGGCAGGCAATTCACGTTGATACATCGCATCTCGTTTCTCATCCAATTTTTCGATGGCTATTCTTCGCCATTCACTTAGTTGTGAGGCAGGAAAAAACCAAGGCGACTGTAATTGTATGTCGATATTTTGTGCTTCATAAATAGTATTTCCAAATTTCGAAAGCTGATTTTTAATATTTTCGATTACAGCTTCGGGTTTTTGGGCTGGTTGTTTTTCTGCATCTATTTCGTAGTGTATCGAAATTCCTTCTTCATCCATTATTTGTAATTCAAAACCATTTTCAATTTCTTTCAATTTCAAATCTACCTGAATTTTACGTTCAGCTGTTTTGCCATTTATTATTTTGTCAAAAGCCTGATCTTGATTGCGGTACAAAAAAGCGCCAACATCCATGCGCGGCATATCTGCTGGAAAAATTTTAACTTTTGAAAACTCACCCCAGCCGTTTCCTTGATGAGAGGGATTTTCTACCCGATTCACTCTAAAACCAGTTAAGTCGCCTTGCTTGTTGATAAAACAAAGCCCATCGCCATTATTTAAAAGTTGACCGTTGTGCATTTCGAAAAAATTACGACCAATATAGGTAACATTTCCAATCGGTTCGCCCAAGGATTTGGGTGTTTCTGCTTGAAAAATTCCTTCGTGCCGTCCATTCAGAAAATAATCGGTTGAGCTACGACGGAAACTTTTTTCGGGGTTAGGCTCAAAAAAGAAAGTCGTTTTGCCTACAGATGTTTTTTTATATTTTCTATTTCCTTCCAGAATACTATCTAATTTTTTTCGATAATAAGCCGTTACATTTTT
>JFJP01005461.1_pt1 | contig 20063 bp, 19 predicted proteins | sample 431651 | NCBI WGS metagenome assembly JFJP01 (sample SAMN02602958, study PRJNA72255) | Microbial mat metagenome, whole genome shotgun sequencing project. | biome: fresh water; feature: sink hole; material: water; isolation source: purple microbial (photo- and chemosynthetic) mats found in...
GCTCAGCTCGTCGTCAGGGTTGCGCAGGCGCGCCCGCAAGACTGGCATGTGGGCTTGCAAACATTCCACCACCGGGCGGTAGGGTATTTGCGTCAGTCCCTCGCGGCCATGCAGCGTGGGGACGTGCTGAAAAGCCGCTGCCAACAGGGTTGTTTTTCCCAGCCCCGCTTCACCGGTCAGCAGCACCGCGCGAAATTGCAGTTGGCGCAAGGTTTGCAACGGGGTGTTGCGCCCAACCAGAGTGGTTGGGTGGGTTGTGGTTTGCGCGGGGTCTTCGGGCGCGTCAACTTCCGGCACAAGCAGGGCGAGTTTGGCGCGCAGGGCATCCAACCAGGGCGCAGGCGGGGTTTCACGCGAGCCGGTTTTGAGGGCCTGCGCAGCCGCCGCCTGCCAGTCCAGCCGCAATTGCGCCGCCAGCGCATCAGTCCATTCAAAAAAACCATCAAAGCCGGTGACACGAAAACTGCTGAGCCATTGCAGTGGTGCCAGTTTGGCCAGCGTGGCACCTTCCGCCGCCGTCATGGCCACCCGCAGGGTTTGCAGATCACTCGGGAGCAGCAGGCTGACGCGGCTGCGTTCACTTTGCAAGCGGTCCTCGCAACCCCGCTCAGCCAGTAATTGCCGCACACGGTGCAGGTTAACGCGCAGGTTATGCCGGGCTTCATTGGGCGCACGATCTGGCCAGAAAAAAGTCCCCAGTGCGTCACGATCAACCCAGCGACCGTGGCAAGCCAGATAAATCAGCAAACAGACCGGCAGGCTCGCCGGCAACGGAACCGCTTCACCATCGGGCTTCTGCCAGGAGGGAACACCAAGAAGCAGCAGCATGGTGTCAGCGGGTGTTGGTTACTGTCAAACCCGCTCAAGCGCAGGTTCAGATGTCAGCCAGCAAGGGGTAAGGTGGCGGCGCCAGGTGTAGCAGCGGTCCGGTGGCACTGCCCAGATGCACACCGCCGGCTTCAAACGCGCTGATCTGCATCGACACGATCGCATCAAACCCACCGCCTGGGGCGGCGGCGGCTTGCGCCACGATGCCACAGGGTTGGCCGTCATCGGCACTGCCAAAAACCTCGTTGCCAGCAGCCATGGGGGCATCAGCGTGCGCCAGGTAGGCGCGGCGCTTGAGCGTGCCGCGAAACTGGCTGCGCGCCACCACCTCCTGGCCTGGGTAGCAACCTTTCTTGAAGTTCACGCCGCCCACCGACTCATAGTTGAGCATCTGCGGCACAAACGCTTCGGCAATGGCCGGGGTGACGGTGGCGATGCCGCTGCGCACCTCGCTCCAGTCCCACAGCGCCGCAGGTATCTCAGGGCCGGCGGGTGCCGGCAAGCCTACCGGCGCAATCCACAGCGCGCGGGCAACGCCATCAGCCGGGTAGATCTGAATCAAATTTATATCATCAAAACAGGCTCTAGCCCATACTCCACCTGCGCTGATAGCTCTACTATCCATAGTGGATTGAAGTGCCTCGCCGGCCACGCCAAAGATGGCAAATGCAGCGCTGGCATCGCTCAACTGCACCTTGGCACGCATCACAAACATCGACAGGCGCTTCAGCGTTGCTGCCAGCATGTCACGCGGGCAGACCAGCAAGATGTCGGTCGGGCTGCGCTTGAAGCCGATCACGCTGGCCAGCAGCCGCCCTTTGGGACTGCAAAAGCCCGCCAGTCGGGCCTGCTCGGGGCCAAGCAACACAAAGTCGTGGGTCAGCTGGCCGTGCAGAAATTTGGCGGCATCTTCGCCTTGCGCCCGGATCAGGCCATAGTGCGCCAATGCGGCAATGCCGTTGAGGAGTGGGTTAGGTATCGTCATGGTGCAGATTATGATGCGCAGCTATTTACTTGGAAGGCAGCAGGGTTGTGCGTCGTTTGATGGGTCTTTTGCTGGTGTTGGTTTTGCTTGGGGCTGGCTTGAGCTGGGGCTGGGTGAACCAGCCGTTGACGCTGGCCACTGATACGGTGGACCTGTCAATTGAGCCTGGCACCTCGCCCCGGTCAGTGGCGCAGGCGGCGGTGGATGCTGGCGTGCAAACCTCGCCGCTGGCGCTGTACTGGTGGTTTCGGCTATCGGGGCAGGCGCGGCAGATCAAGGCCGGCAGCTACGAGTTTGAAGGCGCGCTCACCCCAAAAACGCTGCTGACCAAGCTGGTGCGCGGCGACGAGGCCTTGCGCGCAGTGACGCTGGTCGAAGGCTGGAACTTCAATCAGGTGCGCGCAGCGCTGCGTAAAGCAGAGCATCTTGCGCAAGATACACAAGGTCTGGAGCCTGATTTGATCATGAAAGCGCTGGGTCATCCCGATGCCAGTTTTGAGGGCCGCTTTTACCCCGACACCTACAACTACGCCAAGGGTAGCAGCGACCTGTCGGTGCTGCAACGCGCCCTGCGCGCCATGAACAACCACCTGGAAGCCGCCTGGGCCGCGCGCCAACCCGACCTGCCCCTGCGTTCGGCCGACGAGCTGCTGACGCTGGCCAGCATTGTTGAAAAGGAAACCGGCCGCGACAGCGACCGCGCCATGATTGCCTCGGTGTTCATCAACCGTTTGCGTCTGGGCATGCCACTGCAAACCGACCCGACGGTGATTTACGGCATGGGTGAGCAGTTTGACGGCAACCTGCGCCGGCGCGACCTGCTCACCGATACCCCCTGGAACACCTACACCCGCAACGGCCTGCCCCCCACACCGATTGCCATGCCCGGCAAGGCAGCGTTGCTGGCAGCAGCCCAGCCAGCGCAAAGCCGGGCGCTGTATTTTGTGGCGCGCGGTGACGGCAGCAGCGCCTTCAGCGACACGCTGCAGGCGCACAACCGTGCCGTCAACAAATACCAGCGCGGCCAGTGAGCGCCGGGCCAGCGCAAAACTCCGTTCGCCCCTTGCGCCGCTTCAATCACCCGCGCGCGTCGCGTGCGCAGCGGTAGCCACGCAGGAACTCCAGCAAGCCGGCGTCGGCGGTGTGTTGGCAAGCCAGGTCATATGCCTGATGGATATCGCGGCTTGCACCCAAGGTCGATTGCAGCCGGGTTGCCGTGTCAATCCAGCGCATGACACGCCGCTTTGGCAGGTAGCTTCGCAGCACTTCTGCCGCATAACGCAGTCTTTTTGCCAGGATGCGCACCCGGTGCTGAGTTTCGAGCGTACTCGCGTTGGCCTGCGCCAGCTTGAGCCGACGACGAAACCGTCTGACACGCCGACCGGCCCAATGTTGCAAATCCTGCGCAGCAGCCAGCGGTACAACGCCTGCAGCATCCGGTGCCAGCGCCGGTGACAGGGTTAATTCTTCAATGAACCGGGTGATGGCCAGCAGCGCAGCACCTGCGGCGGGTTGCAGCAGCGCCTGGCGGACCTGGGTGCGCTGGCTTTGCGCGGCCAGCGTCAGGGCGCGAAGCAACGCATCCCAGGCCAAGGCACGCTGCGCATCGGCAGCGATGTAGCTGGGTGCGAGGGGTGCCAATGTGTCATGCAGCGCCACATCCAGGTTGCGCAACGCGCCCAAGGCATCGAGCAAGGGCTGCAAGGCCGCCAGCGGTGGCACGGCGACACCGGGCATGGAGGCCCTGAAAAGACGCAAAGCGCTTTTGAAACGCCGCCAGCCCACTCGCGCCTGATGGACCACTTCAACATCGTCCGACCTGCGCAAGGCATCCAGGTTGACGGTGAACTGAAAAAACATTTCCCGCAGCACCGTTTGCGCAGTTGCCAACAGGGTTGCATCGGCTTGCAGCTTCGGCGGCTGTGCAAAGCAAGCCTGGTCCAGCGTGCCATTCGACAAAGCAAAACCGCGCTCAGCCTTGCTTTGGCCGGCAGGCAATAGCGCCACGCTGGCAGCAAGCTGCTGCGCCACATCAAACAGCGCTGCCGCATTGCCCTTGAGCAACTCCAGTTCAAGCTCGCAAATCTCGGCGCAACGGTCGCCCGACTGCACCTGACCCAAATCCAGCGCAACCTCGATCTCGCTGCCATCAGCAGTGCTGATGGTCCAGCAGGTGCGCTTAAAACCAGTGGCAAAGCAGGCGCTCAGCGTGCCAAACAGGTGCCCATCGGGGTCCAGCTTCTCCCAAGGCGTGGCACGCAGCGCCTGCAGGTTGGGCGTATCAGCCGCCACTTCTGTCTCCCATTCCCCACGCGCACTCAAGGCAGAACCGCCACTTGCGCCGGTCTTCAGGGTCTGAATCCACACCGCCTGATCTGCTGAACCCACACGCCGGATGCGCAACACCGCCCGCTGCTGTCGCAACCATTGATCAGGGGTGTCGTAATAAACGCTGTGCAGTTGGTGCTTGACTGGCGCAACATGCCGCAAGGGGCTGCTGGCTGCCAGTTGCTTGAACAGGCTTTGCGGATTGGAAGTCACAAGCAGAAGCTTGAGCTCGACTTCCTTCACTTTTTGAGAGGGAGAGACTGACTTCATGGGATGAATGGCCCCTCAAAATATCGATTATGGTCGTCAGAAATATACCATTTGCTCGTTGCTGGTCACACTCGCCGCCAACTGATTCAAGACAAAGCCCGCAGCACAGAGCCCAAAGGTGGCCGTAACGGTCACCAGTGAACCAAAACCGTGGCAACTCAGCGATCCATCACCGACGACACCGCAGGAAACATCCGGCGGTGCGACCGCTTCGGCACTGAAGACACAGTGAACCCCCATGTTCTTGCCCTCTCTTGGTGCAGCAAAATCCTTGCGCAAGTGATAGCGCACTTTGGCCAACAATGGATCGTGGGTTGCCTTGCTCAAGTCATCCACACGAACCCATTGCGCTTGCCGCTTGCCACCCGCTGCGCCTGATGTCACAAACATTGTCTTGCTTTGGAGCGCCCATGCTGCCAGTGCCGTCTTGACCCTGACCTGGTCGCAAGCATCAATCAAGGCATCTACCCCGACGGGCAAAAGCGCTGCAGAAGAATCAGCATCGACAAATTCTTCAACACAATCAACCCTGCATTGCGGAAAGAATGCATGAATCCTTTCACGCATTGCAATCACTTTGGCCTGGCCCAGGCTCGCCTCAACCGCATGGATTTGTCGATTGATGTTGGACTGGGCCACATGATCCAGATCAATCAGGGTCAACCGACCGACACCGCTGCGTGCCAGCGCCTCTGCCGCCCAGGAGCCCACGCCACCAATGCCAACCACGGCCACATGTGCGCCCTTGATCCGGTTGGCGCCACTGACACCAAACAGCCTGTCGATGGCTGCAAACCGGCGGTCCAAGGTCATTGATAACTCTGCATTGACCCGTACGACTGGCCTATTTCAGCGCCGCCAACCGCTCTTTTGCAGCGCTTGCCGCTTCGGTCTCGGGGTAGGCGCGCACCAGGTCAGACAATGTTTTCCGAGCGCCCTTGATGTCCTTGAGCTCCAACTGGCAGTTGGCGACCGACAACACCGCCTCCGGGGCACGCACATGATCCGGACTTTTGGCGATCAGTGCGCGGAAGTTGATGATGGCTTCCTTGTAGTCACGGGTGGCATACTGTGCGTTGCCAAGCCAGAAAAGCGCGGGTGTCACGTAGGCACTGCCCGGATAACGGCTAACAAAACCGGAAAAAAGGATCTGCGCAGCAGCAAAATCACCCTTTTTGAAGACGCCCAGCGCTGACTCGAATTCACGCCGTTCTACGGGGTCAGCCAGAAACTCGACACCGTCAATGGCCACTTTGGTCGGCTCAAGTTTGCCGATGCGATCCATCAACTGGGTCGATTGCTCTTTGTAGAGTTTCTGAAGTTCAGCCAAATCTTTGGACTGCTGTTCACCCACACCGCGCATGGCAGCCAGTTCAGCACGCAGCAGCTCCAACTGGCGTTGCAACTCCAGCAGGCTGCGGGTCAGGGCGGCAGTCTCGTCAGCCGCAGCCTTTTTTGCTTGCTCTGCATCGGTGCGCATGAATTCAACCCGCTGACGCAAGTCAAGAATCGCCTTGCGCGCATCGTCGTCTTCAAACAAAGCGGCTTGCAAGCCGGTCACCGTGAACAGGCCCACCAACAGGAGGGCGCAAGACCTGAAAAGCATCAAATGCATTTTGTCGGATCGATTAATTGAATCCGAATTTCAGCACGTCGATTTTTTTCCCATGCGGTCTCATCCGAGCCCACCTTGGCTGGCTTTTCCTCGCCAAAGCTGACGGCCTCCATCTGATTTTGCGGTACACCAAGAATCGACAGGGCGCCCGCCACTGCCTCAGCCCGCCGTTGGCCAAGTGCCAGGTTGTACTCGCGTCCGCCTCGCTCGTCGGTATGCCCCTCGATCGCCACTTTTTGGGCTGGCTTACTCTTGATCATTCGCGCCTGCACGCTGACGACCGACTGGTATTCAGGTTTGATGACATAGCTGTCGAAATCAAAATAGACAGTATTCGGGGCTGCCGGCACGGCAACCTGGTCACCGCGACTGCCAACATCAACCTGGGCAACGCTATTGCCGGTCACAACTGCACCGGAATCTCCCCCTGGTGCAACCCCACCAACGCTTTTGACAGTGCCATCGGCAACCGGTGCTTCGCTCAACGGCACCGATGTACCACAGGCGGTCAGCAACACAGCCAAACAGCAACCAAGCAAAAATTTTGTCATTCCAAACACTCCTGAAAATTATGGATTCAAAAAAGAGCCCCAAGCCGGCTCGCGAATATCACCGCTTTGACCACTCAAGCGCGCCTTAACCTTGCCGTCCAAGGTAGTCGTCATGAGCGCTTCACGACCCTGCTGCTGGGTAGCATATATCAGCAATTTGCTGTTGGGCGCGAAACTGGGACTCTCATCGGCTGAAGTCGTGGTCAGCTCCCGGAGAGCGCCCGTTTCAATTTCCATCAGAAATAGCTTGAAAGCACCGCCAACCCGTGAAATATAAGCCATCCAGCGGCCGTCCGGGCTCAGTGCCGGCGATATGTTGTAACTGCCAGAAAAGGTCACTCGCTCAATCCCTTGACCTGAAGCCGACATTTTGTAGATTTGCGGTGCACCGCCACGGTCACTAACAAAGTAGATCAACTTGCCGTCTGGCGAAAAAACGGGTTCTGTATCAATACCACTGGATTGAATCAGCCGACGTGGCTCGCCACCGGCAGCACTCAACAAAAACAATTGCGATCCCCCGTCGCGACTCAGGGTGACTGCCAGCGTCTTGCTATCGGGCGACCAAGCCGGCGCGCTATTGGAACCTTTGAAATTGGCAATCAAGCGACGCTTGCCTGAACCAACCTGGTGCACGTAAATGACGGGCTTGCGGGACTCGAACGAAACATAAGCCAGTTGTGTACCGTCAGGAGACCAAGCCGGCGAAATGATGGGCTCAGGGCTGGTCAATGCAGCCTGAGCATTCTCGCCGTCCGAGTCTGACACCCACAATCGATAACGCTGTGCCGCCTTGGTCACGTAAGCGATACGCGTAGAAAAAGCACCCTTGTCACCCGTCAGCCGCTCATAGACGTAGTCCGCTATCCGGTGCGCAGCAAGTCGCAAATCAGAAGGAAACACAGCGTAGCTTTGGCCACCCAGGTCTTGTCCTTTGACAACATCCCATAAGCGAAATCGAACATCGAATCGACCATCCGCCAAAGCCGCAACACTACCCGATACCAAAGCATCAGACCCAGCCTGACGGAAAGTCGACAAGTTCGGCAAGGACAACTCATCCAGGCCGCCACTGCTCACATCGACAGCTCGAAACTGGCCGCTACGCTCCAGGTCAGCGCGAACAATATCGGAAATTTTCTGGCTGGATGCCGATTCACCCCGAAACGCCGCAATACTGATTGGAACCTGGGTCAAGCCAACACCTGACACATCGATGCGAAACTGGGCATTGGCAGACGAGCCGCCAAGCAGCATCAATAGGGTCAGCAAACACTGCCATGAGAAACTAATAAGTGGTCGGGTCATCTTTTTGATTCAAACAATACAGCGCAAAGTATTTGCCAAAAGCCGCTTGGGCCTGCATGGTACACACTGCAAAGCCCATGGCCCCATCCAAAAACCCCAAACGGAACAAATAGCTTTTCAAAAAAGCCACAACACCGGCAAGTCCTGCACGCCACATGGATGTCCTTTGACCCCTTGCAGAGCGCTGCTGCGCCCATGCCTGGCTGTACTGTTCCAGTTTTCGCCAGTAATGCGCGGGCGTTGGATAGCTAAAGTGCAGCAAAGGAGCATTCAGCCGTCTGGTCTTGACACCAGGCGCAAGCAACACTCTCTCATGAACTAAGTCATCGCTAAATTGCGCTGCACCACGCTTGAACAATCGCATGACGTGATCCGGGGTCCAACCACAATGATGGATCCATTGGCCGCAAAACTGGGTCAGGCGCGACATCTCGAAGGCGTCTGGTTGTCCCGCAGCAAGGCATTTTTGAATTTCTGCAGCCAATTCGTCAGATACGCGTTCGTCCGCATCAATAGACAAAACCCAATCAGACTTAGCCAGCGCAAGCGCGCGGTTCTTTTGGGGTCCAAAGCCTGGCCAATCCTTCACAACATGAACGTTTGCACCCGCTGCACGTGCGATCTGCACCGTATCGTCTGAGCTGTCATGATCCAGAACGATCACCTCATCAACAAAAGCCAGGCTTTTCAGACAGTCGCTGATGTTGGATGATTCGTTTCGGGTGATGATGATGGCAGACAGTCGCATGAAAGGAATGAGGAAGACTCAAGCAGCATCATAGATGACGCCTGCAAGGCGCGGGCATCGGCTTGTCCGACCTGTCGGTTCTTCAGGTAAAGTCAACGGCAAACCAACTGTGAACGCAAGTCAACATTGATGCCCTCTTTTTGTTTTCGGCTCACATCGACATTTTTTTGCGTGGACGATCAGCATGGCAAGGGTACTGGCTCATGAGAGATGACTCGACCACGAATTCGTCGCGATGCGATCATTACCAAAATGGCGTATCCGACCGGTTGTTGCCAATCACACCATAATAATATTTCATGGTCTATTCTGATTCATTCAATAAAAAAGTTAATGGTTTACATATCACCGGTCTGATGATTGCAGGCGCTGCTATTCCAATCTCAACAGCCGCTCAAAACATTGGTGCCGCACTGCTTATCATTTCATTCTTGTTAACATCAAAGACATGGCTGGAGATCAAATCAGTTTGCATGCAGCCGTTTGCAATGGCTGGGATTTTTTTAGGTGTGCTTTTGACTATGGGTATTCTGTGGAGTACCGCAAGCGCTGCAGATGCGTGGGGTTTTCTTCTAAAAATGCGGGCGTACTATCTTGCGCCAGTTTTTCTATTCATCATGTGCAGAGGTAAAATGCGGAGCTATCTGCTATTGAGTTTTGCAGCAGTGACCGCGATCAGTGTCATTTTATCTTGCAGTTCAGCCTGGCTAAATCATCCAATATTCAGGGCCGAATCAGGTGATTGGTATATTTTCCGAACGCACACTTATCATAACTTCTTCGCAGCACTCTTGGGTGCTTCTGTATTATCAATCATCATTTCTAAAAAACTATCCAAAATAGCTCTGTTAATACTTGCATTGGCGCTATCGCTAATTAGTTACGACATACTATTTTTGGTGACAGGAAGAACTGGTCAGATTGTTTACTTATTGATGATTTTCATGATTTTAATTTTGTGGAACTGGCGATTTGGATTGACGTTGTGTTTCATTTTAACGATCTCACTTGCGATTATTCTTCCTAAATATTCACCTGCATTTAATTTGGGTTTAACCAATGCAAAATCTGATTTCGCGGCCTATACTCACGGTGACTCAAATACTTCAGTGGGCCTCAGACTGGAGTGGCACAAGAATAGCATTCGGTTAATTCAAGAAAAGCCCTTTTTTGGTCATGGCACCGGGAGTTTCAAAGGTGAATACGAGCGCCTTGTAGGTACTGACAACAAAGCCCTGCTGTCTCACAATCCACACAATGATTACTTGTGGCTGGGTGTCGAACTTGGTGTCATTGGCGCTTTATCGTTGGTTGCGCTGCTGCTCGCGGCAGCATGGCAAGGGCGCCATTTAAAGCCGGCTTGGAGATGGACCTTGTATTCACTGTTACTGGGTATGGGTGTTTCCACGACAGCGAACTCGTTCTTCACTGACAACATCACCGGACTGGCTTTTGTCCTGCTGACGTGTGCGCTGCTCAGCGGCCCCTTGATGGAGCGTCAAATACCATGATCAGCATCATTACGGCCATCTACAACCAGCGCGCTGTCAATGAGCTATTTTGGCAAAATCTGAAGCTTCATACATATCATCCGTTCGAGTTAATTATTATTGATAATGGCTCAACAGATGGAAGTGCAGAGTTCTTTCATTCAGTGGGCGCAACGGTTATAAAAAATAATGCCAATTATTCTTATCCCTACAGTCAAAATCAGGGAATTAAAGTTGCCAACAATGAATGGCTTGGATTTTTGAACAACGATATTATTGTGTCGCCACAATGGGACAAAATAATGATCTCAAGCATGCTCAAGCATTCTCTGGAGATTGCCACCAGTTGTGGCATTGAGCAAGTTGAAAATTCAATTGCCACACGAGCACTCAAACGTCGCTGGCAACGAATCAAGAATTTTGTTGGCCTGTTTGGATATGACAATACGACGTTGCGGTTGATGCACCGCTGGATGTATGGTGACTGGGAAAAGTTTTCACTCGAGCGGCAGAATGCTTTCAAAAGCATGATCAAGGAAGGATTTGTGGGTAACACCGTCGTCATGAATCAATCAGCATTTCCAAAGATTGGTTTATGGGATGAACGTCTTCAGGCTGCTGATTTTGATTTATATCTGCGATCCAAGGTCAGAGCTGAAACAAAGGGAGACATCAAGCCCGTTCATATTTGCCTTGATGTTTTTAACCATCACTATATTCGCATGACTGCCAAAGTAAAATATCCAAAATTTGCTGACCACGCCCACCTTATCAGCCTGGAAGAAAAATGGACAGCTGCTGAGTTAGCCTGGCTGAAAAATCTCAATACATGATTCTGGCCCAATGATCCAGCTTTCTTTGTTTGTCACTCGCCTGAAGAGTATCTGGCCGTTCTTCAAGGCAAAGCGCTTTGCCTGGGTACTTGCCGTTGCTGCAACAGTGGTGGCCTCGCTGACCGAGCCCATGATTCCAGCGCTGCTTCAACCCTTGCTGGATAAGGGTTTCAATAAAGTGGATTTCAATCTCTGGATTGTTCCGGCAACGTTGTTGCTGCTGTTTGGCATTCGTGGACTGGCGGGTTTTGTTGCGCAGTACGCTCTGGCGGTTTTTACCAACGCCGGGCTTTTTCAACTGCGCCAGGCGATGTTTCAGAAATTGCTGACTGCCGGTCTGCCGCTGTTTTCCCGCCAATCGTCGAGCAGTTTGACCAACACCTTGGTTTACGAGGTGTACAACGGTTCGGCATTGCTTACCAACGCCTTCATGGGCCTGGTCAAGGACAGCTTTACCTTGCTTGCGCTGGTGGGCTACCTGCTTTTCCTGAACTGGAAGCTCACACTTATCGTGGCTTTTTTATTCCCAGCCGTCGCGTTTGTCATGCGTGTACTTTCTGCCAGACTGTACAAGTTGACAAAAGCAAGCCAAACTGCAACAGACAACCTGGCCTACGTGGTGGAGGAAAACGTGCTGGCACACCGCGACATCCGGCTCCACGCAGCGCAGCCCATTCAGCTTGAGCGGTTCTCTGATTTGAGCCATTCATTGCGCCGTTTGTCCATCAAGTCATCGGTGGCGTCAGCAGCCATGACACCCATGACCCAGATGCTTGCGGCGGTGGCGCTGTCCGCTGTCATTTCAATGGCACTGGTGCAAAGCGAAGGCAACACCAATTCAGTCGGTTCGTTTGTCGCATTTGTGACGGCCATGCTGATGCTGATCGCACCCATCAAACATTTGTCTGAGGTAGCCAGCCCGATCACCCGTGGGCTGGCCGCCATCGAGCGGGGACTCAACTTGCTGGAGACAACACCCAGCGAAGCTGAAGGCAGTTTTTCCATGCCTCGCTGTGAAGGCCATCTGTGTTTGCGTTCGGTGACGGTCAATTTTGGTGCTGATGCGCATCCCGCAGTCAAGGAACTCTCGCTCAGCATCAGCCCTGGCGAGACCGTTGCTCTGGTTGGCGCATCAGGTGCAGGCAAGACAACGTTGGTCAATCTCTTGCCCCGATTTATTGAAGTCACATCTGGCTCCATCACACTGGACGGTCATGAGTTGCAAGATTGGCGACTGGATTCGCTCAGGGCGCAATTTGCCGTTGTCAGCCAGCACGTTGTCATGCTCAGCGGCAGCATAGCGTTCAACGTGGCACTTGGACAATGCATTGATCGACAAAAGGTTCAGCAAAGCTTGAAGGCAGCCCATCTGGGAGATTTTGTGCACGATCTTCCTGACGGCATTGACACTGAGGTGGGCCACAACGCCATGCAGTTGTCAGGCGGTCAGCGCCAGCGTCTGGCGATTGCCCGTGCCCTGTACAAAGACGCGCCCATTTTGATCCTCGATGAAGCGACCTCCGCGCTGGACTCTGAATCCGAGCGCGCCGTGCAGGAGGCACTGGAGAATCTGATGAAAAATCGAACCACGCTGGTCATTGCACATCGGCTCTCCACCGTGCAGCGCGCCCATCGCATTGTGGTCATGGACGCAGGTCAAATTGTTGAGATGGGCTCGCATGCCGAGTTGATGAAGCGCAATGGCCATTACGCCCGCCTCTATCAGCTAGGGTTGCATAGCCCGGTCGCAGCAACGGCATAAGTCAACCAAGAAATTCCCCACGACACCATGGCAGTCTCCATCAGCGGCTTTACTTTCATTCGCAATGGCGTAGAGCTTGATTTTTGTTTCGAAGCGTCCATCAAATCACTCTTGCCGCTGGTGGATGAGTTTGTCATTGCAGTGGGCAACAGCAACGACGACACCCTGGCTCGCGTGTGCGCCATAGACAACCCCAAAATCCGCATCATCCAGACGATCTGGAATGACCGCATGGCTGATCGTGGTTTTGTCTATGCCCAGCAAAAGATGATTGCGCAGTACGCCTGCATCGGTGACTGGGCGTTTTACCTCGAAGGCGATGAGGTGGTGCACGAGGACGAGCTGACCAATATCCGCGCCAGCGTTGAGCGCCACCATAGCAACCCGGCAGTCGAAGCGCTGGTGTTTGACTACTATCACTTTTACGGTAGTCGCGACTGGATTGCGGTGAGCCCCGGTTGGTATCGGCGTGAGTGCCGCTTGATCCGCAACACGATTCGCAGCTACGCACCTGACGGTCAATACTGGCTGGTTACCAGTCAGCACAAGCGCCCACGCAACCCGCAGGCCGCCTTGGCCAACGCGCACATTTTTCATTACGGATGGATTCGCCGCGTTGAAGACATGAACAAGAAACTGAATCAGGTCAGCAAGTATTGGGGCACACCCGCTGCTGTCGTCAGTTACGGTCAGTTTGACGTGCGTGCCTTGCGCCCGTTTACAGGAACGCACCCGAAGGTGGTGCATGACTGGTTAACAACCAGTGCAGAAACCGAACTGCACATCGATCCCGGCTATATCCCCACGCGCAAGGAAAGAAAGCACCATCTGATGCAACGAATTGAAGCCCTCACCGGCCTGGACTTCAGTCGAAAACATTTCAAGCTGGTTGCCTGACAGGCGCCGCTGTTGGCAGCAGCCAACAAGAATACCATCACATCAGCACAATGTCGTACTGCTCCTGCCCCATGGCGCTCTCGCTTTGCAGTGATACCGGCTTGCCAATGAACTCAGACAGACCCGCCAAATGCTGGCTTTCCTCGTCCAGAAACAGCTCAATCACCTTGGGCGAAGCCACCACCCGGAATTCACGTGGGTTGAACTGGCGTGCCTCACGCAAAATCTCGCGAAAAATATCGTAAGCCACGCTGCGTGCGGTTTTCAGGATGCCCCGGCCCTGGCACAGCGGACACGGCTCGCACAGCATGTGCGCCAGCGACTCACGGGTGCGCTTGCGTGTCATCTCCACCAGCCCAAGCTGCGAGAAGCCGCCGCACATGGTCTTGACGCGGTCACGCGCCAGTTGTTTGCGAATTTCGGCTAGCACCGCCTCACGGTGGTCTTCGCGCACCATGTCAATGAAGTCCACGATGATGATGCCGCCCAGGTTGCGCAGCCGCAACTGCCGGGCGATGGCCTGCGCGGCTTCGAGGTTGGTCTTGAAAATGGTGTCGTCAAAATTGCGCGCACCGACAAAGCCGCCGGTGTTGACATCCACCGTGGTCAGCGCCTCGGTCTGGTCAACGATCAGGTAGCCGCCCGATTTCAGATCAACCCGGCGGCCCAGCGCCAGCGCAATCTCCTCGTCAATCGAAAACAAATCAAAAATCGGCCGCTCACCCTTGTAATGCTGCAATTTTTGCGCCGCAGCGGGCATGAATTCCTGGCCAAAGGCCTTCAGCGCGGCAAACTGCTCCAGCGAATCGACCTTGATGGTCTGCGTCAGCTCACCCGCCAGATCACGCAACACACGCTGCAGCAGGTTCAAATCCTGATGCAGCAGCGATGTGGCAGGCAACCGTGTCGCGGCATCGCGGATGCGCTTCCAGGCTTTGCGCAGGTAATCAATGTCATCCGCCAGCTCTTTGTCTGAGGCATCCTCACCATTGGTGCGCAAAATAAAGCCACCGCCCTGATCACCGGCGAGCTGCTGCATGCGCCGGCGCAACTCATCGCGCTGCGCGGTTGGAATTTTTTGCGACACACCTATGTGATCATCTTGCGGCAAAAACACCAGCATTCGCCCGGCGATGCTGATTTGCGTGGACAAGCGGGCACCTTTGGTGCCAATGGGGTCCTTGATCACCTGCACCATCAGGCTCTGGCCCTCAAACACCTGTTTTTCGATCGGGATTTGCGCTGCTGCGGTGCGTGCGGCTGAAATGGTTTCACCCTCCACCGGCGCATGCCAGACATCGGCCACATGCAAAAACGCCGCCCGCTCCAGCCCGATGTCAATGAAAGCCGACTGCATGCCCGGCAGCACCCGCGCCACCTTGCCCAGATACACATTGCCCATCAAGCCACGCTCCAGCGTGCGCTCAACGTGCAGTTCTTGCAGCACGCCGTTTTCCACCAGCGCGACCCGGGTTTCTTGGGGCGACCAATTGATCAGAATATCTTCTTGCATAAGCAAGCGACTGTAACGCCTCAGGTCTCCATGCCAAAGGCACGCAACAATTGCACCGTCTCAAACATGGGCAAGCCCATGATGCCCGAATAACTGCCGCTGATCTTGCTGATAAACGCCGCCGCCCTGCCCTGCACTGCATACGCACCCGCCTTGCCCAACGGCTCATCGGTGGCCACATAGGCCTGAATTTGGGCAGCACTCAGATCGGCAAATGTGACCCTTGAGGCAGAGACGGTCATCTGCCGCCGCGCTGGCGTGCCCAACGCCACCGCCGTCAACACCCGGTGCATCTTGCCCGACAGGGTCGCCAGCATCCGGGCGGCATCTTCGCCGTCCGCAGGTTTACCCAGGATCATGCGGCCAAGCGCTACCGTGGTGTCCGAGCAGAGCACTGGCGCGTCAGGCAAGCCACGGCGGACCCGGCGTGTCAGCGCCGCATCAAGCTTGAGCTGGGTGACCCGCTTGACGTAGGCCAGCGGTGCCTCGTGCGGCAGCACCGCTTCCAGACTTTCGGCATCCTCGCTGGCATCGGGCAACAACAAAGCATAAGCGACACCCAACTGCTCCAGCAATTGCCTGCGCCGGGGACTTTGCGAGGCTAGATAAACAAAAGGCTTCATTTCAGCCACCACTCATTCCCGGTGATACGGGTGGCTGGCGTTGATGGACCAGGCGCGGTACAACTGCTCGATCAGCAGCACGCGCACCAGCGCATGCGGCAGCGTCAGGTCCGACAGACGGATGCGCTCCTGCGCCGCCTGGCGAAAGGCCGGGTCGAGCCCATCCGGGCCGCCAATGACCAGTACCACGTCATCGCCTGAGAGCTGCCAGTCGGTGAGTTTTCCCGCCAGCGCCATGGTGGTCAACGCCGTGCCGCGTTCGTCCAGCGCCACAACGCGGCAGCCTTTGGGAATGGCAGCCTCAATGCGGGCGCGCTCAGCGGCCAACAGGGTTTCAAGTGATTTGGAGGCGCGTGGCTCGGTCTTGACCGCCTTGAGTTCCACCTTGATCTCAAACGGGAAGCGCTTGGCATAGTCATCCCAGGCGGTTTGCGCCCAGTCAGGCACGCGCTGGCCTACCGCCACAACAAACAAACGCATGCGCGTCAGGCTTTGCGGGCAGCAGGTTTTCTGGGTGCTGCGGTTTTGCCACTGGACTTGGCGGCCGCCTTTTTGGCTGCAGGCTTGCTGGGCGCGTTGACTACCAGCGTGCGAACCCGTGGTTTCGCCACAGGTTCAGCATCAAATTGGCCTGTAGCCCTTTTGGGGATTGCGCGAGCAGCTGCTTTTTTCGTAGCAACAGCTTTAGCATCCTCGGCCTTTTTCAGCTGCGCCCGAGAGGGGAATGCCGCCTCCACACCCTTCTTGGCGGCACTGGAGCGACGCAGGCTGGCGGCGGGTTTGGCGGCTTCCTTGTCGGCGGTTGGTTTGGCAGCGCTGGCGGCCACCGGCTTGGCGGCACCCAGCTTCAGCCGCACCGGCTTGTCGCCCCACAGCTCTTCAAGGTTGTAATACGCCCGGTAAGTAGGCTGCATCACATGCACCACGGCCTGACCGCAATCCACAATGATCCACTCGCCGTTGCCTTCACCCTCCATGCGCGGTTTGCCAAAACCGGCTTCACGCACTGCATCCATCACGCTGGCAGCCAGCGCCTTGGTCTGCCGGTTGGAGGTGCCCGAGGCGATGATCACCCGCTCAAACAGCGACGACAGGTGCTCGGTGTCAAACACCACAATGTCGTGCGCCTTGACATCTTCGAGGCCATCGACAATGGCGCGCTGCAGCTTTTGCACGTCCTTTTTTTCAAGTGCCATGCCCGCGGGTTTGGCCGCCACTGCCTTGACCACTGACGCACCGGCTTGGCCGGCTGGCTTGCGCAGCGCACTGGTTGCCAACGGGGTCAGCGGCACGTCGGCCAGACTGGTGGGTGTTGGTACCGCAGTTTTGCCACGGCTGGCTTTTGTCGCTGGGGGGATGGCGGCTTTAACAGCCGACTTGGCGGCAGTTTTTGCGGAAGTTTTGGCAGGGGCTTTGGTAGTCATCAGACAGTCTGGTAAAGGTGGTGGGCGGCAATATAACGTGCAACGGGCTCGCACACCAGATCACCAATGCCCTGGTGGGCAGAAATGCGGGTGCGGATGTCGGTGGCGCTGATGGCCAGGGTGGGCATCTTCAGGTGGACAAAATTGGCAAAACTTGCGCTTTCTGCATCAAATTGACCTGCAGCGCTTTCTGGGTGAGCGCGATCAGCTACACAAATTATAGCTGATTGAAGAATCTCCTGCCAGCGCTGCCAGCTGGGCAGTGCCCGGGCCTGATCTGCACCGATGATCAGAAACAATTGCGCCTGTGGCGCGGCGACTTTGAGCTCTTGCAAGGTGTCGATGGTGTAGCTCGGACCGCTGCGCTCAATCTCGCGCGGATCCACGATGATTTTGGGCTGGTTGGCAAACGCCAGCTGTACCATTTCCAGCCGATGCTGTGCCGCTGTCAGCGCACGCGGCTTGTGCCAGGCCTGGCCGGTGGGAATCAGCCGCAGCGCATCGAGTTGCAATTGTTCCAGCGCGGCTTGCGCCAGCGCCTGATGCGCAAGATGGGGCGGGTCAAACGCGCCGCCCATCACGCCGACGCGCCGGATGGTCGCACCAGCCATCAAAGCCAATCCTTGCGCACCAGAAAATCGCTGTACAACGCCGCCTCAGGCGTGCCAGGCGTGGGCGTCTGCTGGTAGGCCCAACTCACCAACGGCGGCATGGAGAGCAGGATCGACTCACTACGGCCACCCGACTGCAGGCCAAAATGCGTACCACGGTCCCACACCAGGTTGAATTCCACATAGCGGCCACGCCGGTAAAGCTGAAAATCGCGCTCGCGCTGGCCATACGGCGTGTCCATGCGCCGCGTCACGATCGGTAGGTAAGCCCCCAGAAACGCGTCGCCCACCGACTGCATCATCGCCAGGCTTGGCGCCGGGCCAAGTTCCGCGAAATCGTCAAAAAAGATGCCTCCCACGCCACGCTGTTCGCTGCGGTGCTTGAGGTAAAAGTACTCGTCGCACCAGGTCTTGAAGCGCGGGTACTTGTCATCGCCAAACGGCTGCAACGCGATCTTGCAGGTCTGGTGGAAATGCACGGCGTCGTCGGCAAAGCCGTAATAGGGTGTCAAGTCCATGCCGCCGCCAAACCAGCGCACCGGGGCACCATCCGGGGCGGTGCTGGAAATCATGCGCACGTTCATGTGAACCGTCGGCACATACGGGTTGCGCGGGTGAAACACCAACGACACGCCCATTGCCTCGAACGGCGCACCAGCCAGCTCAGGGCGGTGCTGGGTCGCCGATGGCGGCAAGCGGGGACCACTGACGTGTGAGAAACCGCAACCAGCGCGCTCAAAAATGGGACCACCTTCAAGGATTTGCGTGATGCCGTGGCCTTGCAGCGCCTCGCCGGGCGGCTTTTGCCAGGGGTCGGTCAAAAACGGCGTGCCGTCGATCGCACTGATGGCGCAGGTAATGCCGGCTTGCAGGCCGCGCAGGTAGTCACTGACCTCGGTTGTGGCATTGCCACTTAACCCGGCTGTCTTCATGCCGCTGCGCCTTTGATAGCGCGGTAGCCTATGTCGGTGCGGTATTGCATGCCATCAAAATGAATGCCAGAGGTCACTTCGTAAGCCCGCTGCTGCGCCTGGCGCACGCTGTCGGCCAGCACCGTGACACACAGCACGCGCCCGCCAGCGGTCACCAGCGCACCGTTGAGCTGGGCTGTGCCGGCATGAAACACCAGCGCGTCTTCGGTCTCTGCGGGCACGCCACTGATGACATCGCCCTTACGCGGGGCCGCCGGGTAGCCGTGCGCGGCCAGCACCACACCGAGTGCTGTGCGGCGATCCCATTCCAGTTCGATCTGGTCGAGCCGGCCGTGTGGGCCGGGTTCGGTGGCGGCCAGCATCACATCCACCAGATCGGTCTTCAGGCGCAGCATGATCGGCTGGGTTTCGGGGTCGCCCATGCGACAGTTGAATTCGAGCGTCTTGGGCTTGCCGTGCGCATCGATCATCAGGCCGGCGTACAGGAAGCCGGTGAACGGAATGCCGTCCTTTTCCATACCCCGCACGGTGGGCAGGATGATGTCGCGCATGGCACGCGCATGCACATCCGGCGTGACCACCGGTGCTGGCGAATAAGCACCCATGCCACCCGTGTTTGGGCCCTGATCGGCATTGAGTAAACGCTTGTGGTCCTGGCTGGCAGCCAGCGGTAGCACATTTTTGCCATCCACCATGACGATAAAACTGGCTTCTTCGCCTTGTAAAAACTCTTCAATCACCACCCGCGCGCCATCGGCGTTGTGGCTGATGCCCAGGGTGTTGTCGAGCAGCATGAAATCGACTGCCGCGTGCGCCTCGGCCAGCGTCAGCGCCACCACCACGCCCTTGCCAGCAGCCAGACCATCGGCCTTGACCACAATCGGCGCGCCCTTTTGGTCGATGTAAGCGTGGGCGGCTGCCGGGTCAGAAAACGTCTCAAACTCGGCGGTGGGAATGCCGTGGCGCTGCATGAAGGCTTTGGAAAACGCCTTCGAGCTTTCCAGTTGCGCGGCCGCTTGCGTCGGGCCAAAAATGCGCAGTCCGTGCTTGCGAAACTCATCGACGATGCCAGCGGCCAGCGGCACCTCGGGGCCCACCACCGTCAGCACCACTTTTTGCGCCAGCGCCCAGGTGCACAGCTCCTTGACATCGGTGATCGGCACGTTCTCAAAACGCGGGTCAAGCGCCGTGCCGCCATTACCAGGGGCAATGTAGATTTTGTGGGTTTTGGGCGACTGCACCAGCCGCCAGGCCAGCGCGTGTTCGCGGCCACCGCCACCGACAACAAGAATCTTCATAGACTGTCCGAGTCCAGCTCGGCGTTGTGATACACATCCTGCACGTC
>JFJP01015715.1_pt1 | contig 20049 bp, 21 predicted proteins | sample 431651 | NCBI WGS metagenome assembly JFJP01 (sample SAMN02602958, study PRJNA72255) | Microbial mat metagenome, whole genome shotgun sequencing project. | biome: fresh water; feature: sink hole; material: water; isolation source: purple microbial (photo- and chemosynthetic) mats found in...
GACTGGATAATTTAGTGGCGTTAACTTCAAATCAACCGGGATTTATTCCTTTGTTGATTAACGGGCGACCATTAAAATCGATTAACCAGTTTTACAATAAGCGGAAAGCACGATTGCAATCCCAGTTAAAAGGGATTCGCAAAACTTCGCCCCGCATTCAGCGCTTAACTCGCTGTCGCCATCAAAAAGTTGATAATTACTTACATCATGCTAGCCGTCTAATTATTAACCTTTTGCTCACCAAGCAGATTGGGACGCTAGTAATTGGCAAGAACGCGCAGTGGAAAACAGAAATCGAGTTAGGGAAGAAAAACAATCAAAACTTTGTTAGTATTCCTCACTCTCGATTAATTGAAATGTTGGAGTACAAAGCTCGGTTGGCGGGAATCACAGTAATTGTGCAGGAAGAATCCTACACATCCCGCTCCAGTTTTTTAGGTTTAGACCCAATTCCTGTTTATGGAAAAACCGAAAAAGAGCCTGTGTTTACTGGTAAGCGGATTAAGCGGGGTTTGTACAAAACATCGACTGGTCGGTTAATCAATTCTGACGTGAATGCAGCGTATAACATTCTCAGAAAAGCAATCCCAAATGCGTTCAGCGATGGGATAGAGAGCTGCGTAGTTCAGCCGAGGCGGGTCGATCCGCTCAAAGTGAAAGGGAAGGGGGAGGGACTTAACGCCTCCCATGTCATGCAATAAATGACTATACTTTTACCAGCTATCTAGCAACTCCTGTAAAATCTGTTGTACTGTTATTTTCAACGGAGGTAAATTATTCTGTACGATCGCCCAAACTAGGTTTAGCGACACTCGGAAATATTCATGCACTACCAGATTCCTAAACGCTACAATTTGCGCCCACGGCACGGATGAATATCGGCTAGTCAACTCGGACGATAACGCATTTGTTGCTTCTCCAATAATCTGGAGGTGATGAACAATCCAAATCTGAATCAATTCTTGGTTATCAAATGCCTGCCTTCCTTGGCTTGAATATCGCTCAATTGCCGTTATTGCATCTAATATATCTTGCAGCCGTTCCGCTTCTCGTCTCAAAGTGGTACAGCCTCCTGCAAAACGCGCTCCCGAATCCGTTCTTTCAACATATCCACTGTGGCGATATCGACCTTGCGATTGAGCAGTTGTTCGAGATCGAGCAATAGCCCACCTGGAAACCAAGGCGTAATTTTCTCTAAATCGTAATCCACTAACAAATCAATATCGCTTTCTGGGGTCGCTTCCCCCCGTGCTACTGAACCGAATACGCGCACGTTGTAGGCTCCGTGCTTTTGGGCAATTGCTAGAATTTGCGATCGCTCGTAATACAGTAATTCTTGAATGCCTAATCCTGTTTTTTCCATCAAACCCTCCTCAACAGGGGTCATTGCTAGTTAATCAGCGAAAAAGGCTCCGGCTCAAGCGAACGACTCTCGCTGCATCGGAACGGTAGGTTGCGACATTAAGTTAATGTAGGGGGTGGTATCGTGTTATCTAGCAAATCTAACGGATATCCACCCCCCGGTAAGGGTATTATCCCGCACATCTGCGGTTGAATGCACAGTCATATTTTTTTGGCATCAAATGTGCCAACAGCAACAATTGGAGAAAACAGATGTGGGATGAAAGATACAGTGCCCAAGAGTACGCATACGGCACAAACCCGAACGAGTTTTTGGAAGCAAACGTCAGCAGTATTCCAAAAGGTAAAGTTCTGAGCGTGGCCGAAGGAGAAGGGCGGAATGCCGTTTTCCTTGCGAAACAGGGTTACTCTTTGACACTCCCCGGCGTGAACGCACGGGGATTCTTGGATCAATCAGTCAACTTGCCCGTCGATGTCACCACCAACGAGTAGAGGTCGGTCTGTCCCCAAGCGTTAATTCCGGTGTGCCCCACCGTATTTAAAATAATTCCTGATTGCCTTAATCCCTTAGCCAGAATATTCAAAGCTGCGTTGTGGTCACGATCTAACACCGCACCGCACAGGCAAACATGAGTTCTGATTGATAGCGATTTCTGAACACGATTTCCACAACTTGAACAATCTTGGGAAGTGTACTGAGGAGCAACAGCAACCACTGTTTTACCGTACACTTTCCCAAAATATTGCAACCATTGAGCAAACTGTGACCACGCTGCATCGCTAATAGATTTAGCAAGTTTGTGGTTTTTCACCATATTCTTCACCTGAAGGTTTTCGTAAGCTACGAAATCACTATATTTCACTACGCACAACGCCGTCTTAACGGCGAAGTCTTTGCGTTGCCTACTAACTTTCAGGTGTTTCCTTCCTAGCCTATTGATAGCTTTTTTGCGGTTACTAGAACCTTTCTTTTTACGAGAAACTCGTTTCTGCAACCGTTTTAAAGCTTTTTCGGTTTTACGGAGATGCCGAGGATTCGTCATGGCTTCACCGTTGCTATCGGTATATAAATGGTTTAATCCCACATCTATCCCAATCGCTTTACCAGTGGGGATGGATTCCTCTGGGATGGATTCCTCTGCCCGCTCTACATTTACGCAAAACTGGGTGTAGTATCCGTCAGCACGACGAATCACCCTAACTCGCTTGATTTCTTTGGGTGAGTAGAAATGCAAGTCCCGACTGCCAAGTAACTTAAATGTTCCAGCAGCAAAACCATCGGTGAAAGTCAGACATCTTTTATCGGTAGAAAGCTTCCAGCCTGACGTTTTGTATTCGACCGAATGAGTATGCTTTTTGAATTGTGGGTAGCCCTTTTTTCCTGGTGTTTTTGCTTTGCAATTCGAGAAGAAACGTTGAATAGCAAAAATGGCGCGTTCAGCCGAAGCTTGACGTGCCATTGAGTTAAGTTTTCCTGCCCATTCAAACTCTTTCGCCATGACGGCGCATTGTTTGTATAGGTCAAGTAGCTTAACTCCTTGATTGTCGATCCAATATCTAAGAGCTTTGTTTCGGACAAACTGAGCTGTGCGGATCATTTCGTCGATGACCCGGTACTGCTGTGGTTTGCCTTTTAACTTGAACTCTAGTACAATCATGGAATTATTCTATCACGTTTACTATCAATTGTGGGTATAAATCGACTGATTCAAGAATCTTTACACTCGAATTAAATCCGTCCTAGAAGGCGATGTGCTGAGCGTAGTCGAAGTAACGGGGCTTTAGACCCAGTTTTTTGGTAACCGCTGTAGATGCCTCTCTAGTTGGTTTGAATAAGGCCAGAAAGCTGGCAGAAGATAACGGGGTGGTTGTTGAGTTTATTCATGCTAATTTAGCAGATTATGATTTAGGCGAGAATCAATGGGACGGAATTGTATCTATATTTTGTCCATTGCCCTCTTCAATCAGAAAACAACTTCATAAAAAAGTGGAAGCAGGGTTAAAGCAAAACGGTGTTTTTCTGCTTGAGGCTTATACACCCGCTCAGTTGAAGTACGGTACTGGCGGCGGAAACTCAGTAGATGTGATGCAATCTAAAGAATCTTTAAGCCTTGAGTTGGCTGGCTTAAAGTTTAAGCATCTAATTGAGCTTGAGCGTGATGTAGTAGAAGGTATTTATCACACTGGCATTGGCGCAGTAGTTCAGGCGATCGCCTCAAAAGAAATATAACTTTCTGGTGGCAGCGGATTGCCTGAAGCTGCTTAGGTGAGATGCAGAGATCCTAACAACCGCTAACCAGAACCGTTAGCTATCGTTGCACAAAAGTGTTGTACTCTCTCCGTACAGCCAAGAGTCTGTTTCTGGTGCCATCCCAAATGCAACTATTGGCACCGTTAAACTATTCGCGATCGCCCCCATTTGCGAGAAACTAAACCCAAACCAAAACCCCAACGCGCCCCCCATGCCCCAAATCCCCGAATACACGCCTAAATTCCTTCTTGACACTCCCCGCCGTAAACGGCTAGGATTCTTCATTCACAGGGAGATGCCTTGTAAAAGCAGTGCCTTTACTCGGTCTTACTCTCCCTCCTGAAGCAGTAACGGTATGCCCTACCGCCAAAATTCGTAAACCTTCATCCCGAATATTCTTAGCAGCGTTAATGTCTCTATCGTGGTTTTCTCCACATTTAAGACATTGCCAGCTACGAATATCCAAACTTAAATTATCTACACGATGTAAGCAGTTGTTACAGGTCTGGGAACTGGGATAGAATCTATCTACTTCAATGTAAGTTTTTCCTGACCATTCCGACTTATATTTCAGCATGGTACAGAATTGTCCCCAACCAGCATCACTAATTGATTTAGCTAGTTTGTGGTTTTTCACCATGTTTCTAACTGCTAGATTTTCTACAACTATGACTTGGTTTTCGTCAACTAATTTACGACTTAGTTTATGTAAAAAATCTTCGCGACATCGGACAATTTTAGCATGAACTTTGGCAAATTTAATCCGAGCTTTATGACGGTTACTAGAACCTTTAAGCTTACGGCTTAGTTGCTTTTGTCTCTTAGCTAACTTCTTTTCATATTTTCGATAATATTTAGGATTCCCATGCTTGGTTCCATCGGATGTAATAGCGTAATGGGTTAAACCAACGTCTATCCCAATCGCCTTTCCTTCTGATGATTTTTCAGGTAAATCTTTACCATCATCATATAGGCAGGCTGCCAAATATTCCCCCGATGGATTAACTGACACTGTAACAGACTTTAGAGTACCCTCTGGTTGTCGTGAGACTTTACAATGAACATCACCAATTTTCGGCAATTTTAATGTATCATCTTTTAATTTACATCCTTGAGGAAATCTAATAGACTGTCTATTTTGTTTCTTTTTGAAGTTGGGATATTTAGCCCTACCCTCGAAGAAGTTAAGAAAAGCACTAGAAAGATTTAAGGCTGCTTGCTGCAGGGCTTGTGATGGTGCTTCTGTCAGCCATTCGTACTCTTTCTTCAGGGAGGGTAGAAGTTTGATTATTTCATTTCTACTTAATCCTTTCCCTGTTTGCTTATAGGTTTGGGACGTTAGATTGAGCGCGTAGTTGTAAAACCATCTAGTACATCCAAACGACTTCGCAAGCAAAATGGATTGCTCACTGGTCGGATATATTCTGTACTTGAAGGCTTTAAGCATCTTGCTTACCAAACTATCAATACTATGGTAGCATAGAAAAAAATTAAATGCAAAGCCGTCTTAAAAGACGGGGTTTTAAACCCATTCTTCTGATAAATAATTAGCCGATGAATATCCATACCCTCTTGAGCCAAACCGAACGCCAACGGGTGAGTGATGGAGCCGTTTTACCCATCTTGAGCGGTTGCGAATCCTCTATGAGGCAATTGGTTCTGTTCTTGCCACAATTGGGAGATTTCGACAGCCTTGAATATGCTTGGTGGTTGCGACGGGACGCTCGACAGCTTGAATCACAAGGAATAGCAATTCGAGCTGTGGGAATTGGCGATCGCTCATCGGGTCAGCGATTCTGTGGTTATACAGGATTTCCTAGCAACTGTTTGTTTGTAGATCCCAGCGCCCAACTGCACCAAAAACTTGACCAAAAGAATGGGATACAAGCCCCGTCCTTATAGGACGGCTTTAATTCGATAAACTCTGGAATTAACGTCAAATATATGGTAGTATAAGACAGCAGCCTGCCAAGGTCGAACCATGCTAGTTTTTGAGTTCAAAGCCTACGGGAAAAAGCAACAATACCACAAGATCGATGAAGCTATTCGCACGGGGCAATTTATTCGGAATAAATGCCTGCGGTACTGGATAGACAATCGCGGTGTCGGCAGAAAAGAACTGTATAAATATTGCACTCAATTGCGAGCAGAGTTTGGCTTTGTCAAAGACTTGTACAGTCATGCTTGTCAAGCTGCTGTTGAAAATGCCCAACGCGCGATCGATCGGTTTTTCGACAACTGTAAAAACAAAAAGCCGGGTAAAAAGGGCTATCCGCAGTTCAAGAAAAACAGTCGCTCGATCGAGTACAAGGTTGGTGGCTGGAAACTTTCATCATGCCGGAAACGCATTAACTTTACTGATAAGAAAGGTATCGGGATGCTGAAATTAAAAGGCAGTCGAGACTTGCATTTTTATCAGATAGAGCAAATTAAAAGGGTACGGATTGTCCGACGTAGTGATGGGTATTACGTGCAATTCTGTGTCGATGCTCCTCGGAGCGCTCTCAAAGATTGCAAGTCATCCAATCGTGCGGTAGGAATTGATGTCGGAATTAAATACTTTTTGGCTGATAGTGAGGGAGGGATAGTCGAAAATCCTAAATTTTATCGCAAATCAGAAAAGCAATTAAACCGCGCCAACCGGAAAAAGTCCAAAAAGTTCAAAAAGGGTAAACCGCAATCTAATAACTACAAGAAGGCAAAAAATCGGTATGCTCGGAAACATCTAAGAGTAAGTAGGCAGCGAGAAGAGTTTGTCAAGAGAGTGGCACTCCGTTACGTCCAATCTAACGATTTGGTCGCCTATGAAGACTTAAATGTTCAGGGCATGGTAAAGAACCGAAAACTGTCTAAGTCGATTAGTGATGCCGCTTGGTCTAAGTTTCGGACGTGGTTGGATTATTTTGGGAGCGTCTACGGAACAAAAACCGTAGCTGTATCGCCCCACAATACCAGTCAGAATTGCTCGAATTGTGGCAAAAAAGTCAGTAAGTCTCTATCAACTAGAACGCACATTTGTCCGCATTGCGGGTATTCGGCAGATCGAGACACCAACGCAGCAATTAACATCTTGAAACGCGCCCAAAATACGGCGGGGCACGCCGAAATTAACGCTTGGGGAGAGATGCCCTCTAGTTTAGTTGGGGAAACCCTGCTAGGTTATGGCGACTCATTGAACCAAGAATCCCCGTCCTTATAGGACGGGGAGTGTCAACTGTATCCAGGTTTATCCTTACAGCTACCCGGTTTATCGGCTGCTATGAATGCTTACCTCAATCTATTGTTCATGTGTGCGGGAATTGGTAGCCCCGGCACTTTGGCAGAAGTATTTCGAGGATATCGAGGCGACGCAAAAGCACCTCAATTAATTGATGATGACGAAGTTATCCAAGCTTTCCCTCTTCCCTCCCTCAAAGGCTCCACTTTTCGGTGGGCAGGTGGCAAGGGTTTCCAGCGTCCATTTGAACTGGCAACCTTGCGGCTGCGGAATATGACAGAAGTGCTGAGTAATTGGAAAACCTATGTTCCCAATGCTGCTTATCTCACTCAACGAGGCGCAACTTTCTTGTTTGACGCTCGGGGAGATTTAGTCTACGAGCATCGAGATCGCGCCATCCTTGGTTTCGCTGCTGATATGAGCAATCCCCTGACATTTCTATCAGAAATGACGGCTGATGAAGACTCGCAAAGGCATGGCGGCGATATGCACTAACTATCACATTTATGGTGGGAGGCTTGCAGGAGCCAACTATACCCTGTACTGCGAAGTAGTTTGAAGTTGCGTCTTCAAATACTGAAAGACAAAGATATCCTTGATGCGGGTGAAGCACCGGTGTATCGAGGCGAGTGCGATCGCTCCCAACACCCAATTCTCTTAAGCTAAACCCGAACCAAAACCTCCACACCTCCGCCATGCCCAAAATCCCTGAGTGCGTAGGCGTAAGCCGGGGCGGAGCCATCGCTGTCTCCTCTACGCCCGCAACCCACACCTCATCTGTGCAGTTCATCCCACGGGCCCTAACACTAATACTTGCCTAGATTTTCGAGAAAACCCTAATGCCGCATCAGAGGAATTGTGGGAACCAGAAGGCGCGAGTTACTACAACGGCGAACTTATCCTGCAACCGAGGCAGCGGTGGACACCAGAACAACAGTTGGAACTTTTGGATACTCACCCACTGTTTACCGGTCGGTGTCCTCGATGCGAGTTCCCGTTCCCCAAGTATGAAACGCCGCCTGTTCATTGGGATTGTGCCGAGTGTGGGTGGATGGATGATTCGGTTTGAGGTGATGGTCGCAGTGGTTCTGTTTTGATGGCGATCGTTACCTGCTCTCTACAGCATTGATGCACCTAACTTTCTGGTTAAGATTGAATAAGTTAAATAAACAATTATGGTTTTTTAAGTAAGCTAGCTAGCATTTAGATAGTTTGATTACTGAATGGGCTTTCCAGTCAAGTCGTTTACGATAAAAAGCAATTTAGTTTTTATGAACAATCTATACCACAAAGTTGCAGTTGCCTCTGTTTGCACCGCTCTAGGTTTTGTTCTGGGAGCAAGCGAAGAAGCTAAAGCAGCTACATTTAGCTTGGCACCTACTATCACTTTTGAAGTCGCAGATTATTTGCCCCCCGGCGCTGACGGACTGGGAGACTCGTTTCAGCGAGGTGGGAATATTGTACTAAAGGGAATATATCAGCCAACGGGAAGAGGTGCTGATATATCAACCTTTGCCGAAATCAATATCGGCTCTTTAGCCCCTAATAGTATTGTCAGTGCTATTCTTCAGACTCGGCTTAACTTTTCGGTGACTGCTTCGGGTTTTGGAATTAGCCCCTCTATAAACCCTGGTAGTCTTGGTATCTTTGGCTATGTAGGAAACGGAACAGCGGAAGCCTCAGATTTTGAAGCAGCAGTATTCTTAAGTTCTATAGATATCTCATCCTTCCCTGCCCGTAATCCTTTTAACAGATTATTACAGGTAGATTTCGACGTGACTTCCTTTGTTAATCAGCGAGTTAACAATGGTGATACTTTTGCTGGGTTTAGTATTCGTGCTTTGAACATTGGTGCCGTCGCCCTATCGCCTGATAATTCAGGCGACCTGGTAAAGCTGATAGTTGCCGAGCCTGTGCCTGAACCGACCGCAATCTTTGGTTCAGCTTTAGCCCTGGGCTGGGGAGGATGGCTCAAACGAAAGAAATCAAGTCAGCTTCATTAAAATTTAAGAGTTTCCTCACCCCTCCTCCCTGTACTCGAAATGGCGGGTTTTCTTTACTTGAAGCAACCTATACCGTCGTTATCTCTATCAAACCCATGTGGGGCTGGCTCTAGTACGCGAAAGCGACACAGAATTAGTTCGGCTATGATCGCCCAACGATTATCTGCTGGCAACGCGCATCCGTTGGGGAGTTCAAAGTCTGCTGCAGGGCTTGGGGCACCGCGAGACTTTTCGGTACACTATTGCAGGTAGTGATGCACGGGTTTTGAGCCATCTTACCAGCAATTCTTGCCTTTGACCACCCCAGCCGCGCTGGCAAACCCATAAAACATCTAGTTTTTCTTTTTATTGAGCAAGCCCTCGGCTTTACCCCAAACAGATGCCTCTTGGCGATCGCTCTAATGTTACGAAATGTTTCGCCAACAGCATCGTATCCCGGCTTAACCTCTTTAAGGCGCGGTTAGTCTAAAATCGAGTACCGAACAACTTCAAACAAATCATGAACTGGAGTGGGAGATTGCTCGGTGGTGTTCTCAGTTTGCACAGTGACTCGATAAAGTCCCGGTTGCAAGTCAGCGATCGCCACCATCCATTCTTTTTCTTGCTCGACAAAATCAAGAGTGAGAGCAGTTTGCTCGTGAGAAACTGCTTGAATATTAGCTTTTAGCTTTGTTGCTGAATCTGGTAATCCAATAAGTTTGGCACGCAAGGTAACAGCTTCATCTGCTAGATACAAATCATCCAAGCTAAGACTGATGGCTGTTTGAGGTTCTCTTCCCCTTACAGATCCCAAATCAAATCGGCTAAACCGCAGATTATTTAGTAAGTTTTCTAACACTTGAGCCTGATTCTGCAAACCCCCATGCTGTTCGGCGATAAAGAAATTATCGAGGTTGTTTGAGCGCTCAATGGGAATTGCAGAAACTTTGGGCACAGTTCCATCCCCATCACCCAAATCGGATCTATTTCTCAATACCTCTGGTAAATCTTCGCTGGCTATTAGTTTTCCATCAATCAGTGCAGCCGATTGTAGGGTTGGCTGTTGTACGCCAGAAACGGGAACTGTCCTAAATGAGTTGAGGTAACGTTCATCTTTGAGATGTTGTTCAACGGCGGCTTCAATTTCCCGGTGGAATGCTAAAGCATCTTGCGCCTTGAGCCGATCGACATTGGGAATGTTATCTATTTCTGCAATACGATGATATTCACCATTGATGTTGATAACTTTGTAAATCGGCAGGAGTTGGTAGATAGAGGTCAGCGATCGCATCACCTCAGTCAAGTCTAGAAACATCTGTTTGTAACCATTTGCCAGAAAGTTGACGGCTTTGAGCGAACCCCGGTAGGGAGTGCCGAATGTGAACAAAGCTCGGCTATCTTGCCAACCTTCCAAAACTTCGAGATAGTAGCGAGATACTAACCCGCCCATGCTATGTGCCATTAAAATCACTTTTGCATCAGAGGCTCCGCTTTTTTCTCGCTAGCATTTAAGCCGTTTGTCTATCAGCTTTTTCAACAGTCGTGCATTTGCCCGATTATCCCGTCGCCAATCGTAGGGAAACTGGTAAAAGTTTGCCGCTTTATCGTCTGGATCGTTGTAGATATCGCCGGGAGTTACGTCAAAGTTGTCAGTAATCAACCGTGCAGTTTTGGTGTAGCCATCAATCTTCCAGAATCCTGGAATCAAATGGGTATCTTGAATCAGCGCTGTTGCGCGAACGCCATCTCCCAAGCTTTCTGCTTCCGGATCGTCCTGACCTAATTTCAAATTCTGGAAGGTCTGTTCTGAGTTGGTGAATATCTGCCAGACTGCCTGACCTGACACTGCCCAGAGGTCTTTGCCATCTTTCTGCAAAACGCTTCCCAGGATGCCGGGAAGAATGACAATCATATCTTTCATAGGAGGTTTATTCGTCATTTCTTTTCCTCAATATTTCCAGTTCAGGATTACAATTCTCTAGATTGGTTTTAGTTAGGGTTCATCCGAGCAAAATGTTCTAACAGCATCCGGTGGAAAAAGACATAACCACCCCCAACTTTTTTCATCAAACGACGCTCTGAAACAAAGTCAAGGAATTTTTTATAGTTCCAGGGAATGCGACCTTTCTGGTAAAGCAATTGGCGCAGAGTGAAGTGTTGAATGCAAACCACACCCGAACTTTCATTAGCACCTAACCCACCGATCAATCCTCCAACTAAACCAATACGTATTAAAACTGGGTTAAACTCAAATGAAAAATCCATTATCCAACAAAGAAACATAGCGGTAATTAAAAGAAATCCGAAAGTTATCACCGTGTATTTTAATGATTTTATAATCCCTTGGTTAGGAATTGCTGTGTTTGTATTTATGCGACTTTGTAATCTAAATCCACCCAAACATACACCAATAATTATGAATACTATTATTTCATAAATCGAATATATATAATCATTTCTGGGATGTATATGTAAGTGTATTAACGCATACAACATACCAATAATTCCAAAAAAAAGTACATAACGAAAAAGTTTATTTAAGTCTAATTCTATACTCTCTACTGGTTTAATCTCTGTATTCATTGAACTAAAAATACCTCCACCTAATAAGGCACTCATAAATATTGGAAGTATAGCAATGTGTTTGTCATATATAAAATAATAGAAAAAAGAGAGCGATATTGCAAATATAGTCCCTGATATTATCCACTTTATTACCCGGTTGGCTCGTAAAGAAAGTAGTCTTACACTTACTCCCAGTATTAGTCCAGATAATATTCCCGTTGCTATTAATTTTATTAATATACTGATTCCAGGTATGGGTCTATGCTCCTTACTTATGGTGTAATAATATACCAAATAAATCCCCGCTATCAGCCCAAGAAGGACACCTAATATTAAGCCTATTACAATAAAATATATATTTTTATCCTTTTCTGAAGGTAACCATTGAGGTTGAATTTCTTCTATTTGAAAAACTGATTGAGACATTTGTTTTGCCAACCAACTCAGCCAACGCAGCACTTCATATTTTGAATACTCTGAAGTAGCACCTCGCTCTAGCCTGCGATCGATGTAAGTATCGAATAGATGTTGATGACGCTCTGGAGTTCTCAATTGTGGTATCAACTCTTTAGCTGAGCATCCCTGGTATGCCACACTCATGAAGTTCAAAATCAGCGGAGTTTGTGCAAACTGCTCTAGTTCCGCATCGTTTTTGAGTAACGCTTTTAAGCCTGCCAGAGAGCCACCAACACTGTCTAAAAACTGATGAACTTGCTCCGATGAGAGGGGTTGCAGACAAAGGGCACTGCTGAGCTGTAAGCGTTCTGTCAGCGCCTCGTAATCTTTGACTCGGCTACAAACTGCTACCTCAGTTTTGGGATAATCCCCAATAAACTTGTTCAACGCTCGAACGCAATCGTTGCGATAGTCTTCTTTGACTTCATCCAGCCCATCCAGCAATAAGATCAGTTGATGGTTAGTAATCCAAGGCTCGCTCAATGACTTGGGTACCTGATATTTTTCTCTCAGTTCATCAATTAACCAATCAACGAGCTTCTTTTGCTCCTTCGCCCAAGAAGATAGGTTAAACACCACGGGTATCGGTAAACTGAGATTCTGCTCGCTGCGTTCTATGCGTTCTATGCGTTCTATCAGGCGTTGTGCTAGTTGCAAGAGGGCGATTGTCTTTCCGGCTCCCGGCTCTCCCAAAATCAACAGCGTCCGACCTTGCCCCATTTCCTCATAGATCCGCGTCTCTCGTAGCTCTTCATAAGAGGCATCCAGCTCTACAGACAATGCTTCAATCCCCTGAGTTAGATCGGCGATCGCATTCGGACGGCCTTTCATGTCAAGTCTCATAGCAGGGTTATCCTGGAGCGAAGGCTGAAGAAATCCCTCAATCCAGAACGACTTCACCTTTCCTAATAAAATCTTGCGCTGCTCGTACTCCGATTTCGTTAAAGAAGTCGCCTGTTGGGCCGAAAACTGGCCAAAATTGTCATAAGCCTCTCTCGCCCGATCTTTGTATTCCTTACGCTCACTTTCCTGTTGCACAAATTCAGCAAATCCTGGTGGAGGAGCAGAGGGTGCTGACAACGAAGGGTACTCTGGAACTGAGCTAGAGGGCAAATTTACACCTTTCTTCCGCAAGACTGGCTTCCTATATTCTGCTAGCTGAGGTTGTGCGTCTCCATCGTATTCAAACTTGCGATACTGCCTGTATTGAGTTGAGGAATCGCTTTCAAACTTGCGATACTGCCTGTATTGAGTTGAGGAATCGCTTGTCCTGGTTTGAATCGCGATACAACCCATCTCATAGGCTTGCTCGATCGATTTTCCAGATGCTAACCCAAAATAAAAGCTGACTGCAAAGAGATAGGCAGCTTTATCGAAGATTTGCTGACTCATGCCGATCGCATAATCGATATGTTCAACAATTACTACTGCTTGGTGATCGCTGTCGCAAGCATTCAGGATTACACAGTTAATCTCATTTGCGAAAGTCTTAAATATTCGAGCTAGTATCTCCGTACTAACAAATACTTCCTGGTCATTTTCATTGTGGAAAACTAACCCCCGCTCTCCGGCTCCATGACCGCAAAAGTGAACAATCTGTGGATTATATTCGGCAATTCGTTCTGTTATCTCTTGCGGGTACACCGCCAGCCAACACTTGACTTCCAACGTTCCGAAACGCTCAATCGCTTTGGTCAAATCGTCAATTTCTCGATTCAGTTTTAGATCTCCTCTTGGATTAGAGGATAGAACAAGGATTTTTGCCATTACTTTACACCTTATGATTTAAACTGTTACGGTTCGACAGTAATTTGAATTTGTTTCGTTACCCATTCAGCATTGGGCTCGGGTTCGTACACGGCAGCACGATTTAAGGATGGTAAAACATTGGGATCTTCACCAACTGCTTCCAGTAATTTGCCAAATGCGCTCTGAATGCCACGAGTTGCTGCCTTATGCACTTCGATCTTCTTATCTAAGGACGGTAGCCTTAACCAACGGAAGTCAGCAGGTCCGCGAGTAGCAAATAGTTTGAGAATTTCCTTATGTCGCTCAGACCCTTTGCTATTAGAGACTTTGAGGCGTAATCTAGTGTCTGCTGTATCCTGAGATGCTAATTCATAAAAGGGAGCATCTATTCCTTGCAGGGGAATTTGTGAGATTGCCCAAGTTGGTTCAAGATCGAGTACGCCTACATTAAGTGCTTGGTGAAAGTTATTCTTGACACGGAGATACACTGGCGTACCCTGCCTCAACGTAATATTGCTCTGGTCAGGCAAAGGTTGTTTGTTCTGGTCTAGTAACACGAATTCAAGACTATCCTTCAACTCCGATTCTGGGTTGTCTAATTCTTGAATTGCTTGATACTTAGTCAAGTGAACCAGCCGGTTAATAACCTCTTTCGGTGCTTCAGGATCGCCTATCGAGAGAGCAGGATTTAAGTTTTTAATCGGCTCCCCAGTCCAAATTTCATATTCACCCTGCTGACCAATCTCCACCTGATAATGGGCTTTTTCCTCTCCCTGAACTTCAACCAGCCAAGCATTTTCCGCTAAAGCTTGCCGAACCTTATCTAGAGCATCTTTTTGTTGATTTACCAGCTCCTGAGTCGGCAACTCATTTTCTGCATCCCCAAGTTTTTTTCGATCAAACAGGCTAACTCGACGAACCAGATCTGCTGGTGCAGATAATATGACGGCAGGCGCACCTTGCTCGATCTGCCCTTTAACTCCAATGCCACCATCCGCTTCTTCCAAAACCCTGGCAAGCACGCTAGATGCTTGAATCTCTGTAACCTCAACGATCGCCAGTCGTTTCTGTTTATCAGTCAGATCGGAGGATGAGGAGTTTAGTGGATAGATAGCAAATCGCGCCCCAATACTTAAGCCGTTTGCAAATCCTGCGTTCACCTTCACCTGCTTTTGGCTGGCATCGAAACTAATGACGATCATAGTGTATTGATTAGCAATCAAATTGCTACCAAACACCAAAAGATCGCTTTTTCCCAATAACATTGGTAATTGGCTAGGAAACTTGCTCTGAATTTTGGCACTTATGCGGTCGTGCAGGGTTTTATAAGTCAGCGTGCCAGAAATAGTTCTCAAGGTGTCAATCATCCAGTAGGTCAAAGCACCGTGCCGCTCTTTTCCATTCACCGCATACTCAAACGCAGATTCGGTTGGACGACAAGCTGCCAGCACTACGTAGTTTTCGGACTCTGGAACCCAGCCAGTAGAGTTCGATCCTTCCGCCAGCGATCGCCAGTTGTCGATCAACTCTTCGCGAGAAGCTACCTGACTATCTTGGGGACGAGGTGTCGTATCCTCTTCCTGCGAACCGCGAATATCGCAATCACCGCGAGTCGCACCACCGGAGTGGCAACTATCCAGAACGAAAGTAACACCCAATCCTTTATCCGTCATACGTTTTAGCAATGTAGCTAGCTCAAGATCCCGGAGGTAGCGCCCATCTTGTTCGCCAAGATCCATTGGGACAATTCCCTCATCTTTCTGTCCATCTCCCTTCAACTCCGAGTAGATGGTGGTTGCACGCCCACCATGACCGGAGTAGTGAATGTAAACTAATTCTTGCGGTTGAGCTTTCTCAGTAATTTCTTTAAACGCATTGACGATGTTTTCGTAGGTTGGCAAAACATCTGGTTCGGTTCCACCCCTAACTTCTAAAAGAGTTGAGTCTTCTCGATCAGGAGAAGTAAGCTTACGGATTCGTTCTGCTGGAATCTGTAATGTTCGCTGGAGGTAGTCATCTACTAAGTTGATGTCGCGCACGCACCCTTTAAGATTTTGGTACAAGCGGTTGGGTTTGTAGTAGTCAATCCCAATGAGGAGAGCATAAATATTCGGTGTTTGATCGGGTTGGTTAGCCATTTTACCTCCATTGAGCGGTGTCTTTTTTCAACTCAAAAATTGTTCCTTACACTCTCTAGATTCCTGATTAAGTGAGAGAAATTGTAGTCAAGTTAGTGAATGCCATAGTTAGTCTATGGTAAGCAGTTTATAAGTCTTGACCTATAATGTTTCCGCGTCTCATTATTACCATTCCATAAGGATTCAGTCCTCAATTAGAGGAATTAAAGAAGGAGTCTGCACAGCCGAGTCAACTATTGCTTTTAGAGCTTGGTCAAAAAACTCGGTGGACAGAACGTCCTTGATGGCGACAAGTTTGTATAACCGTCAAACTGTTTTAAGATTTCACTACTGAGTTTTGGTGGCAGGTTTTTTTTCATAAGTGTTACATTCAACTTTCCAGTATCATACTTGTCAATACCCACTACATCAGGACAAACATCTAAATTCTGAAAGCTTTACGCTATCAGAGGTTCCATTTTTGGCAACTAAATTCAAATAATGACAGAAACCTTTGTCCAGCAAGTATTATAAAAATAAGATGCGTTTGCCCTAGCTGTACCCCATGATCGCCACTTCGACCCACACCACAAAGTGTGGTGTGGGTGGGATTGGTGAGGATTTTCTGCAAAAAAGTTAATGAATCCATCCTGTTAATTTTTTAGAACAACTTGAGGATAGCAAGTTAAAAACCCACGGGTCGCCGGGACTGTGTGCGATCGTCAAGTGAGTTTCTGCTGCTGTGTATTTTGTCTGCTCTCACTTGGCGATCGAGCGCTGAGGGTCGCGCCACCGTTCAGCAATTACGACTGGCTAAGTTCGGTTATCCGTAAGCTGAGCTTTTTGCCAAGCGCTAAAGTTGATTAGTTTTTCAATTATTTTTACCGTTCTGGTCATTGAACAGCTAAAAAATGAGAATATTTTGTACCTCCAGGAGCCACCGTGAGCTTAATTAATCTTGTTATACCTTCACCGCCCGGTACTACTGCCGGCATTGGTACGATCTTAAAACTGATGCGGGATAATCCCGATAGCCTGTTAAAAGTTTTGCACTTGTACCGCGATCATCCAGAAAGTTTCAGCACTTTCATCGCATTTTTTAGAGAACCAAATTCAGTTTTTCAAATTACAGCAGTTCTCAATGTGTGGGGTACGTCCTTTGGATACACCGGGGAAGGGCCTCGCGCTTACGGTGCAATTCGCTCTGCAATTGAAGACTTAGGACTTCCTTTTGAACAACACGAGTGGCGGGAGTTTTCCCATCTAAAAACAGGGTTGAACGCCAGGGATTGGTCTGATGGGGATTCCTTATCTCTAGAGTACGCAAACAAATGGGAGGAGATTTTGATCGATCGCTGCTACTCCTCTTTGACTGAGTTACTGCCGTCAGAACCTTACACCTTTGACCAGTTTAACGAAACTTGGAGAAATCGCTGGGAATCTAGACAGCAGAGGAATTCCTAGTCTATAAAATACAGCAGAAACGATCGCCCTATGGTGATGTTTGAGCTATGACCAAACCCAAAAGATACCCCGACAATTGGCAACAAATTGCGCTCTCGGTGAAAGAAAGCGCTCTTTGGCGCTGCGCTAAGTGCCATCAACAATGCCTCAGACCCGGTAAACAAAGCGGCTTAACCAAATCCGAACGGTGTGCTTTAACTTTGGCGGTACATCATCGCAATCGGATACCGGAGGACAACCGCCCGGAAAACTTAATTGCTCTGTGTACCGCGTGTCACCTGTCGTATCACAATCGCGGTCAGTCCAACGTATCGCCGGGGCAATTATCGCTGTTTCCCGATGGTGCGATGGATTGGGATATCATGACTTTTTCTCAGGAATCGGGACGGGGCAATTGATTCGATCCGAATCCGTCGCCATCCGTTTCACTAGCTCAAAAGCCGCCAGACAATCTCCCAATGCTCGGTGTCCGCCATTTAGGGGAACATACCGATAATCTTTGTGATAATAGCTCCAGTTTCCGACCCATTGCGCTGCCCATTCCATCAAACATTCGGAACGCTTTGTTAACATCAAACTGGGCAAACTGTGCAACTGACAGCAGTAATTCAAGATTTTGATATCGAATTCTGCATTGTAGATAGTGACATCACTCCGACCTAAAGGTACGGAGCTTCTAAAAATCACTTCTTAGATTTCCTAGTTGTTCCCTTGCGGGTTTTCGACTTTGACCTAGATTGAGGTATCTCAACCCCCGGCAAACCGTCTGCATAGGCATTTTGAATTCCCGACTGTCCATCGGTACCAATCAGTTCTATTCCCCTGTTTCTAATCACTTGACCGCTAGCAATATCCCTATCCGTTGTATAACCACAATTAGAACAAGAATGAACTCTAACACTCAAATCTTTTTTAACTTTTGTGCCACACTCAGGACATTCCTGAGAAGTCCCCCTAGCATCAACTTCGGCAAAGAATTTCCCACGTTTCCAGCACACGTACTTAACAATGGTTCTGAACTGCCCGAACCCAGCATCAAGCATCTGTTTACCAAGCATCCCCTTAGCCAGAGTGCGGTAATCCAAGTCTTCCATAAAGACCATATCGCCAGCATCACAAAGGGCATGAGCTTGTTTAAAATGGAAATCTTTGCGAGTGTTGTCGATAGTGTGGTGAAGTCTAGCAACCTTGATACGTTGTTTCTCGTAATTTTTAGAGCGCTTGTTTTTTCGAGAAAGTCTGCGTTGCAGCAATTTCAGCTTGCTTTGCATCACTTTCAAAAACTTGGGCGATTTTACAAGAACTCCGTCGCTGGTTGCCAGAAATTTTTCAAGTCCTACATCTACTCCAATGGGATGACCGTGTGGTATTGGACTAGGAACGCTAACATCGCATTGAATATTGATGGAAGCGTACCAAATATCTGCTTTGTTGATTATCCGTACTTGCTTTACTACAAACCCATTCGGAATTGGGCGATGCAGGTTAATTGGAATCAACCCTAGTTTTGGCAAGGCAATATGTACCTCATTCACAGGATTCTGCTTAAATTGGGGAAACAACAAAGACTTAAATTGTCCAAACTTCTTGAACCTAGGGAACCCATGTCCAACTTTTTGAAACCCTTCCCAAGCTCTGTGTAATTGCTTAAGCGCTTGCTGCAACACTTGACTTGGTACTTCACTCAAACGGGGAAATATCTTTTTAGCATTTGGCAGAGCGTTAAGCTGTTTTACCTCGCTGGGAAAAGGGCTATCAGCAGGCATGATGTACTCGTGACTGATGGAGCATCTGTCAACCAGACATTTCCGACTATTGCACCAATCCTTGATTTCTCGCAGCCCGTAGTTGTAGGCAACGCGACAAATATCCATCCACTCAAAAAGCGACTGTTCTTGAGTGATGTTTGGATAGATTCGATAGCGGTAATTCATGGTTAGCATTCTACTATTTTAACACATTTAGTGGAAAATGTGTCTCTGGTAAATATAAAGCCGTCCTATAAGGACGGGGTTTTAAACCCAACTATCTGATAAACCAAGTTCACCCAGTTGCTTTTTAGTTTTCAGGTGCGGTGGCGGTTCGTTGGATTCACCCCACCAACTGTACTTTGTAAGTTCCATTTTACTTTTATCCTTGGGATTGGGTTTCTTTATTTCAAATTGTGCCTAGTTTACGAAAATCAGGAATCGGACGATCGTCCAAACACTGATAAAGATGAAGGCAAAATTCATGATCGTTGACCCATTCTGAGCGTGGTACTAGCACTTGAATTGCCAGTGCATCAGTTCCCAGGAAAAGCTCCTTCACTTTGACCAAATCTGCCCAAGTAGGAATTGATTTTTTCCGAGAAACTGACAAATGAACCCAAAGTTTTCCATCTTGTTCTTGGCAAGATGAAATGATTACAGCCAGCCCATCACGACTTTTATACCATCCGCCATTAAATCCGCGCTTTTTGATTGACCAATTACTAGGCAAGTCTTCAGCCGTAGGTGGTTTCCATTCAATTTGGTAGTTCATGAAAAAAAGACCGGGGAGTGACCCCGGTAAAACACTAATTATGGTTTAAATATCCTGAGAATCTTGAATCAGCGATAGAATTGCATTCTCATTCTCACAGAAAATGCAATAAATTTCTGCCAGAATTTCGATCGAGTGTTCTAAAACTATTCGATCGTCAGTCTGAGAAAATATCAAAAAGTTATTTTCGATAATCTGATATTCTCGCTGGCTTTGCAACAGTCGCAAAGTTTCTTCAGCACCAGCGATGATTGATTTGATTTGCTCAATAGTCATAAAAAACACTCGGTAAGTGGGAAACTCAGTGGCTTTAGCCCTGAGAGGAAAACGACTCGGCGATTTCAATCGCCTTGAATCTTCAAA
>JFJP01011889.1_pt1 | contig 20046 bp, 15 predicted proteins | sample 431651 | NCBI WGS metagenome assembly JFJP01 (sample SAMN02602958, study PRJNA72255) | Microbial mat metagenome, whole genome shotgun sequencing project. | biome: fresh water; feature: sink hole; material: water; isolation source: purple microbial (photo- and chemosynthetic) mats found in...
CAATTTTCCCTTTTTGACTCTATCCACAAGGGTTTCAAAGGGATAGTCAATGGGATAAAGATAGATGATCTTACTTTCAATCTTAGTTTCTGCTTCCACCATGACAAAGCCTCCTGATCTGCTAAATAAAATCTTAGGCGAAGTATAACACACTCTTTCCTAACAATCAAGCGCTTGGGAAAGTCAGGATTGAGGCGAAATGCAGGAAGATTTCCGTTTACAAATGCGAAACCACATGTGGTAATTCCATTCCATAAAAAACAACCCGCTTTTGTTTTCGGTGCAAAGCAGGAAAGAACTATTCTCTCTTAGTTAGGCTAGTTATTAGAAAAAAAGTCTTTCAAAAGAGCCTTTTCCATGCTATAATGCTCAAGTGAAGCTAGAAGGACAAGGAGTTTGAGAAAACCTAATTTTACGAGGAGTTTTCTGTCTATGCCACCGCTCGTAAGCGTTTTGATGCCTGTCTACAATCGGGCTAAATATCTTCCAATCGCTGTTGACAGTGTCTTAGCCCAAACCTTCCCCGATTTTGAACTGATTTTGAGTGATAATCGCTCCACAGATGATAGCCCAAAGGTGGCGCAAGCTTATGCTGCCCAAGATCAGCGCGTCAAGTATGCCCAAAACACGGTTCATGTTTCGGCAGTAGAGAATTTCAATCACTGTTTTGCCCGTTCTGACCCCCAAAGTACCTATTTTGCGCTTTTGGCTTCCGATGATTGGTGGGAGCCGACTTTTTTAGCCCGTTTAGTTGAGCTTGGGGAAAGGGAGACTGCTGCAACCTTTCTCTACACCGATATGTACCGTGTTGACGAACAGGGGCAAATCCTCAATCGTTATTCAGATTTGTATGCAGAAGTTACCCCGCCGCCAGGCTTGCATCGGGCCGTAAAGGAGCTTTATCGCGGTAACTATATCAATATTATGGCCGCTTTGATCAGGCGGGCCAAAAAGACAGCGTTGTATCCTGAGCCACCTTTGCTTGAACCACAATTAAAGCTTGCTCCTGACTACAATCTCTGGGTTCAATTGTTGACTCGCGGGGCTTTTGGTTATTATCTCGCTGAACCTTTAGCTTCATATCGTCGCCATACTGATTCAATGACTTCCGTGGTAGCCAATAACGTTCCCCGTCTGCTGGAAGAAATCTTAATTTTCGGCCCCCAATTGGCCAAAGTTTGCCCGCCAGAGCTAGAGGAAGCTCGGCAAGCGGCTTTGCGGCAACGCTATGCTCAATTGGGAATTTTGTTGCTGGAAACTGGCCAGGCAGCCGAAGCCCAAGCCCCGCTTGCGGAAGCCCAGCGGCTTGGTGAAGGTCGCCACTTAGATGCTGCTGTGGCACAATGTATTGCAGCGTTGCCTTTACCTACACAAGCTCGAAAGTTGCTTTGGCAAGGAACCCTGAGCCTTGCCCGCTTTTTGGGGAGAGTAAAGTGAAGAATTTAGCGCTCAAAAACGGCCTTTGGAATGCAATGTCCCAAATTGTTGGGGTTTTTGCAGGGATTTTCAGTTCAATCATCGTAGTTCACGGCTTAAATTCAGAACAATATGGGACATTTAGCTACTACCTTTGGTTAGCGGGGACAATTGGTACAATTGGAACCTTGGCTCTGCCCAGTTCTTTGACCAAAATTTCCTCTGAACTACTTGGCAGTAATCAGCGGAAAGAAGCGCGGGCCCTTGCGGGAGGGGTTTTCCTGCTCCTCCTCACGATCAATCTCCTGTTTAGTGTTGGCCTCTTGTTCTGGGCCTTAAACTCCCCCCCCGACCAGACGCTTTTTCTCTTGATCATCGCTATTTTCATAGTTCCCAATGCCCTCGGTGCTGTTTTACGCTCGACGCTTTGGAGTCACGAACGCTACAAGCCCGTTTCGCTTATTACCGCAACCGCTTCAGTGACCCAACTGTTGCTCATTGAGGCCGTCTATTTCGCGCAACTTGGCGCACCAGGTTTTATGGCCGTGATTCTTTCGGTCAACATAATTCAAGTAATTGGGTTGGCGATGGTCAATCATCGGGCGGAAGAAGATGAGGAGAGTCCGCGTTTGTGGCTGCCAAGTAAAACCGTCATTCTGCACTACCTGCGCTTTTTTGCGCCTTCCTCGCTCGTCCTGATTTTTCAAACCATCGTTTGGCAACGATCTGAAATCTTCTTCTTAGAGCAACTTAGTACTCGGCAAGAAATAGGTTATTATGGGTTGGCTTATACTTCCTTTGAAATGCTCCTTGCGCTCGGCTGGGCCCTGATAAATGGCTTTTACCCTGCGATTTCACATGATTATGGGGCTGGAGCATGGGATTCAATTCGAGAAAAAGTGCGCCAAGCGGCCCATATCGGCACGCTCTATGCTGTGCCCTTGAGTTTTGGGGGCTGGGCGACGTTAAGTTTATTGATCCCGCTGCTTTATGGCACAAAAATGCTTCCCGCTGTGCCGGTAGCCCAAATCTTGTTTCTGAGTTTGTGGCCTGGGGTCTTAGGGGGGGTCTTTGGGATGCTGATCAACGCTGCGGGCGGCATTTGGTTCCAAGTGGTTATGGGCTTGGTTTTAGCGGTAATCAACGTCACGCTTGACATCCTCTTGATTCCCAGGTATGGTGCTATTGGGGCAGCTATTGCAAATAGTGTGGCCCAGTTTGTCTACGCTCTCCTTCTGTTCTTAGTTGTTCTGCCAATGTACCAGATTGCTTTACCTTGGAAAAAGTTGGGAGCCATTATCGGGGCGGGCCTTTTGGCAACCTTCTGTGTGCCCTGGCTGATTCAATTTTTGGTTGGCAGTTCGGGTGGCGGAGTCAACCTGTTAGTCTTAGGGAGCATTATTGGCGTAGGGGGCTTGCTCTATGCCGCCCTGACATGGAAACTTGGCACGCAGGCCCTGCTTAGGCCGAGGTAACAAATATGGTTGGAACGCTTCCTTTGTTTCACCAAGCTCCGCTGGATTATAAATATGCGTTGGATGCGGCAATGGCCACTTTGGCGGACAAAGCGGCTCCCTTCGTGGTTTGTGCTGTACCCCAACTGGCCGCTGAGATTCGGCAAAGGCTCCCAAATTGGGCTGCGGGGCCAGCTTCGGCGGCGTTGTGGGTCGAGCCACAACACGGAACTTGGCGAGCGGAGCTTCAGCGGTTTGCTAAAAATTTGGCTCCTGGCGCACCCTTGGTCATCATTGCGGCTCGGCCCCTTGCCCGCTTGCTCCCCGAACGCAAAGCTTGGGCCGATAGACCTTTGGGCCTCGAATTTTATGGGCTTGGGGGCCTCAAACGAGGTTTGCACAAAGCGGGCTTTCTCCTGGAAGCTGAATATGGGATTCATTCCCTGGCGGCGATTGGGTTAAGTCTAATTGGGCAACAGATGGAAGGGCGAGGCTACCCCGAAGTCGGTGACCGCCTCCATTTTGCCTCGCGGCTGGCCTACCAACAGAGTGGCTGGCGGGCCAATTGGGCAACGGTAGCCCTCCTCGTTGCGGTGCGCCAAGCCTCGAAAAGGGAAGACGGTTATGCAAACAGCTAATCCTGCGCTGAAGCTAAACTCAATAAATCCCCCGCAAGCCTTGGTAGATTCTACGGTTGCAGCGCTGGAGGCCTGGCTGGAGACAATGCGCGGGCCCCAGGGCTATGGGGGCCCGGTTGCTCATTGGTGGCAACAAAGCCTTACTTACACCGGCCCAGGTTTTGATTGGCGTTACGAAGGGATTATCACGGGCTACCTTCACCTTTGGGAACGCAGCGACGCTTCCTATTTGGAAAAAGCCTGCCGGGCCGCCGACGATTTAGTCCAAGCCCAGCTTCCTAATGGGCATTTTCCAGCCTCTTGCTTTGAGCTAAACCCCGCAACCGCTGGCACACCCCACGAAGCTGCCTGTGATGTTGGGCTTTTGCGCCTGGCTAAAGCCCTTCAAACCGCAGGTTTTGCTGATTGGGGCACTTATGCTTACTGCGCCGAGCAGAATATCCGTACCTATTACCTCGCTAAACTTTGGGATGCTGAAGTAAAGGCTTTTCGGGATAATCCCCAAACACCTTCTTTTGTGCCTAATAAAGCTGCAACGGCTTGTGAAGCCCTCTTTTTGCTTGCCGAATTGTCAGGCGATGCGCTTTGGGTCGAGCAGTATGCGCTACCTACGCTAGACCAAATCTTAGCCCACCAAGTCAAAGGAGGGCTTTGCGCTGGAGCGATTGCTCAAAATAGTTTTGGCTCGCAAAGAGTCGAGAAATACTTTCCAATCTATATTTCACGTTGTGTTCCCGCACTTATCCAGGGTTATCGCTGGACCAATAAAGCTCAATATGCTCAGGCAGCGGTGCAGGCAATGGAGTTTATCGCCAGCTGGTGTGCGGAAGATGGTTCTTTGCCCACCGTTATCTATCCTAATGGCCAGGTCAATCGCAACCCCACCTGGATTGCCCCACTTGCTGAAGTCTTACATGCCACCGATTTGACGCGCCTTTATGGTTTTACGTATGATTTCTATCCGACTTTTCAGCGCCTCGTTAGGGGCCAGGATGCCAGCGGGGGGATTCAAACAGCGCGGGGCTTTGCCAAGCAGGCTTGGCCAGGAGAGCAAAATCTGCCCGACGTGCGGGATGTTTTGCATGTCGTCGGTTGGTGTGATAAAGCTTTTGCCTATCTTGCTTCCCACGCTGGCCCAAACTTGCGCGAAACGCAAAGTGGCACTTTTGAAACGCATTGTACCTTTCAAGGCCAAACCTTGCTTTTGCAAGAAACGCCTGAAATTCTGGAGATCGTTGCGGCGAAAGGGGTTTATTATCGGTGGTGGAAAGGTGCAATGTGGCCCGAAATCGCTCATCCGAAATCGCTCATCCGTTGTTTTGGTTACGTTAGCAGAATCTTTTTAGCGAAAAGAGTTAGAAGAGAAACTTAAAATGCTTCTCAAATGGCAAAAACAGACGACTGAATCAATCATTATTGATGATACTGCTGTAATTTTTGAATCTCAAGGCTTGATTTTTGGTTGGGGAAATTGGGGTTTGATTTGGAAGCAGCCTGTGGCCCTTCTTACAGCACGAAACCAGCAAAGAAAACGGTTTCTTCTGCTTAATAACTTTGCCCTAATTCTGCTTGCCGTATAACGATAGCCTTTCTAGCTCTTTTTTTTGTTAATCCAAAGCCAAAGAGGGACAAAATGAGCAAATTCACAGAAACCATGGGGCCAGAGATGGCAAAAAACCATGAACAGAGCCGTGAGACGCTGGAAAAGTTCTTTAACGCTATCCAACCTGAAGCAGTCTTCAGTAAACCCGTACAAATTACGGATCAAACAATCGTTACTGCGACAGAAGTAAAAGTTGCCCTAAGCTTTGGGACAGGTTTTGGTGGCGGTGATGGCAGCGATGGCAGTGGAGGAGGCGGTGGCAGTGGCCTTTGGGGCTATGCCAGCGCTCGCCCAGTGAGTACGATTAGCATTGGAAAAGATGGTGTGAGCGTTAAACCGATTATAGACATCACAAAAATTGCTTTAGCCGCTTGTGTTACAGTAAGTGGAAGCCTTATCTTCCTGTATAAGGTCTTTAATGTTAAAAAAAGCTAATTCATCCGCGCTAACATTTCAAAAGGCTTGAAGACCCTAAAATTTGCAGCGATTCGGTTACAAAACTTCAAAGTTTTTCAAGCTGTGAGGATTGAGGGTCCTCAAGCCTTTTATGTGATTATTGATACATTAGAGGTTTCTATGCGTGATAACATTCTAAATCGCTATGCCAAACACCTTTTTTGGGTAGGTTTAACTGCTGTGGCCGTCTTTAACTGGCGGCAATGGCAACAGAATCAAGCACTTGCGCTACGCTTACGGGCCAATCCCCCCCCCTTGCCTTCACTGACCAAAACTCCAAAAGTGAGCATTTTGGTTGCTGCTTGGAATGAAGCGGAGCAGATTGAGCCTTTCCTAAAATCTTTCCTAGCCTTGACCTATCCTGCAATTGAGCTTGTTATCTGTGCTGGGGGACCAGATAAAACTTTAGAAAAGGCTCTAAAGTATGCAAATGAGCGAATTATCCTTCTAGAGCAATATCCAAACGAAGGTAAACAGCATGCTTTAGGGCGGTGTATGGAACAAGCGACGGGTGAAATCATCTATCTCACTGATGCCGATTGTTTTTTAGAAACCGAAACCTTGCTAAGGTTGCTTGCGCCGTTGGTCAATGAAGGAGAAGCGGTTGCGGCGGGCCGCGTGCGCCCCCACCTTCGCCAGCAGGATAAGGTTTTGCCCCGCTATCTCTGGGCTGCGGACCTTTTTGCAAACGCACGCGACCTTGCTACTCCCTATTGTGATGGAATTCATGGCTCAAATGCTGCCCTAACACGCCATGCCATCGAGGAAAGTGGTGGTTTAGACTTTTATGCCCCAACTGGCACGGATTATCACTTGGCCAGACGCTTAATTGCCAAAGGGTTTGCGATTCGCTATGTTGGCGATAGTCTGATCTTCGCTGATTATCCTGAAAATTTACCTCATTATTGGAAGGCTCAAGCGCGGTGGTTGAAGAATCTTTTACTTTACAGTGGGCAATATCAAGCTTATCAGCAATTGTGGACGGCCTTACAAAGTTCTCTAATTGGGGCCACGATGTTTATTTTGCCTTTGGGAACTTTCTTGGTCGGCCCTTTGGCCCTCGTTCTTTGGGGGATTTTGCTGGCTAATGCGTTTTTGGCAAAAGCTCGCTATGCTTTCTTTGCAGCTTTATTGCAACGAAGACCTCTTTATCTCCGACATATTCTCGCTATTCCCCCTTTGACCTTTATTGATTTTGCAGTTTGGGCGACTCCGCTCTGGCAAATTATGCGAGCAAAGAGTCGGAAACAATGGTAAAAGAGCCAAAAGTTTAGGAAACCCACCTTTCCTCCTGCAAGCAAAAGGAATAAAAAGATGCCTTTGCCCGACCCGGCCCAGCGCCTTGCCGACTTACGGGCCGCCATTAATGAGCAGAATTATCACTATTATATTTTAGATCAACCGCTGATCAGCGATGCCGAATATGATGCTTTAATGCAAGAATTACGGCGGTTAGAAGCTGATTACCCCGAATTAGTTACTTCTGATTCCCCAACGCAACGGGTTGGTGGCCCTCTCACCAACCAATTTTCTAAAGTCCGCCATGCCCAATTGATGCTTTCGCTGGGAAACGCTTTTGACGAAGCGGATTTAGCTGCTTGGCAAGAGCGAGTTATTAAACTTCTCGGCCAAGATGCAGTTTTAGCTTTTGTCGTTGAACCTAAAATTGATGGTTTGGCTGTGGCCCTTACTTATCAAAAAGGGCATTTGATTCAAGGTGCAACTCGTGGGGATGGAATTGAAGGGGAAGATGTTACAGCTAATCTGCGGACAGTGTCAAATGTCCCTCTTATTTTGCGTGATTCAGAAGTGGTGACCCCCGAAAAGATAGAGATTCGGGGTGAAATCTATATTCCGCTTGCCGATTTCGAAGCCTTAAATCAACGTTTGGCCGCCGCAGGCGAGCGCGTAAACTCTAATCCGCGCAATGCGGCAGCAGGTTCATTGCGCCAGAAAGACCCCGCCATCACGGCCCAGCGCCCGCTGCGCTTTTTTGCCTATATGGTAGGGGAAATTCAGGGGCAAACGCTTACTTCGCAGTGGGAAACCTTGAGTTATCTCAAAAAAATAGGCTTTTCAGTGAATCAGGATGCTCGCCATTTTGCAGATTTTACCGAAGTCATTGCTTATTGTCGTACATGGATGGCCCAGCGTGATAGTTTACCCTACGAAGCTGATGGAATCGTCATCAAAATAGACGATTTGAAGCAACAAGAAAGCCTGGGAATTGTGGGGCGTGATCCACGTTGGGCCATTGCCTATAAATTTCCTGCGCGTGAAACGATTACTAAGCTCTTGAATATTGTGGTAAACGTCGGGCGAACAGGGGTCATTACTCCAGGCGCAGAATTGGAAACGGTGGAATTAGGCGGAATCAAGATTCAAAATGCTAGTTTGCACAATGCAGCCTATATTGCCCAGCGCGATATTCGCATTGGCGACTTTGTTGTTGTCAAACGGGCAGGCGATGTCATTCCCTACGTGATTGGCCCAATTATCGAACGGCGCGATGGGAGCGAAAAGCCTTACACTTTTCCTCAGAATTGCCCAGCTTGTAGCTCAATTTTGGAACAAATTGAAGGCGAAGCGGCTTGGCGTTGCCCCAATTTTGGGATTTGTCCCGCGCAATTGGTGCGGCGAGTCGAACATTTTGTGAGTCGAAAAGCTTTGGAGATTGTTGGAATTGGCGAAAAACAGGCTGAATTGTTTGTCAACGAAGGAATGATCAAAGATGTTGCGGATCTCTATACTTTGAAGGCAACTGATTTTGCAGCCAAAGAAGGTTTTGGAGTCAAGCGAATCGCTAATTTGCTGAATGCAATTGCTGAATCAAAGCAACGGCCCCTAGATCGCCTCATCGTTGGTTTAGGAATTAGAGGCGTTGGAACCGTTGCAGCCCAAGATTTAGCCCAACATTTTGGGCATTTGGATGCGATAATGAACGCTTCGCCCGAAGACCTTGAGGCAATCGAAGGAATTGGCCCCATTGTTGCCGCAAGTATTGTCGATTTTTTTCAACGGGAAACGAATCGGGTCCTGGTCGAAAAGCTGCGGGCCGCAGGTCTGAATCTGCAAGCGGAGCAAAGTTCCCAAAGAGCTATACCTCAAGCTCAAAGTGGTTTTTTGAAGGGTCAAACCTTTGTTTTGACAGGTGCTTTAGCCAATTTCAGCCGCGAAGAAGCTACTGCTTTGATTCAAGCCCATGGTGGAAAGGTGATCACACAGATTTCAGCTAAAACCAGTTATCTAGTGGCTGGGGAAAAAGCTGGAAGTAAGCTCAAAAAGGCTCAAAATCTCAATATCCCGATTCTCGATGAGGCTGCTTTCCTAAACCTGTTTAAGAAGGAAGAGCAAAGCGATAATTCAATCAATCCTGCGTAGGAAACAGCGTTTTTCTAGGGGCTAAACCTCCCTAACCATTGAAACTGGCAAAGAGGTAAGGAAAAATGTTACCAATCCTCCACCGAATGCCCGATTTTTTATTGGCCATCCTAGCTTGTTGGCTGGGTTTGAGCCTTTTCATTCGTGCGCCCAAAGATCGGGGAACTCGTGCTTTCGCCTGGTTTGGGATAAATATCGGCATGTATGGGCTTACAGCTCTGTTGCTTCAAATGACCAGTGACCCAGAAGTAGCCCACTTTTTGGGGCGGCTGCGCCTGATTGCTACCGTGGTTACGCCCGCTGTCTTCCTGCAATTTATTGCGGTTCTGGTGACGCGGCGCACCTCCGTCAAGCAAAGGGAAGTAATTGCCGTCTGCTACACGACGGGGGTCAGTCTCGCCCTTTACGCCGCTTTTGGGCCCTTGCCAGAGCCTGTTCCCCCCTTCCCCATTTGGGCGCGGTGGGGCGAGATGAGCTTCCCACCGGGTTGGCTTTACGGGGCTTGGACGGCCCAAAGGATCGTACCCCTTCTGATTGCGCTCTGGTTGATGGGCAATGCTTACCGTCAGCCCCCAAACGACGAGCAGGAACGCCGCTTGCGGGTTATTTTGGGCTTTAGCGCGGTAGTGGGAGTAGGGGGAGCGATTGCGGCCACCATTGCCCGGACCTTCAACCTTTCGCCAGCCCTTCCCCTGATCGCTATGCTTTTTGGCATGCTGCTGACTACTTCTGCCGTTTTTACGAACCGTTCGCTGTTGCCAGCGCGGATTGCTCAACGAGCCTTTATCTACTCTCTTTTTGGCAGCCTTCTCACCGCTGGCTACATTGGTCTCGTTCTAACGCTAGAGTGGTTTAGCAGTAAGTGGCTAAAGCTTGATTCGCGCTTTCCCCTTGTTTCCATCTTCTCCCTTGTGGCCTTAGTCTCTGCTTTAGGGCCGCTCCGCGATTGGTTGCGAAATCAGTTTGACCGACGCTTTCTTCAACGGGAGCTAGATTATAGTTCCCTTCTGCGGGAATTAAGCGATGATCTGCTTGAGCGGGGGGATTTGGGCGAACAATTGCAAACGGCCCTCTCAACGATTTGTCGGGCGCTGGGGATTCGAGCGGGCTTAGTGATTGTTATTAAGCCAGAAGGTCTTGCTGCGTTGGCTTCTTATGGGGCAGAGCAGGCTCCCCTTCAGATTGAAGGTGTAACCATTCCTGAAGCTTCGCAGGACTTGACGGAGCTATGGGAACCGTGGCCGCCAGCTAAATTGCTTCTCCCCTTGCGGCGAGGAACTGAAACTTTGGGGTTGTTGGCATTGGGTTTGCAACGTTCAGAGCAGACCCTTAATGCAACGGAGCAAGCTTTGCTAGATTATGTGAGCAATTACTTGGCCTTTGCGATCAGCAGCTATAACCTTTTTCAGGAGAAGCAGCAGGAAGTTCTGGCAACCATGATTGAGGGAAGCCGCGCTCTGCGGGAGCAACAGGAGCAAATTGCACGGCGGGCCGAAGAAGCTGAGGAGATGCCGCCGCCAGAAGAACCTTCAAAGGCTACGGGGTTGCGGGTTTACGCCCTTGGCTCCTTACGGGTCGAGTTTGGGGGAGAGCAAATCACGCGCTGGGGAGGTGATAAAGCAGGGACAAATCAAGCGGAAGCTTTGTTTGCTTACCTCTTTGACCGTAGGGGGAAAGGGATTACAAAGGATGAGATAGAGGAAGTTATTTGGCCCGACCTTGATATTGGGAAGGCCGATAGCAACTTTCACCGTACCCTTGCGGCTTTGCGCCGTACCTTAGAGCCAAATTTGACGCGGGGCAACCTAAGTAAAATGATCCTTTATCAGCGCGAGCGTTATTGGCTGGAGCCAAGGATCATCGCTTGGACTGATACCGATGCTTTTTTGACCTTCACTGAAGCGGGAATCGCAAGTTTTCGGCAGGGCGACTATGCTCAAGCTCTGAAGTTGATCGCCCAAGCCAAGCAACTTTATCGCGGCGATTACATGGATGATTGCCCCTTCTTCGGTGATTCATCTGCGGCGGAGGATCAACGGTTGGCTTTGCGGAGCCGCTATGTAGATGCCCAATTGGTTTTGGGCGCGATTTACGAGGCGCAAGGGCAAGTTAGGGAAGCTGCTGCCGCTTACCGCCATGCTTTAACGCTGGCCCCAGAAGGTTGCCCACCTGCTCAAGAAGGTTTAACCCGGTTGCAAGCGAAGCTCTCTTCGGGCTGAGAAAGAGAAAGCCCAAACTTTGCAAAACCCAATGATACTTTAGTCCTAATCCTAATAATACTTTATTCCTATAGCAAATCTTTTTTCTGCGTTTTGCTGATACTGACGGGCAAAAATGCGGTTTGACAGATTTTGTGTTCTATGCAACAATACGACAGTTTATTTGGATTTGTAGTAGGAGAACTACGATGGCAAAGCAAGATAATGAGGATTTGACTTCCCAAAGGATAAAGGAATGCCTAGAATATCTGCAAGCTAATGAGTTAGAAGGAATATTGTTCACTAATTATAATTCTTCGGTCCACAACATTCTCCGCGACCTTGAAGATGATTTGTGGGTTATTGCGCCTTACCAGCGTAATTTTGTTTATGACCGCAGGAGTTGGCGGAAGGCCTCAAAAGTTATCGAAACGATCCTTTTGGGCCGCATTATCCCACCGATTGTTGTTCAAGCGACGAAGAGTCGGGTTAGTAAACGCGACCAAACGGAGGTTGTCGATGGTCAACAGCGCATAAAGTCTATTCAAAAGTTTAAGAACAATGAGTTTAGGTTGAATTTAGATGAAGAAGAAGATGAATTGGCAATGCTGCATGGGCTGAAATACCGAGATTTGCCGCATGAGTTGCGGGAAAAAATCCTCCATTATGATCTATCAACCTACAAGCTCACACGAGATAGTACAGAACTTGCCGTAAAAATCTTTCTCGATCTCAATACCCAGCCTGTTCCTGTGAGCAGGCCTTACCTTTTACTTAATTTGTCTTATGGGATCGTGACCGAAAAAGTTGTTACTCTTTTGGCTCTGGATAGTCGGGGGAGGGCCATAAACCCTCATATTTGGCGGTTTTTTGGGGCGAAAACAAAAAAAGATGGTTCACCGCAAAAAATAGTTCTGATTTCTTCGGGCGAATTCCAATTAAGAGTCCTCAAAGCGTTGTTTGCTTTCATTTCCCCAATGATTACTACGGTTAAAGATTCGAAGTGGCTCCGCGATACTGCGGCTTTGTGCGAAGATAAACAAAGCTTTGAGCGTTATGGTTTAGACTCATTTGAGGAAATAGCAACATTCATCGACGATATTTTTCCGTTCTATAGCGAAAAGCACCTTGAGAAAGAAAATCCTTTCTTTGGGGAAGTGCCGATGAAGCGCGTCCCAAGAACCCACGTTGTTTTCGTGGAGGCCCTAGTAGATATTTTGTTCCTGGGACTCAAGAATATCCTCCTTAGTTATCAACAAATTAGCAAAAAGAGCGAATCTCCTGAATTGTCAACTAAGATTCGGCAGGCTTTTAACGTCACAAAGAGTGAGCTTCTTTTAGGCGACCTTAAAGATGCAGATTTTGTCGCCGCTAAAGCTGGGGAATTCAATAGAGTATTGGAAAGGATTATTAAAGATGAGCGAAGCAACTGAAGCACGGGAAAGCACTGAAAAGACCATCCGCGACCAAGCTCTGAGCGATCTTCAAACCGTTCTCAAGGGTTTTATGCTTGCAATACAAAACTTAGAGTCCACAAAGGAGAAGCATAAACTAAAGATAAATTGTACCAAGCGGGTTGTTAGTGTTGTCAAGGATACTGATCTTCTGGGTTTACTTTATTCCCAGCGAATTACGCGGTTTCTTGAAGACTCAAAAGAGCTTTTAGCCGATGATTCAACACTAAAGACTACTTTTACCGCGAATCAAGATTTCTTGGGTTTTCTGTTGTGCCTCTACAAAGTGAGCAAATACCCCAAACTTAGCGCCGATAAAAAGGCCTTTTTCAAATCTAAGCTTCGTTCCTTAGATAAATCATATCGGGACAGCGAGTTATTCAGGAATAATTTTGACAGTCTTATTCTGATCTATTCGCTTGCTTTGGAAGAAGAGAACTTTGATTTCGAGAGGATTAACGCAAAGATCGGTGATCTTCTGCTGATTGCGAATATTTGTGGAGCTGGTACACCTAAATCTAAGATAAACGACAATCTAAAATCGGCGTTAAAAGCTATTCTTGCGGGTCAGGATGATATAGACTTTGAAACCTATTATCAAACTACCCCGCGTGTACCCGTCTGTGGGATAGAAGCCGAAGGGATTCTTAAAAAGTATCTGTTCATTAAACTGCTGGCGCACAACCCGAAAAAGGATTGGCGCAGAGCGCTCGAAGCGGTCAAGCAATATCTTGGGGAAGAAGGGATTCAATCGCTTACTCAAAAAGACTTAAAATGCTTTTTGCAGTTTAAGAGTTCGGATAGTAATCAAAAGTTGATCAGGAAGCGCCCAAGCGACGAGCGCATCAACAAAGTATTCGACGAATTTAGATTAGCATAAAGTTACCTCCCCATCTCCCCCAACAATTCCTCCGCCTTTTCGCGCCAAACTGAAGCGGGTGCGAGGTCGGCAGCTTGCACAAGCGCGGCCTGCGCCGCTTCTTTGCTGCCAGTAGCCCTCAAAGCTGCGCCCAAATAGAAAGTTGTTTCGGCGCTTTTTGTGTAGGTTAAGGCTTGCTGCGCGGTCTCAATGGCCCCTTGAAAATCCCCACAGCGGTACTGATTGGCCGCCAAAGTTTCCCACGCCAGAGCTTCGTTTGGAAGCAACATAATAGCTTCTTTCGCAACTTTAGCACCTTTAGTACAGATTTCAAAGCCCGTGTGAAGGTGAAATCGAGCGACCAAAAGCGCAAATTTACCGCGTCGGGAAGCGGGAGCCAAATTAAGCGCCTGCTGATATTCAGCACTTGCCTTCACATAATCTCGTTTGGTGGTGTACCAAGCAGCCCGAATCAGCGACGTATCTGGCCGCTGCGGATATTGCTGCATCATTAAGGTCATCTGTTTTTCTACAGACTGTAAGTCTTTTTGCGCTAAATAGATGAGGGCCAAAAGCGTGCGAACGTGAGGGTCTTCGGGAAAAAGCGTTATCAAAATCTCTAAACGCAAGAGACCGCCATGCCTATCCTTTGCTAACCAACGAGCGTAGGCTGCATAAGCCGCAGCCATAATTGCATCGGGATTTTCAGCACCGACTTCGCTAAATTGAGTTTCCGCTAAGTCATAAAATTGTTGTTGGAGATATTGTTGGCCCAACAATTGATTCCGATTTGCACTGTCAGCTTGCAAGATCGCTCGAAGATCATCCACCGTATTTGGGCCAAGATCAGGCCGAATCGGGTTCAATAGAGAATTAAGCGGGGTTGTTTCGAGGGAATCTGTGCGGGATTCGAGTTCCGCTAATGCCCCAGCAGGGTCAGTAGCGGCGTGTAAGAGGACTAAATGATACGTTGTAAGATTATACCAATCGGGAGGGAGCGGAAATTGCAATGAAATCCGATAGGTATCACGGGCCAGACGATAATTCTTTTGTTGCAGAGCAATTTGGGCTTGAAGGATATAGCGGGGGCCAGTATAGGTGCAAGTTTGGGCAATCGTCTCAGGACAAGGACTTAAAGTATTCCAAATCGTTAAGGCTGCTTCTGATTCCCCTCTTTTCGCTAAGAGATCCCCTAAATAAAGCAAAGTCAAATCGCGTTCATCGCTCTGCAACCCCAGCCAAAGCGCCCGACGCAAAAGGCGTTCAGCTTCAGAACTTTCGCCCCGTACCGCTCGCAGCATCCCCAACCAACGCGCATTCTGAGCCGTATCCCGTTTGGTCGCAAGATCTGAGGCTTTTAGGAATGCAGCATGATAACGGCCAGCCTGAAAAAGATCGTCTATTTGATGAATTTGGGCGCGAAGATGGAGCCAAAGCGAGAATTTCTGCGTGGCAAGGGGAAAAACATTAGCAAAAACAGCAAGCCCAAACAAAATAAGGAGAATAAACCCTGCTTTACGCATGGATTTTTATGGTTAAGAACGTTCACCACGCGGCCAGAGGGCCCAAAGAAAAGCCACAAGTGCTGCACCCCATGCTTGCCGCGCCTCTTTTTCTAGCCCCTTAGTGCGTAGTTCTACCCCACCCAAGAACAAACCTGTGGCAACCAAGCCTCCTGTCAAGCGCTCTGTCGACCTTTCGACGCGCCTGACCATCCTTTCTAAGCGCCTGAGATCAACTTTGGTCAGCAGTTCGCCTCGATTAGCCGTTTTGTAAAACGAATCCATTTGGCGCGGCAACCTAAGCAGGATTTGCCCAAACTCGCGTAGCTCATCTAGGCTACTCGAAGTACCGTTTTTGCTCTCTTGGGCGATCATCTGATTGGCAAAGGGTTTAAGTTCTTGGAAGAGATTGATTTCAGGGTCAATAGCAGTGGCCATGCCACTTACCATACTAATTGCGCGGCCCAGATAGAGCAAATCTTGCGGCAATTGAAAAGGAAGATCATAGACAAAATCTTCAGCTTGAGATAAAATCGCTTCTATTGCAATTTTATCCATTTCTTTTGTTTTACGCTCATAGACAAATTGCATTAAAACCTGAATCCCACGGCTGACAACTCGTTTGTCGGCACTTGGTAAAAGAACATTGGCTTTTTGGAGTGCTTCTACAATCCGTTCCGCATCTTTGGTAGCCAAACCAATTATTCCGCTCCGCAAATGGCCCATCGTTTCTGGGGTCAAATGGCCCACCATGCCAAAATCCACAAAGATCAGCGTGAAAGGCGTGCCTGTGGGAAGGTTTTGATTGTTGAAAATGGCTGCATTGAGACTCGAATCACCTTTCCCATTGGTCGAAGTACTTGCATATTTAGGTGGTTCTAAGTGGACAAAGAGATTTCCTGGATGCGGATCAGCGTGAAAGATGCCATCAAAGAAAAATTGTTTGAGATAGGCTTGATTCAAACGTTGAGCAAGCTCATGCCGATTGACTCCTGCCGCATCTAAAACCTTAAAATCATTGATCTTAACCCCGCTAATTCGCTCCATCACTAAGACTCGGCGGGTAGTTAAATTCAGAATCGGCTCAGGGATATAGACCTCTGCTACTTCAGCAAAGTTTTGCCTAAAAACTGCCGCATTCTGCGCTTCTTGGACATAATCTACTTCTTGGTGTAAAACCCGCGAAAATTCTTTGAGGAGTTCTTCCAAATTGACACGGCGGCGAATCGGCTCATAGCGCTTGATAATTTTCACAGCCCAAGCCAGAGCGCGAAGGTCGACCTCAATAATCTCTTCAATATGAGGCCGCTGGACTTTGACGGCCACTTCGCGGCCATCGTGGAGTGTTGCGAAGTGAACTTGGCCCAAAGAAGCTGCGGCCACTGGCTCGGCCTCGAAGTGCAAAAACAATTCGCTCGGTGGTGCGCCCAATTCCTCGATAATGCGTTCCAAAGCGTGACTTCCAGGAGCAGGCGGCACTTCGTCCTGAAGTCCTGCCAATTCTTGGCGCACTTCTTCGGGGATGATGTCGGCGCGAGCGCTCAAAAATTGCCCCAATTTGATCTGAATGCCGCCCAACTGTAACGCCAAATAGCGAAATCTGCGGGCCAATTTTGCCCAGCGCTGTTTAGCTGTGCGTCGCACATACCAGCGAGTCAGCCGAAATTGCCCCAAGAAAATGTCCCAAAAAGAGATATGCCAAATCAGGCGGGCCAGAAAATAGGAGACCCGGAAGAAACGTTCACGGGGGTGAAAGGCGGGTGCATGGCTTGGCAAAGGCAAATTTGCACAAGGAATTGCATTAGTTGTAGGTGGTTGCTTCACAATTTACCTTTAAGCGGTTAAAATCTACCATTTCCCAAATTATACCAGACAATTGCGGTTTGCACTTTGTAGCAATGGCTCAAATGTTATGAAAGGCAAAACCTTTATTTTTTGCGAACAAAACAAAGCTACTTGCCAGATCCGCGATTCTTCGTTATACTCTAAGGCTGAGGATTGTTTCAGAAACCAATGCTGTAGCCGACTAAATCTTCAAAAAGAGGAGGTGAACAAAGAGGACCCGCGAACCAGGTAGCAGAAACCTACCCGCTCTTGGAGCTTGCGAATTAAGGCTAACAGCCAATATGGTTAGGGATTTTAGGGTTAAGAGTGCTAGTGTTCGCATGGGTCACCAGCAGACAATGAAGGTAGAACGTCGAGACGGTGAGTCTGTCGATCAACTCATCCGTCGGTTTAACAAGGGAGTCGTTTCAGAACGGATCACCAAGATTTACCGAGATAAGATGCACTTTATCTCAAAGAGTGAGCAGCGCAAAGAAAAGCGTCGCCGTGCTGAACGTAATCGTCGCAAAAAGATGTCACGGGTTCCTTAGCTTCAGTTCCATTTCAAGACACGGGTGCAAAGAGCATTGCTCATTTGCCCCGTGTTTTTCTCTGATTCATTATGGTATAATGAACAAGAAGATAAATCGAGCCACCAAAAAAGAACTATATTTTCACAATAGTCTTTTTGTACATGAATCAATTTGTACCGCCCCTGATTGGAAAGAGGTTTCTTTTATGTACAAATGGTTTGTATGGAGGATACTCATAGGGCTAGTCATCGTGCTTATTGCGATGATTTTTTGGCCAAAGAAAAGTGTGCTAGAAATGGAGTTTTCTGAAGATAGGAAGTATATCTCTCTTACTAACACCGATTTTTATGAAAATGAATATCAAAATAAACCCATAAATTTGAAGGGTTGGGCTTTTCACTACACCGAGGGTGTCTACAAGCTACCTGATTGTACCTTGCTTTTTATGGAAAGAATTGTTGTTTGGAGTGGTTCAGCATCAGATTATCCTAAGAAAAGGGTACAATTTGAAACAGGGAAATGCCCTAAAGAGATTTTTATCGGGCGATCATCGTCTACCTGGAGTTTGAAAGAAATAGTGCAATATCAACTAAAAGACAATTGGGGTAACAACGGAGGATCTTGGGTTTTTTGGCATGGGGAAAATCCTTTTTTGCCCAGTAAATGACAAACAAACTAAAAGAGACTTTTATCGGAAGATCATCGCCTGTTTGAGATGAATGATGGACAAAATGAATGAGATGCCCAGTTATTTATAGATGGGAGTTACACCGTAAGGTGGTGTTATGCTATTTGATAAATTGGCCAGTGTTGAGGCCCGCTATGAGGAATTAACGACTTTGATGGCGCGGCCCGAAACTGCGACGAATCCCACAGAATTACAACGCTATGCTCAAGAGCAGAGCGATCTGACAGATTTGGTGACGGCTTTTCGCAGTTACAAACAAACGATCCAGAGTTTGACTGAAACGCAAGATTTGTTAAACAATGGTTTAGACCCTGAATTACGCGCTTTGGCCCAAGAAGAAATGGATACTCTTCGTTTGCGCCGTGATTCTTTAGCTGAACAGTTGAAAACATTACTGTTGCCTAAAGATGTCAATGACCAAAAAAACGTCATTTGTGAAATTCGGCAGGGCGAAGGGGGCGATGAAGCAGCTTTGTTTGCGGCATCTTTGTATCGAATGTATTACAATTATGCTACTTCCAAGGGCTGGAAGTTTGAATTAGTCAGCGTCGCGGAAAATGGCATCGGGGGCTTCAAAGAGGTCATTTTTGAGATTCGGGGCGAAGGCATTTATAGCCGCTTCAAATATGAGGGCGGAGTTCATCGGGTGCAGCGCGTCCCTGAAACTGAAGCGCGAGGCCGGATTCATACCAGCACAGCTACGGTAGCGGTTATCCCTGAAGTTGAGCCGACTGATATTGAGTTGCGAAAAGAGGATTATCGAATTGATGTCTATCGCAGCCAAGGTCACGGTGGGCAAGGAGTCAATACTACGGATTCGGCAGTGCGAATTGTCTACAGAGGTGGTACGCCCGAAGAAATCGTTGTTACTTGTCAAGATGGCCGTTCGCAACTCAAAAATAAGGCGCAAGCACTGACTGTGCTTTGTTCCAAACTCTATGCAATCGAACAACAACGTCGCCAGCGTGAATTAGGCGAAACGCGTCTGGCGCAGGTCGGCACAGGTGAGCGGGCTGAAAAGATCAGAACCTATAATTTTCCCCAAGACCGAATCACTGATCATCGAATTTCCCAAAGTTTTTCCAATCTTCCAGGAGTCATGAATGGTGATCTTGATCGTTTACTTGATGCCTTGGTTATTTATGATAATGCAGAGCGGTTGAAAGCCGCAGGAATTGATTGATTGCGCCAAAGATGGAGCGGAGATGGGTGGTCAATAGCGAGATAAACAGGGGAATAGCAAGTGCTATTTCCCTGTCTGCTACTAAGGGCTTGTGTTGTGGTGAGGATGGGAATCGATGTTTGGGCCTATTACGACTAGGAGATTAATGTGCTGACACCAGAACTTGAGACTTTCATTGCGCGGATGCCAAAAGTTGAATTGCATCTGCACTTAGAAGGCTCAATTACACCGCTTACTTTGTTGGAATTGGCGAAACGCAATCATGTTAATCTTCCAGTGCAAACAGTGGCTGATGTTGAGCAACTCTTCCATTATGACGATTTTCTGGAGTTTTTAGCGGTCTATATGGGGTTAGCACGAGCGATTGTGCGCGGCGAGGATTTTGAGCGTCTAGCCTATGAGTTAGGCATGTCTCTGGCGGCCCAGCAAACTTTGTATGCTGAAGTGATGATCTCGCCAATGCAATATCTTTTGCGGGGCATTGATCTTCATGAGGTTGTTGCGGGGGCTGCCGCAGGTTTTGCCCAGGTTGAAAAGGAAACGGGGCTGGTAATCCGATTAGCTTTTGATTATGGGCGGCAATATGGCCCTGAGCAAGCTTGGCAAGTTCTCGAAATAGCCCAGAAATTGATGCCTTATGGTCTGGTTGCTTGGTCGATTGGGGGCGACGAAATTGGTTATCCTCCCGAACCTTATGCTGAAGTCTTTGCGGCGGCGCGGGCGGCGGGGCTATCCCTGATGGCTCATGCGGGCGAGGCGGTGGGGACAGCTAGTGTTTGGGGCGCAGTCGATCTCCTTCAGGCCAAACGCTTGGGGCATGGAATTCGCAGTGTGGATGATCCTGCGCTGCTGGAGCA
>JFJP01021659.1_pt1 | contig 20043 bp, 15 predicted proteins | sample 431651 | NCBI WGS metagenome assembly JFJP01 (sample SAMN02602958, study PRJNA72255) | Microbial mat metagenome, whole genome shotgun sequencing project. | biome: fresh water; feature: sink hole; material: water; isolation source: purple microbial (photo- and chemosynthetic) mats found in...
TTTGGTGGCTCTTTTGTTCCGAATGCTATAGAACCACGCGCTGGACGTTCAGAACAGGACACGGAAATCGCAATAAGTGCGGCCATGAGTGTCACCGGACGATGCATTTTCATAGACTCCTCCATTGGAATACTGGTACAAAAAATTGAATTAACAATACGCATATTCAAGTGAATTATTGTGCCAATTTTTGCACAATTTTAGTCTGCAGATTGATCCTGTGCATTTCGCGAACCGACTTTGGGCCATGGAAGTTCCCATGGCCTGAACAGTTCCACTGCGGTATTCCATCGATCCAGATTCTCCCACTCCAAACCTTCAGCTGGAACCAACAGGTAAGCGTGATCTTGATCATAGAGGCTGAATCGAAGTGCGTAGGCATGCAAATAGCAACGATCCGGTTGAATTTCGTGTGGGCCGTGGTAAAGTGGGTCGCCGAGGATCGGTGATCCGAGACTTTTGAGTGCCACTCGAATCTGATGCGTTTTGCCGGTTCGCGGTCGAACGATAAAGAGTCGCGGTCCGTTATCTGTTCCATAGCTGAAAAACTGGGTTCGCGCCGGATTTTCGTGGGACTGTTCAAGTTTGTACGATCCTCTCCGCGATTTGCTCATGTCGCCCACGATCGATCCCTGTTTCTTTTTTGGTTTGCGATCGCTGAGAGCGAGGTAGTATTTCTCGATTTGGTGAAGTTCAAAGAGATCGCCGAGATCACGAGCCGCTTTGGCAGATCGAGCGGCGATCAGAAGTCCCGAAGTCACCTTGTCAAGACGATGAACTGGCCACAGTTTTGTTCCCACTTGTTGTTCAATTTGAACAAAGAATCCCGCATCACCTTCGTCACTGTGAAAGCTGATATTAGCCGGTTTTTCAACCACGTAAAAGTGATCAGTTTCATCGATTATTCGCATGGCATTGATTCATTCTGTTGAACATGAGGTTGATTATCCCAAACCTCAAGCGCTTTCACCACAATCACCCGAACCTGTCTCAACTCCGGAACCGTTTCAACCACCGATTTCAGATTGATCAGCGCCGGTTTCACGTACTGACGGTAGCGCGGCTTTCCGCGGTTCATGGAGAGATTGCCGTAAGCGCCGAGTGCCTGCATGAGTCGCTGGCATCCGCAGTAGGCGAGGTTTTCACGGTTCAGATTGCGGTGGGATTCGTAATACTCAAGAACTTGCTTGCGGATATTTTTGGTAAGAAGTTCGCCCAAATAGGGATCATAGAGAAGTGACGCCAGATCGTACTCCGGTGGGCCCATGCGCGCTCCCTGAAAATCAACAAAGGAGATCACTTGATTTTTCACTACAATGTTTTCACTCTGGAAATCGCGGTGAAGAAGTGTCCGTTCGATCGAATCACATCTATCTGCCAATAGCATTCGTTCGTTTTCAAAATCATCGTTGAACAGATCTGAAAGTTCTGGCATCAATCCGCAGATATGCTCCTTGAAATATCCCGTTTCCCACAAGAACTGTTCGCGATCAAGTGCCCGCTGACCGATCCGTGACTCTGTTGGAACATGGCAGTTTTGCCACGATATCAGCTGATCCATCACGGACTTTAAGATGATGATTCGTTTTTCTTCGCTGATTTTTGCGAAGAGAATGTCGATCAACCGCCGATCTCCGCCATCGCCCACCAATGCTAAACCGAGTTCGCGGTCGTAGCCGATGATCGCCGGAAGCATGACCAGATTCTGTTCTTGTTGAATTTTGTCCATGGCGAGGAAATTGTCCCAATCGGGATCGGATCCTTCCCAGACCATGAGAACCATGGAGGTATGTGCATTGAGAATCAGGCGATAGAACGCGCGCCCCGAACCGGCCGATCCCGCCCAGGTGACGAAAAAGTATCCGCCAAATCCCCGCGGGCGAAGGGTTTCGGTGCAGAATTTCACCTGAATCGGGTCGAGTGCTACATTACTTTGACGCATGAAAGCTCCTTGTAAAACCTTATACAGTGTCGTGTAAGTCAATGATTTCACTTGCTTGTCGAAGAGTTTTCTCCTCTTGTCGAAGAGTTTTCTCCCCTTGTCGAAGAGTTTTCTCGTTCGGGAACAACGAACCTAATAGTATTCGAAAAGCTTATATACTCGTGACAAGTCTCCATGGCTTTGAAAGAATTCCGAATAACCGTAGATTCGGCCCTGTGTGGCCGATGGAATTCGGTGTAATCGTTTCATTTAATTTTGAAAATGCCCACACAGGGGCATATCTACGATTGATCGATCATTCTTGCACTACCTCGAGCCGTCATTTCGCGTTAGGGATCGGAAGGGCGGCGAAGCCGGTGCGGTATTTCCGCACGGAGGCTCTGCATTTCCTCGACAACGGTGGAGTACCACCTGTCTTCGGGGCACGAAGCGAACCCCTGGAAGAGCCCGACGGCGAAGCCGGAACGCCCAAAAGAAACTGATTCGTATTCAGACTGTTCTGAATTTATTTGCAATCAACCTCACACCATGGCGTGATAATTTCACGATCGTACATTCGACCATTTTCCACCAACGAACCGCCATGGAAAACAGAGAATTTCCCCGAAATCGTTTCTGCCATGACATTTTCAACCCAGAGATATTCCGAGTCGGCACTGATTTTAGAGGTATCAAAATCATCATTTGGATAGGCAATCTTTTTGTCGAAATCGATGTTCATGCCGAGGGGGAAATCAAATTTCATTTTCTTATCGAGAATATCCCAGTAGAGCTGATTCAGTTCCGCCGGAGTGCCTGTGTCCTGCCAGTAGATCCCTTCGAGATCCCATACTTCCACAGAATATCCAAGATCGACCAGACGTTTCCACGTGGTTTTAACATCGAAATCATCGGCCTGAAAATGTTCGAGCATTTCGGACTTGTAAAGCGTGATACCGATGAACGCGGCAGATCGTTCCATCTCACCAAAGAGATTGTCCACACGGCCAACATATTTGTTATCCGCACTAATCCCGATTACTTTATTGCCACGATCTTTCGAAGCGAGCAAAACTACATCTGCTTTCGATGAATCGAACTTTTCAACCAGAGATTTCAGCGGCGCGTTGGTGACGATATCCGCGTTGATCACACAGAATGATTCGTCGCCGCCAAGAAACTCTTTCGCATTATAAATCGCGCCGCCGGTTCCGAGGATTTCCGGCTGTTCGTTGAATACGCGCACGGTGTAGGGAAGCTGTTCGAAAAACATCTGCGCCAATTCAGCCTGATAATGAATGTTCACGCAGTAGGTGTCGAACGCATTTTTACGCAAATAGCGAAGTGCAATCTCCATAAGTGGAACGCCGCAAACAGAAACAAGTGCCTTGGGGAGAACGTCGGTGATAGGTTGAAGGCGCGTGCCGAAACCGGCGGCAAGTACGAAACCACGCATTAGAGATTCTCCTTATACAAAGCGATTGATTCAAATTGATCGATAAATAGATTCTGTTTTGGTGCCCAGATACGGCGAAGTTCGTCAACGGTGTCGCCGTTTTCCACCCATTCGCGAAGTGTCGCGTCGCCGGCTACGATATCCACCGGCGGTTTGTCAAACTCATATTCGTAGGGCGGAAGTTTCCACGCGAACTCGTTCGGTGCAATTTCGTATGCTGCCTTGAGAATCGCCGCGGTGGTGATCACCGGTTCGAATACGGAAAGATCGGTGGGATGAATCTGGAATCCTCCGCAGAGTATCCCGTGATGTTTATTGAAAGTCGGGATAAAGTCGTGGTCGCGAAGGAAAATCCCTTTGATATTCTGTCGGTCGAACGCTTTGCGGAACGCCGCGCGATTGATATAAGGCGCACCGAACATTTCAAACGGCGTGGTGGTTCCGCGCCCTTCGCTGATATTGACACACTCCAAAATCACCTGACCGGGATAGACAATCGCCGCTTCGAGGGTCGGCATATTCGGCGAAGGGATCACCCACGGAAGTCCTGTTTCATTGAACAGCGAATCTCTCTGCCAGCCGGTCATCTCCACAACGGTCAGATCGGCGCCCGGAAGGTACACTTTTTTCACCCATTTTGCCATTTCGCCCATGGTCATACGGTGACAGAGAGGAATCTCCGCTCCGCCCACAAAGGTGAAATGATCCGGTGCAAGTACCGCACCATCAAGTTGAACACGTCCAATAGGATTTGGTCGGTCGAGCACCCATAGCGGCATACCAATCTCTGATGTCGCTTCCATACAGTGTTTGATTGTCCAAATGTAGGTGTACGGGCGAGCGCCCACATCCTGAAGATCCACGAGAAGAACATCAAAGTGAGCGAGCATTTCCGGTGTGGGCTTACGGTTTTCGCCGTAGAGAGAAAACACCGGAATCTCTTCGGAAACTTTGACCTTTTCGTCGCCATCCCATTCTATCATATTGTCCTGAGTCTGCCCGAAAAGCCCATGCTGAGGCCCAAAGATCGCGCCGATTGTGCAGGGAAATGTTTTGAAAAGATCGATGATATGGTTATAGGTGCTGTCAACCGAAGCGGCATGACAGACGATCCCGATTCTTTTCCCTGTAAGTGCTTCGGGAAAGTTGTATTTGAATGATTCTAAACCAGTGATTACCATGATTCCCTCGTTTCAATAATTTAATGATTCAAAAATATATTGAAACGAGGGATTTTTCTAATGGGAAAGGGGGATTTGTGTAGGGAGATTTCACAAACAATTGAAACGAATCTTTCATGGTTTTTTGACAGTCAATCGAATCTAACATTCTGATACTCATAAATTCATTCTCACAATTGAAAAAAGGCTGACCCGATCATTCGAGCCAGCCTTAAAATAGTTCAAACCAAAATCAAATCTTAGTTCGCTACAATATTCACGATCTTGCCGGGAACAACAATCACCTTGCGTATTGTGATTCCTTCGAGGTGTTTCAGCACGTTTGGATGCTGACGTGCCACTGCTTCAGTCTCTTCTTTCGAAGATCCATTTGGAATTTCAATTGTTCCGCGCATTTTGCCGTTGATCTGAATCGCGATGGTGATTTCGTCTTTTACCAGAGCTGATTCATCAACCGTCGGATATCCCGCTTTGAAAATCGAAGTCGAATTTCCAAGTATGGACCAGAGTTCTTCCGAAGCGTGCGGAACAATCGGAGCAATCGCACGAAGGAGAATCGACATAACTTCGCGAAGAGTCGCTTCGGTTACCTGATCATAGGATTTACGGAACGCGTTGAGAAGTTCCATGGTACGAGCGATCGCCGTGTTGAACTGCCAGTTTTCATCGTAGGACTGAATAATGTTTTTCAGCGAACTGTGAGCCACAAAGCGAAGTTCCTTGTCCGCATCAGTAATCTCTTTTGCACAGTTGCCCGCATTGAGATGTTCAATCGCCGTAGAGATCGAATCCCAATATCTTCCAAGGAAACGAGCGATTCCGTTGACACCATCATCAGACCAGTTACGGTCTTTCACCGGCGGAGTATCGGCGAGAATGTACATACGCATGGTGTCCGCACCGAACTTATTGATAATCTCTTCGGGAGCGACAACATTCAGTTTTGTTTTCGACATTTTGGTGATTTCCGAAACAACTTCAGCTCCGCACTTTCCGCATTTACCATCTTTAACTTCGTCATAGGCAAGCCATTTGTGCTCTTCGCAGTAGTGAGCCGTTGCACAGACCATTCCCTGAGTGAACAGCTTTTTGGTCGGTTCCGTGAACTTGATCAAACCGAGTTCGTTCATTACATGAGCAAAGAAACGCACATAGATCAGGTGCATTGTCGCGTGTTCGATTCCGCCAATGTAGATGTCGATCGGTCCCCAGTAGTTCGCCTCTTCGGAATCAAACGGAGCTTTGTCATTTTTGGGTGAACAGTAACGAAGGTAGTACCACGAACTGTCAACGAACGTATCCATGGTGTCCACTTCGCGTTTCGCCGGTTTACCACAGCACGGACAGGTTGTGTTCACCCACTCTTCACAGCGAGCAAGCGGAGATTCTCCACCGGCTTTGAACTCAACATTTTCCGGAAGTCTCACGGGAAGATCTTCCTCTTTAACCGGAACCGTTCCACAGTCGGGACAGTGAACAAAAGGAATCGGAGCTCCCCAGTATCTCTGACGAGACAAAAGCCAGTCGCGAAGTTTATAGTTGATCGTCTTTTTTCCGAATCCATTTTTGTCGAGCCAGTTAATGATATCCGACATAGCTTCGCGGTTGTGACGACCGGTGAATTCGCCGGAGTGAACCAGCACACCGTCATCCACATAGGCACAGGCCATTTCAGATTCGACAAGCGTCAGACCTTCAGGCTGAATAACAACTTTCAGGGGGATTGAATACTTTTTCGCAAACTCGTAGTCTCGTTGGTCGTGAGTCGGAACGGCCATTACCACGCCGGTTCCGAATCCCATAAGTACGAAGTTACCTACATAAACTGGAACTCGATCGCCGTTCACCGGATTGATCGCGTATTTGCCTGTGAACACACCCTCTTTTTCGCGAGTGGCCAGTTCTTTTTCCGAAGTTCCGAGCTGTTTCATCGCTTCGATTTTCGCTTCGATCTCCGCACGGTTCGGCTGATCCGCAATGAGCTCTTCGATCATCGGATGCTGAGGAGCCATGGACATAAAGGTCACACCGAACAGCGTATCGGGGCGAGTCGTATAGATATCGATTGTTTTGTCTGAATTTTCAAGTTTGAATGAAACCGTCGCACCTTCAGAACGGCCGATCCACTCTTTCTGCATTTTGATAACGCGTTCCGGCCATTCACCGCAGTTTTCGTGACCATCGAGCAGTTTCTGTGAATATTTCGACATGAGGAAATACCACTGTTTCAGATCTTTCTGAGAAACGCCGGTGTTACAGCGTTCGCAGTGACCATCGTGAACCTGTTCGTTTGCCAAAACGGTGGCACATGATGGACACCAGTTCACGGTTCCGTCTTTCTTTTCGACGAGTCCCGCCTGATAGAACTTAATAAAGAGCGACTGAGTCCAGCGGTAGTACTCTTCCGAAGAGGTCGCCAGTTCGCGATCCCAGTCGAATCCCCAACCGGCCATTCTCATCTGTTCTTTCATCTTTTTGATATTAACGCGAATATTTTCTGCCGGAGGAGTTCCGTTTTTGATCGCTGCGTTTTCAGCAGGAAGACCGAATGAGTCCCAGCCGATCGGAGTCATGACATTGAACCCTTTCATGATATAGTAGCGAGCAACCACATCATTGATCGTGTAGTTCATTACATGTCCCATATGAAGAGCACCGGATGGATAAGGGAACATGGAGAGTACATATTTTTTCTCACGACTTTTATCCATGGTCGCCTTGAAAAGACCGTCATTTTCCCATTGAGCCTGCCATTTTTTCTCAAAATCAGCCGGTGAATATCTTTCAGCCATTGTTCCTCCGTACATTTCGGTGAATTTTACATTTTTAACGGCGCTAAAATATATCACGAACAGCTGTTTAAGCGAGTGATAGAACGCGAGGGGAGATCTCTTTGGTTCTACAAATATTTGAAAGATACTTGGTTCTATCTTGATGGATGAAAGTGCGGTGGATTGCAATCAAAAAGCTTTGATTTTACTATAATCTGATCGAGAAATAGAATTTCCTGTTATTGAAGAGCCTAAACAGTACCAAAGAGACATGTTTAAACTATTATGGAAACCTTCACGGGTGTTTTTCGGTGTGCCGATTCGGTCGAACCTTATGATCGGTATCTTCACGAGTTCACGTTGTCTGATACAATATACGAACTCAATTATCCATTCTTCTCTATTTTGCGCGCTTATGCGAAACGACCACCGTTTACCTTTACAGTTTCGACGAAATAGATTGTGTTATAGATGCGGTGTAAAATGTATGTCTTTATTTGAACATTTACCAATTGTTGTGGCGACTCGCAGTCGCCTTTCCATTGGAAGAAATATGGCGAGCGCGGCTCGCCGCTACGGAACAGGAGAGATACAGTAATTTCACACCGAAGCAATAGTGTTGATCGCCAATGGCTTTCTTTCGTTTTGATGTTGTGTTTTTGTCACTTTTTTTCATTGCAGACCAGCTTTTATTGAGCTGAATTATCGGAATCTTCATAAATTTTATCGAAGTTACTTGAAATTGCTGTTCAACCTGCGTATAATCAGCAAGAACTGATGAATACAGGTATGAAATATGATATATTTTATAGTGTCATAAAGAGTTACAGCCATACTTTTTTAATGCGGGGGTTGATATGAGAGCTGCAGCAGATGTTTTCAAAAGAGTGTATAACCGTCTTTCCAGGTCTGTTGGTGAATTTGATTTTGATTCATTTAGACACCACAGTGGAAAAGTTATGGATATTCTCGTCGGTGTTCCTTCCTTTAAAGCACTTTTTAATGATGTAAAACTGATGTTTTCGTTAATTAAAGATTTCAAAACAGGCGCATATCGCGATGTTTCTTGGGCGACAATCGGTGCAATTCTTTTTGGAATCGCCTATTTGGTTGCTCCTATCGATCTCATTCCCGATTTCATCCCTGTAATTGGTATGCTCGATGATTTGGCGATTTTCCGTGTAGCCATTGCCTTTATTCAGGATGATCTTGCGCTGTATCGCCGCTGGAAAGAAGAGATGACCAATCCTGTGGTTGAAGAAGCAGAATACGAAGCCGTAGAAACAGCTCCGGACAAAATTGACGTCCAATAATTGTTTTTTTCATTGTTGCTTCCAACGGCTCTTTCAATACAGATTGAAAGGGCCGATTTTTTATGGTCAATAAGAAATTGAGATGTTTGGATAGGTGAGGTCTGTTTTGCGAAAGGGGTATTCAAATAACTACAGGAGAAATGTTTGCAATAAAAGAGCTAAATACCAAGAATAAGAGATTACTCGGAATCTATTTTTGCAAGCATATACAAAAGGAGCTATCATGAATGTAAATGGCAAGCACTACCGCACAATTTGGATCAAAGAGAATGATCCTAGCACAATTCAGGTGATCAATCAAATCGTACTACCTCATGAATTTGCAATTATGGATCTTCGCACGGTGGAAGATTTCCGCATTGCGATAAAAGATATGTACATTCGCGGTGCTGGACTTATAGGAGCGACTGCTGGATATGGCATGTATATCGCCGCCTTGACTTCTCCGGAGAATGAGTTTGAATCATTTATCGAAGAGTCAGGAAAGATTCTCGCAGCGACGCGTCCGACGGCATCCAACCTTGTGTGGGCTATAAATCGACAACTCGAAGCGATGAACAGTCGTTCTATCCGTGCTGAAAAAATCAAAATTGCGCATGAAACTGCAATTGCGATTGCCGATGAAGATGCTGAGTTCTGTCGACGTCTTGGCGACCACGGCAAAGAGATTATTATGGAAATTTCAAAGCGCAAAAAGGGTGAAACGGTTCATATTCTCACTCATTGTAACGCGGGATGGCTTGCATTCACTGATTATGGATCTGCTACAGCGCCCATTTATGCCGCCTTCGATGCTGGCATAAAAATTCATGTGTGGGTTGATGAAACACGACCTCGCAATCAAGGTGCCAGCTTGACTTCGTGGGAACTGGGACAGCACGGCGTTCCTCACGACCTTATTCCGGACAACGCCGGCGGGCATCTCATGCAACACGGTATGGTTGACTTGGTGATTACTGGGACAGACCGCGTTACACGCAATGGTGATGTGGCCAATAAAATCGGCACCTATTTGAAAGCAGTTGCGGCACGCGACAACAATATTCCTATGTACGTTGCACTTCCTTCTTCGACATTTGATTTTGATTTGATCGATGGCGTGAAAAATATTCCTATCGAAGAGCGTGATGCGGGTGAAGTTCGTTTCATGACAGGGAAAACAGTGGATGGACGGATCGAAACGGTTCAGATTTGCCCCGATTCGACACCGGCACGCAATTGGGGATTTGATGTTACTCCAGCGCGCCTTATTACCAAACTGATCTGCGAACGTGGCGTGTGTGATGCATCTGAATCGGGCATTCTCGGTCTGTTTCCCGAAAAAAAGTAATCTGTTTTCTCAGATGAAGATACTCGTGGCGGATTATTAGAAGATGATCCGCCTTTTTATATCTAAGCAATATAATAAAAGAGCCCTGGTCGATTGTTCGATCAGGGCTGAATCAGATTATGACTCGCATTCAATTACAGAATGTATCCAAAAATAACAAAGAGAATTAGCGATATTAGCGCTGCCAATAGTCCGAATGGCATCTGTGTTATTGAATGGCGGTAGTTGTCGCATCCCGTCGCTGCAGATGTCAAAATGGTTGCATCGGCGAAGAAGCAGACGTGGCTACCAAAAACACCGGCAGAGAGAAGGGCGGCAATTGTCAGTGGCATATTTGCACCCACGCCCATGGCCAACGGTATCACTACTGGAAGTGCAATAATGTACATCCCCCAGTTAGTTCCGGTGATAAACTGTTGAGCCGCAAGAATAAGGAAAACAACTGCAGGAAGGAGCTCTGGTGTCATCACGGATTTTGCCGAGTGAATGATATATTCTGTGAATCCTATTTGCTCGTTTGTTTCTGCAAAAAGGAATGCGAAATACATCAGTAGAAGCGGATAAATCATATTCTTAAGTCCCATGATCGTCACATCAGAAAACTCTTCGCCTGTTAAGATTTTCTGAGGAAGATAGAGGGCCACCATAAATGCGAGAGTGATCAATACCCCTGCGAGCATATCTGCGCCAATATTAAACTTCCCATCGACAATTTCACTTCCCATCACCACTGTCGCAACGATTAAAACAATAATCGGAAGAAAAAAGTTGCGAACTTTCGGGCGTTTAGGGTGTGCGAGTTTGATTTCACCTGCTTTCATGTCAATTTTTTCAGAACCTTCCGGTGCGAGTACTCCGGTGAGATGAGCGCGACGTTCGGCTGCTTTCATCGGGCCGAAAAGAGGTATAATTCCGAGAATGATCAGTGGAACAATAAAGAGAGCAACCCACGCATAGAAATTATAGGGAATCGTTTGAATAAAATATGCCATCCCTTGGCCATCAGGCGCCCAACCATTCTTTTCAAACAGTTCTGCGGCAAATACGGCCCAGGTCGAAATTGGAAGAAGTACGCAAACTGGTGCCGCCGTCGAATCGACGATATACGCAAGGTATTCTCGTGAAACGCGATGTTTATCGGTGACCGGTGTCATACACGAACCGATTGTCAGTGAGTTTAAGTAATCATCGATGAATATGATAATACCGAGAAACCATGTCGCCATGAGAGTTGCTTTACGCGTTTTCGCTCGTTCTGCAACCCACTGACCAAAGGCTATAGCTCCTCCAGTACGATCGATCAGTGCAATGATACTTCCCATAAGACCGCAAACAATCCAAAGCCAAATTGTTTGTTCATCAGTTCCGACCTTGATCGCTGCTTCCATGAACGCCCAAAAGAAATCTCCTTTGTGAACCATAATAAGGGCGAGAAGGCTGGAAATAACCATTCCTTCTAACACGCGCTTTGTTGTAAAAATCAAGATCGTCATGACTATTGCCGGTACTAATGACCAAGCGCCGAACTGTTCCAAAACCACCTCCCCACGAAGTTGTTAAAAAATAGGGACTAAATATATGCACGTACTGTAAGTTTTACAAGAAAAAAGTTTCAAACATAGAATAGTTATGGATAGTGGATTTTTACTCAGAAATATGAATTAAGGCCATTAGATTATTGAATTCATATCAGATTGAGTAATGTCACTGATACTGAATAAAAAGTGGTACTCAATTTTGAAATGAAAATTCTTTTGATATCTGTTGTTTTTATAAAATGAGTTTTCTTATGAGATCAAAAATGAGTAGGTTCTTAGGTACAATAAAAAAAGCCGAAAACAGCATCCTGTTTTCGGCTTTCGAAAGAAGACTCTTCGACTTTATTACATATTGAACAACAGTTCGCGATATTTTGGAAGTTTCCAAAGTGAGTCGGGAAGGGTATTCTCGAGGTGATCCACATGTTTGCGGATCCGTTCGATATGCGGTGCCAAATCGTTATATAGATAGTCCGCCTGTTCAACCTGATCCTTGAGGGAAATCACGCGAAGCATATCCTGTAACTTGTGAAGGTGTTTGCGAACCTGATAAATGTCTTCGGTCAGGCGAGCAAACATCTCTTTGCGGTCATCTACAGCATGAATAGGCAACGGAATAGAGTTGTCAGAAGCCATATCTTTCAATACTTCGAGCGAGTTTCCAATGTCAACTTGGAATTCGTAAGCGCTTGGAAGGACTTGAGTCTGAACAATTTCTTCGAGGGCGTGAGCTTCAATAATGCGAACTTTATTGTAGTGTTCAACCCAGATGTTGTAGCGAGATTCAAGTTCTACTTTATTCAAAACATTGTACTTACCAAATACTTCAAACGCTTTTGGTGTAATAAACGCTTCGAGAGCTTTAGCCGTATTGGGAACGTTCGGAAGGCCACGACGTTGTGCTTCCTGCTGCCACTCTTTTGAATAGTTATTCCCTTCAAAGAGAATGTGCTGCGATTCAATGAGCATTTCCTGAAGAATCTTAAACAGTTTTTTGTCAGATTTTCCTTTTGCTTTGTCGAGCTTGTCGGAAATGCTATCCATGGCTTCTGCAACGATCGTGTTAAGCACGGTAACTGCAGTTGAAATATTCGCCGAACTTCCACATGCGCGGAACTCAAATTTTGCACCAGTAAAGGCAAACGGAGAGGTGCGATTGCGGTCAGTCTGATCCTGCATAAAGTGAGGAAGATTTTCCAAACCAGTTTTGAGCATATCCATGGTGCGATTGTCGATCGATTCACCTTTGATCAGTGAAGCAACGATGTCAAACAACTGACGACCGAGGAAAATACTCATAATTGCAGGAGGTGCTTCGTGCGCTCCGAGCCGATGTTCATTTCCTGCAGATGCAATAGATGCGCGCAAGAGATCTGAATGTTTCCAAACTGCATGGATAATTGCCGTGAGGATTGAAAGAAACTCTTCGTTTTTCTCCGGAGTTTTCCCCGGGTTTAACAGATTGTTACCTTCGTTGTCACCCATAGACCAGTTCACGTGTTTGCCTGATCCGTTAATTCCGTGGAACGGTTTTTCATGGAGAAGGCAGACGAGATTGTGTTTCAGTGCCGTTTTCTGCATAACATCCATAAGAAGCTGGTTGTGGTCAGCAGCGAGGGATGATTTTTCAAAAATAGGCGCAAATTCAAACTGATGTGGAGCAACTTCGTTGTGGCGCGTACACACGGGAATACCCAATTTGTAACATTCGCGTTCAACATCCATCATGTAGTTAAGAACCCGGTCTTTGATCGATCCAAAGTACTGATCTTCAAGCTGTTGCCCTTTAGGAGAAGAAGCACCGATGAGCGTTCTTCCGGTTAGCTGAAGGTCAGGGCGAAGGCGATAGTACCCACCATCGACAAGGAAATACTCTTGTTCTGCGCCGCAGGTTGAATACACATCTGTTACAGGTGTTTCACGGAAATGATTCAACAGGCGTTTGGACGATGCCGCGAGAGCATTTTCACTGCGCATAAGAGGCAATTTTTTGTCGAGGGCTTCACCGTGATAGGATACGAATGCCGAAGGAATTGTCAGTGTTTTTCCCAGAGCTGTTTCGCGTATAAATGCAGGTGATGTCGGATCCCATGCAGTGTAACCGCGAGCTTCGAAGGTAGAACGAAGTCCGCCAGAAGGGAATGATGATGCATCCGGTTCTGACATGATCAGATTATTGCGAGAAAAACGTTCAATAATCTGAAGTGTTCCATTGACAGAAATGAAGCTGTCGTGTTTTTCAGCGGTGAGACCGGTCATTGGCTGGAACCAGTGAGTATACGATGTTGCACCGTTGTCGAGCGCCCACTCTTTCATTGCATTCGCAACAGCATCTGCTTCGGTTGCAGAAAGTTGTGTTCCTGTTGCCTGCCAATTTTTGAATGCTGCGAATACGGATGCCGGCACGCGACGTTTCATGATCTCTTCAGAAAACGTGTTCTGTCCAAAATAGGTAGAAACCTTTTCGGCCGTGATTGTTTCAAATTTCACTGATGAAATATGAGCTGTAATTTCTCTACGTGTACTCATGTACACCCCTTTCGGCAAAGAATAATCTGCGGAATCGTCCTCTATGACGCATTTGAATCAGTATACTGTTCAAATTAGAATTCGTAAATCGAAAAATAGCTGATTCCACTCTCTACTTGTCAATAAATGAGAAATATCAATATCTTGAATGATTGATTCTTTCAAAATGCATCTAGAAAATTTCTTCGAAGATTGTGAAAATGACTCGAAATAAGCACGGAGATCTATTTTCTATCTATACTTACAATGAGGAAATCCAAAACAAAGCGAGGATATTGATATGAAACAGTTGTTCATTGTATTGCTTTTTGCTCATTCACTTATTGGGCAAGAACTACTTGATCAAATTGTCAAAACCTTTGACGAACTCTACAAATCATCCTCTGCACGCGGGACCATGTCGATGTACATAAAAACGCCAAATTGGGAACGGACGATGACCATGCAGACGTGGTCAAAGGGAAGAGATTTCATGTTGATTAAAATTCTAACTCCTGCCAAGGATAGGGGAGTAGGAACACTGAAAATCAAAGTGAGAATGTGGAATTTTCTTCCAAAAACAGACAAAGTGATTGCCGTACCACCTTCTATGATGATGGGGGGGTGGATGGGATCAGATATTACCAACGATGATCTCGTAGGAGAATACACTCTCGCAGAAGACTACACGCTGCAACTGTTGCCGAAAGATCCGAAACGTCCGGCGGTTCGATCTGTAAAATGTACGCCAAAACCGGGGCGTGAAATTTTGTGGGGATTTGTGATGATCGATGTGGACGAAAAAACATTGATTCCAGTGAGACAACGGAACTTCGACGCCAAAAATCGACTCATGAGAACGATGAATTTCAAAGAAATTCGCGTAATGGATGGCAAGCAGATTCCCACGGTCATTGAGTATATACCAGAAACAAAAGCAGGCCATTTAACGCGGATAAGCTACAATTCGATGGAGTTTGATTTTCCTCTAGATGAACTCTTCTTTACACTTACACGCCTTCGCGAACCAATTAAGGGGCAGTAGTGAAATTTGTAACGATGGCTTTTCGGAATATTTTTCGCCAACGTCGCCGGTCGTTCTTGACAGCGCTCACTATGGTTTGCGCATTCTGGCTAACATCTTTCAGCATAGCTTTCAATTTGGGTTCTTATGGCGATATTATTGAAACATTTACGCGAAAAAGCTATGGCCAGGTTAAGGTTCATGAATCGACCTATCTCGCATCGCAATCACTTTACAAAACAGTGCACAATGCGGATTCGCTTTTGCGGGTGCTTGATTTTGTACCACTTGTTTCTGCGGCGGCTCCTCGTCTTTACACGGGGGCACTTTTTTCTGTGGGAAATCGGACAACCTTTGGCTCACTTGTGGGGATTGATCCGGTTCGCGAAGAGAAAGCGTTTGGTTTTAATAGACATGTAACGGTTGGTAATCCACTGACACCGAACAGTAACTCCGTTCTTGTTGGATCTGGTGTGCTCAAGACACTGAACGCATCGGTAGGGGATACACTTTTTGTTCTTACTCAAGGCGCTGACGGTTCGATGGCAAACGAACTCTTTCCCATTGGGGGAGTTGTCTCTTCGGGAAATAATCAGGCCGATCGTTCGACCGTCTACCTGCGTCTCAATGCTATGCAAGAGTTGCTCGTACTTGAAAATCAGGTTCATGAAATTGCACTTCTCTCAGACCTTAAAAATGGCGCGCGAAAGCTTGCCGATCAGGTTGCGCCCATTCTTCCGGAACAGACTACTGCTTTTACGTGGCAGGAGTTTCTCTCATCTTTCTACCGAGCTATGCAAGCTGACCAAAAGGGCGGATACATTTCGTTGGTGATTATTATGGTCATCGCCGCAGGAGGAATTCTCAATACTGTTCTCATGGCAGTGCTTGAACGGCGCCGCGAATATGGTCTTCTCAAAGCCTTGGGAACGACGCCGATTCAGTTATTTTCTCTTGTTATGATTGAAATGATTTTCCTTTCATTCTTGAGTGTCGGGGTGGGGATGCTCTTTGCTGTTCCTACAAATCTTTGGTTCTCGATAAAAGGTATGACCCTACCTGAACCGATGACTTATGGCGGCATGAGTTTTACCACAATGCATGCAGAAATGAATTTAGCTGCATTTCTCATTCCTGGAATAGTCGTTCTGTTTACCACCGTTGTGGTTACACTTTGGCCGGCGATTATGGCTTCGCAAACTACTCCTGCTGAATCACTGCGGAAAAATTGACCATGAAAAGGGTAAGAGTATGACTTTTTTCAAAATTGCGTGGAAAAATCTTTTCCGAAATAGCCGTAGGACGATTATTGCCGGAAGCGCGATTGGTTTGGGTCTTGCAGGACTGATTTTTACCGATGCGCTCATGGTTGGCATGGAACGGAATATGGTTGACAATGCCACGGGAACACACACTGGTCACGGCCAAATTCACCATCCTCAGTTTCGCGAAAACAATGAAGTAGAACTGACTGTTCGCGATTCGGAAAAAATGGTGAAATCACTTCGTTCATCTCCGGAAATTGCTCATTTCAGTTCCCGAGTTATTTCTTCTGTGTTGATCAGTTCTCCTTCGAAATCTCAGAGTGTGCCTCTTTGGGGAGTCAACCCTTCAGATGAAAAGGCTCTTTCGAAAATGGATGATCGCCTCTCGTCAGGAAGTCTCTATCTTCCTCACAGCAACTCGATTTTGATTGGTCAAGGATTAGCAGAAGAACTTGATGTGACACTCGGCGATCGTTTGATCATCACTGCTGCTGAATTTCACACGGGTGAACCATCGCAACAACTGGTTGTCATTGATGGAATCTATAGTTTTGGTTCCAAGGATGTCGATATGGCTTGTGTCCTTGTTCAACAGAAAGCTGCGCAGTCTCTTCTTGGTCTTCAAGAGAATCAGTTTCACGAAATCGCACTGAAGCTCAATGACGCAACAATAGCAGAAAATCCCGATGATGCTTTTTGGAAACGAATTTCAGGCAAGAATATGGCTGAACCGTGGGTTGTGCTCATGTCAGAACTTCAGATGGTGTTGAAAATGACTTCATTTTCAAAATGGATTCTTGCGGGGTTGCTATTGGCCTTGGTAGGACTGAACATTATTAATACCCTTTTTATGGCGATCTATGAACGATTATTTGAATTTGCCGTTCTAAAATCGATTGGAACGAGTCGGTGTCAACTCTTTAGAATGATAGTCTACGAGGCTGGTTCGCTGGCGCTAGTGGCTTCGCTGATTGGTATGGCTGTGGGGTATTTGCTTTCACGGTGGGTGATGGTTGTGGGTGTGAATTTCAACGCCATTGAATACAGCGGGATAACGTTCTACGAAAAGATCTATCCTGTAATCGAACCAATGCAATACATTGTTCATCCACTCATTTTATTGGTTTTTACGATTCTCATTAGTTTTTATCCTGCATTGTATGCGGCGCGAATGACTCCGGTGGAAGCTCTGAAAAAAACATTGTGATTCAAACGAGAGAGGGTGCATGACTCCAATTTTAGAAACGATACATCTGACAAAAATCTATGGTAAAGGCGATTTGGCGGTAACCGCTCTAAAGGGGATAAACCTAACTGTTTCTGAAGGAGAATTTACTGCGATTGTTGGGCCTTCGGGAAGTGGAAAAACGACCTTTATGAATATGATCACCGGGCTTGATTCACCAAGCGGTGGTGATGTTCGGATTGACGGGAAAAATATAGCCACCTTTTCCGGACGGGAACTCTCGGAATTTCGGAAAAATCATTTGGGTTTTATTTTTCAATCCTACAACTTGATCCCCGTGCTCACCGTGGAAGAAAATGTTGAGTACGTAATGTTGCTTCAGGGGAAATCAAAAGCCTATCGGAGAGAACGAGTGGCGGCAATGCTTGAAAAGGTCGGACTTGTGGGATTTGAAAAACGACTGCCGACACAGCTTTCCGGGGGACAGCAACAGCGTGTTGCGGTGGCGCGTGCCATGGTTTCGTCGCCGCGGATTATTATCGCCGATGAACCAACGGCTAATCTCGACTCTGCTACGGGTGTGGCACTAGTGGATATGATGCACCAGCTCAACAGTGAAGAGGGCGTTACATTTCTCTTTTCCACCCACGATGAACATATCATGCAACGCGCCCGTCGAGTCGTAACACTAACTGATGGCTTGGTCTCCCGTGATTCGTGTTGTTAAGTTTGTCGCTTTTGTACCCTTTTTGCTGTCGGCAGCAGAGTTTCACGGCTATGCGAAATTTCATCCTATAATCACCCGAACAGAAGACTCTTCGGCTGTTGCTGTTCAGTCGAGGATTCGTGCTGAATTGAACCTGCCAAGTAATCGGTGGCAGTTCAATGCTGCTTACGAACTTTCACCAACACTCAATTATCCTCGTCCATCGATCAGTTTTGTATGGCAACAATCACAACCTCATTCGCGCTATCGCCTCGTTGATATCGATCGTCTGCTTTATCCTCGTCATAGCGATTCGATCAATTACTATTCTTTGACCCACAATTTCGACAAAATAGCCCTGACCTATTCGGGCGATAAAGGTTCGATAACCGCGGGGAGGCAAACAGTAGGATGGGGTGCTGCACGTTCAATCAATCCGACCGATGTGCTTACACCTTTGGGATTTGGAGAAATCCTCAAGGAAGAACGGGTGGGGATCGATGCACTCGTCATGCGAAGATCTCTCGGTTCAACAGGCGAAACAGAGGCCGGGATTGTCGCGGGTAAAGGCTTGGTTAAAGGAGGTAATGCCGCATTTTTTCGCTTGAAAGGAACTGGAGTTATCGGTGATTTTTCGTCGGTTGCGATTTTGTTTTGCAATAATTTGCTCCTAGGCGGGGAGTGGGAGTCATCATTTAAACAGAGTGGCGTGCGAATCGAACTGGCTTCTGTTTTTCCTGATGTCGTATCAGCCAATGGCAATTCTGCTTATGTTCGAATGACCGGTGGTGTCGATCGTCAGTTTCATGAAAAAGTCTACCTTTATTTAGAATATAGTGGGAATAGTGCAGGGGCTACCAATGGGGAGATGCCTCTGAATAGCAGAGCCTTCGAAGAAGGAGCGATTCGAATACCGGGAAAACACTATTTAGCGGGAGGTGGAGCTCATCAATTGCTTCCGTTATGGAATATTTCCGAATCAGTTTTGATCGATCTCAATTGCGGCCATTCTGTAGTAACTGTTCAGTCGGTTGTCGATTTTCCTCGCAATGACCGATTCTCCTTTGATTGTGGTAGTGCTGCATTCGTGAAAGACTCTTCGGTTTCGCTGTCGCTTTTCGGGGGAATTCGATTCTATTGGTGAAAGAGTTGAACAGGTTTTTGCACCGAGGAAAAACATTGCCTTTCCTTCTTTCCTTGAGCCCGTGGCAGAAACTATATTCGGCTAGTTTGCGCATAGAAGTCGCTGAAAAAAATAATTTTCCATAATTGAGCAGAAAAAGAGTCACATCTTTTTTTTTGCCCAAAATCAAAGAAGTGAGAGGTCTTGATTTGAAAGGCTATGTAGTTCTTGAAGACGGAAAAGTGTTCGAAGGACGCTCGTTTGGAGCAGCCGGCGAAGCACTGGGTGAAGTGGTTTTCAATACCAGTATTACCGGGTATCAGGAGATTTTGACTGACCCGTCGTACAACCGCCAGATGGTGTGTATGACCTATCCTCAAATTGGTAACTACGGTGTAAATCTCGAAGATGCTGAATCTGAAAAGGTTCATGTTGAAGGATTTATCGTAAAAGAAGCGTGTAAGTATCCTTCAAACTTTACTTCAGCAATGTCTCTTGGTGATTACCTGAAACAACACAATGTTGTTGGTGTTGAAGCGATTGATACTCGCGCATTGACTCGCCATATCCGTTTGGCTGGATCGATGAAAGCGGTAATCGTTGCTTCTGAAACAACTCCAGACTTTGCAGCTCTCGCAAAACGTGCTTCCGACTGGGAAGGCACCGGCGGAGTTGACTCGGTAAAAGACGTTACCTGTAAGGCTGAATATGTGTTCGCAGG
>JFJP01029713.1_pt1 | contig 20041 bp, 15 predicted proteins | sample 431651 | NCBI WGS metagenome assembly JFJP01 (sample SAMN02602958, study PRJNA72255) | Microbial mat metagenome, whole genome shotgun sequencing project. | biome: fresh water; feature: sink hole; material: water; isolation source: purple microbial (photo- and chemosynthetic) mats found in...
CACGCCGATCCCGATGCACAGGGAGAAAAATGCGGACACCAGAACCGCACCGGCTGCCATGTCCTTCACCTGCCGGGCTTCTTCGCACCATTTGTCCGTCACCATGTCCACAAGACGCTCGATGGCTGTATTCAGCATTTCCGTCACCACCACAAGTCCGAAGGCACCAAACAGCAGTGCCCAGCGCGTCATGTCGATGGAAAGCAAAACACCGAAAGCCGTCACCGCCAGTGTCGCCATGACATGGATACGGAGGTTCCGCTCGCTTTGTATGGACTCGACGATACCTGTCCATGCATTTTTAAAACTCTGGTGCAAGGTCCGGTTCAGCATGGCATTGCCTCCCGTCTCGGGAAACCCATGTCGACCAGCATGGACTCCTGCAGGTCAAACATGACAGATTCGTCCTCGCTGGTTTCATGATCGTATCCAAGCAGGTGCAGCGTGCCATGTGCGGCCAGAAATGCCAGCTCGCGGGTTTCCCCGTGCCCGTATTCCGCAGCCTGCTCCCGCATGCGCGGCAGACAGACGGCCACATCGCCCAGAAAGCACAGACCGGTCTGCGGATCGATGTCTCCCGGCTCAAGCACGGGCTTGCCGGTCCTGAAAGCCAGTGCGGGAAACGACAGGACATCCGTCACCGCGTCGCGATTCCGATATTCCCGGTTCATCCGGCGTATGGTGCGGACTCCGACCAGGGACACGTGAACCTCGGCCGGATATGGAAAGCCGGATGCCTTCACACAACCCGCCACAACTGCCCGGAGCAGGCTGCGCCAGTCATGCCGCACCGGAATGGCCCGCTGGCGATTCAGCAGGACAATTGCGGTGGAAAAGGCGTCCTTGTTTTCAGGTTGTCGGCCCGTTTTCACGTTTTTCTGCAACGGTCGCGCCTCCTTCGGATGGAATAACCGGTGCAGTTGCGCCGGTCGGCTGATTGTATGCCTGGTTGTCCAATCCGGCCAATGGATTCTTCCGTTCTATTTCCGGATACTCCGGGCGCTCGTGGAACGCACCGCCAAGCACCTGGAGGAAGCTGTCCGCGATGAAGCTCAAATCCTTCAGGGTCAGGTCGCATCGGTCCAGCTGCCCGTCATCAAGCTTGTCCCGGATGATCTTCCGGACAAGGCCTTCAATTTTTCCCTGCGTCTTGTCAGGCATGGCGCGAACGGCAGCTTCGATGGAATCCGCCAGCATGACGACAGCAGACTCCCGGGAACTCGGGACTGGCCCCTCATATCGGAAATGATCCCGCTCGATTTCCCCATCCTTGTCCTTGTCCGCCTGCAGCGCCTTGTGATAAAAATAGGCGACAAGCGTCGTTCCATGGTGCTGCACGATGATTTCCCGAATGGCTTTCGGCAGGCGGTATTTGGCGGCCAGTTCATCACCGTCCCGTGTATGCGAGGTGATGACAAGTGTGCTCAGATTTGGTGTCAGCCGTTCATGCGGATTATCGGCCATCTGGTTTTCCTTGAAGAAATTGGGCCGCTTCAGTTTTCCGACGTCGTGGTAGTACGCACCTACCCTGGCCAGAAGCGCATTTCCGCCGATGGTCCGGATGGCGGCTTCCGCCAGGTTGCCGACCATCAGGCTGTGATGGTAGGTGCCCGGTGCCTCGATGAGCAGACGCTTGATGAGCGGATGATTCGGGTCCGCCAGTTCCAGCAGCTTGAAGGGCGTGATCACATTGAATGCGCCTTCCAGGAAAGGGAGTACGCCGATGGCGAGTATCATGGAGAGAATGCCGTTGAGGAAGACAAGACCGCTTTCGTTCAACAGACTTTCCAGGCCCTTCTTGTCGATGATGCCCATGGCGGCGACAATGGCTGCGCCGACTGCTCCGATGACCACGCCGGACATGGACAGCCGTCTGCGCTGACTCGTCTGGTAGGTGAGAAATGCCGCAAAGGATCCCCCCGTGAAGGCCATGAGGGCAAAGGTGCCATCACCGCCGAACATGACCATGAAGGCGGAGGAAAGGGCCGCATTGACGATGATGGCCGTTTCCAGCCCGACCAATGTCGACAGGAGAATCGGCGCGACGAATACAGGGAGCAGCAAAGGGGCATAATCGCCCAGAAACTGCTGGACAACCCATGCCATGCCGCATTCCAGAACAACCACAAGGCTGGAAAGCGCGACGAGATTCGGGTCACGGTAGACGGTCGGACGGAACTGTCTGATGAAAAGCAGGGTGATGAGGGAAAGTACCGCCGTCAGCAGCAGAATGGCAAGATTGAGCGGAATATCGAGGCCGCCTTCGCTTTCTATCAGGGCCAGTTCCTTCAGGACCTTCCACTTGTCCGTCGTAACGATGTCGTCTTTGTTGATGATTCGCTCATCCTTGCTGATGATGATTGGATTGTCCTTTTCCCAGGCCGCGATGAATGCCGTCCGCTGCGACTCCGTAGCTTCCCGGTCAATATGGCTGTTCGGTTTGAGAACCTGTGCGATCAGAGAATTTCCGATCGATGACCAGGGTTTTTCAGGAAAGGAGTCTTCCAGGAGGGCTTGCCCTTCAAGACGGATCTCCGCCAGACTTTCCTCGGTGATCTGCCTGCGGGACAAGTCGGCCAGAATGCGATCCGTCAGGACGATTTTCAGAAGGGACAGCCGCTTTGCGCTGTCCGTCGCCGTCAGTTCCCCAAGTTCGGTTTCATCGAGTCCGGCCAGCAGACTCTGGTACATGGCGGCGGACTCGGTCCGGAACAAGGCGGCGTAATAGCCGGCCTGAGGCTCCGCGATCGCTTCGAGCGCGGCCCGATCCCGCACGGCGGATACGGCGGCCTGAAGCGTTTCAAACAGGGTGTGCGCCCCATTGAGCATGTCGATGTTCGCCCGTTCGTCCTCGATGACGACAGGTTCAAGTTCGGCGGCCTTTGCCTCCGCCATCTCTTCGGTCCGGATCGTGTTGATGATGTCACGCGGGGCGTTGATGTCATAAATGGAAACATCCCCGACTTTCAGCCGGTACCGCTCGGGCGTCGCGCCGTGAGAAACCGCCACGAAAACCGCGACCGCAGCCATCAGAAACAGGAACCCGCGCTGAAAACCGCTCTTTTGAAGCATCAGCCGGATACGGCCTGCCTTTCCGGATTTCGCAGGCACCCGGCTTTTCTTTGCCGCGATCTTTTGTCTGGGTTCCGTCTTCGATTTTCTATGGAAGAGTCCCGCAATCTGAGGCCCCTTCCCGTCCTGATCAACTTCTTTTCGACGATCATCCGGTTTCGGTCGTTCACTCATCCGCTGGTTCCCCCCGTTTCCCTGTTCCATGCCGCTCCTTTGACCTGGCATCCTGGTCATAAGCCAGAATGATGCGCTGAACCAGCTCATGTCGGACAACATCCCGGGCGGACAGGTGCACGAACGAGATTCCTTCGACCTCCCGGAGGATGCGCCGGGCCTCAAGCAAGCCGGAACGCGCGGGATTGGGCAGGTCGATCTGCGTGACATCCCCGGTGATGATGGTTCTGGAACCGATCCCGATGCGCGTGAGGAACATTTTCATCTGCTCGGGCGTTGTGTTCTGCGCCTCATCCAGGATGATGAAGGCGTCTTCGAGCGTGCGGCCGCGCATGTACGCCAGCGGGGCAACTTCGATGATGCCGCGTTCCAGGTGGGTCTGGTAGGTTTCAGGACCCATGATGTGGTACAGGGCATCATACAGCGGTCGCAGGTAGGGGTCCACCTTGCTCTGCAGGTCCCCGGGCAGAAAGCCGAGACGTTCGCCCGCCTCCACGGCGGGACGCGTCAGGATGATGCGGGAAATCTGTTTTTCACGGAAAGCTTTCACGGCCATCGCGACAGCCAGAAACGTCTTGCCGGTGCCTGCCGGTCCGATTCCGAAAACAATGGCGTTCCGCCGGATTTCCTCCACATAATGCTTTTGGCCGAAAGTCTTGCATTTGATGGGCTTCCCCCTGTATGTCACGCAGACGAGATCCGAAGGGGATTCCCCGGTCCGCTGGCCGTCCGGGTCGGAACCGAGGGCTATGAAATAGCGGACCTGCTGCTCCGTGACCGTCTCACCCTGCCGGGCGATGTCGACCAGGCGGTTCAGAACATCCGCCGCGAGTTCCGCACTGCTCTCGAAACCGGTGACGCGCATTTCCCCATTCCGGGCGTGCACCTTCACATTCAGTTGGTTTTCCACCATCAGGAGATGACGATCCGCCATCCCGAACACATTCCTTGCCTGCTCCATATCATCCAGAACCACCAGGCGTTCAACGACTGTTTCCATCCACCCTCCCTCGAGGCTGCCGGCCGATTTCTTCCAGGCTCTCATGGTTGATTCTCGTGTAGAAACTCGTTTCAACGAGTTTTTATGCAGGATTCCTTTGGAATCCTGCATGTGAATGCCGCCTTTGGTGCCATTCACACACGGAATCTCGTGATTCGGTGCCATATAGCGGCTTTTGCCGCTGTATGCATGCAAGTTGCATTCTGCAGCCTGCATGAAAAAGTCGAAAATCGACTTTTTGCACCAGAATCATGGTTCAATCGGCGTCATCAGGTTAATCCGCAGCGCCATTTCATCATCCCGCGCCGCAGGGATGATCAGATTGTCGGACGGGGTAAGTGTCACCTTGAACTCATACAGCGCATATTTTTCCAGGATTCCGCCCAGAAGACGAAGAGAATTCTCCATTTTCTTCGGGTCTCCGATTGCCTTCACCACATAAGGCGTAACGAGCTGATGGCCGTTGACCATGAGATAACGGCCGGCTTTCCTGATTTCACTCGTCGCCACGATGCGCTCGTCGTTGATGGACATGGCCTGCACATCGGAGGCGCGAAGTTCATTGACGAGTTCCAGCATATGACGATCCTCGATAATCCGATCGCCCGCCGCATCCATCTCGATGAGCAGACCGCCGCCCTTCACCGTCTCGAGGCCGGCGATGATGCGGGCAATCCTGGCTTCCTTGCGGAGTGTCTCCATTGCATCGCGGTCGCCGCTGGCTTCGGTGTCGAAGGCGGCCAGTTCGTTCTGCAATTCCTCGATGCGCTGCTGCAGCTTTTCGTTGTTCCCACGCTCCTGCAGGATATCCTCAACCAGTTCGGAAACGCGTTTTTTCTCGAAGCTTGCGATCTGTGTATTGGCCTTGACACTCCCGTATTGCCAGGCCACAATGATGCCCATGACCAGGCAAATCATCGTCAAGGCGAAAGTCAACCCCGATTTTCTACCCTGTTTCATTGCACAACCACCTCCAGCCCGGCTGTCAGATCGCCCAAAGCACCATAGGATCGGTATTTTTCGATGACCAGTTCCGGTTCCGTCCGGATATCGACCCGGATGTCGTAGATGCGCAGTACGGCAACGGACTCGCTGTTTTCCATGGCATCATAGAGACGCTGCGGATCCCCGATGGCCTTGAATTCAAAGGGAACAGGATAGCGGCTGCTGTTGATGAGTATGGTCGGTCCGGCACAAATCGTCTTTGTCATGCCGAGAATGCGCTCGCCATTGATGGAAACCGCTTCGGCGCCGGCGATGCGCAGCTCGTTCAGCAGCGGGATGATGTCGGAATCGTGGATGATGTAATCCTCTATGGCCATGTCTCCAGGCGTTACGGCATCATTGAGCGTCATCACGATGCCACTGCCTTTCACCCGCGTCAGCCCTGCCTGGAAAAAGGCCTGATTGCGTGCTTCCAGAAGGGAACTGAATTCGCCGCTTCCCTGATTCTCGCCGATCTGCCGCAGTCGCTCCGCATAATCCGCTTCCAGCTTCGACAGGGTCTCCAGCAGCCTCGCGCCTTCGGTGCGTTCGCCATCCAGCCGCTGCGCCAGCTCGCGTGCACTCGGTCCACTGCCCGTATCCTTGTCCATGACGGTTCGGAACTGCATGACAATGCCGATGCCGAACAGCATCAGCACAACAAACAGCACGCTCCTGTATCGGGTCATCCTGTGCCTCCCCGCATCTGCATCAGAACACTTCGCTGATCGACAGGTTCTTCATGCCGAGCAAATCCACAAATCCCCGTTCCGTCTGTACGACGGGACGGGAATAATCCTGCGCATTCATGAAAATGACCTTTCCCTTCAAACCGTCCGTAAGCAGAACGGACTTATCCACATAATAATGGGCGATGTTCTTCAGAAAAACATCCAGAACAATCGGGTCAAGCCGCCCGAAACTGTCATTCTGCATCAGTTCGAACACGCGGAACGGGGATACGTGCTTCCTGTATACCCGGTTTGCCGTCATGGCGCTGAAAACGTCGGCGATGGCAAGGATTTTCGCGCTGATTCGCAGTTGATCCGCTCGGAATCCGAGCGGATAGCCGGAACCGTCTTCGCGTTCATGGTGGGTGAGGACGGCAAAGGAAACATCCGGCTTCACCTCGCTCTTGATGACATGGTATCCAAGCTCCGGATGCTTCTTCATTTCCTTGTACTCCCTCTCGGTCAGAGGACCTTCCTTGTTGAGGATGTTCAAGGGAACGCGTCCCTTTCCTATGTCGTGGAGCATGGCGGCACGAACGAGACTCTCCAGATCCTCCTCCTGCATGCGCATCCAGCCGCCCAGCATCAGGGAAATCAGCGAAACGCTCACACAGTGCTCGTAGGTATAGGCGTCAACCCCCCGGATCTGCAGGGTGTAGTCCACAATACTGCCTTTGTCCTGACTCATGTCGAGAACACTTTCCACCAGCAGGTCCGTGGTTTCCAGGTCCAGTGCGCCCCCATTCGATATGTGCAGAAACATGTCCTTGAATCTGTCGACATCCGCCTCGCATTGCCTGCGGAAGACCTCTGGGGACTTGCCGGCATGCCATTCGACCGCCTGTTCCCTTCCGGCTGCCACAACCTCCCTGGCATATACCATCAGATTTCCGATACCCATGCCCTGCAGGCGGGCAATGAGCATTTCATCCAGCTCCCTGTCCTGCCATGCGATGACGGCGCCTGACGCATTGAGGACCGGCTCAGCCGTAACCATGCCCGGCTGGAGGGCTTCGGTCGCCAATCGGACTTTATTCCTTTTTCTTGAACCTTCATCCGGCAGCATTTTTTCCTCCATCATACAGACCGAACAAACCGGGCAGGTATCTGCATTATACCATATCTCCGCCGCCACCCATCAAATCCAGCAGTCCGGGCAGATCCAGAATGGGGACCCCAAGCGCGGACGCTTTTTCCAGTTTGCTTCCGGCCTCTTCTCCTGCCACCAGATAATCCGTCTTTTTTGACACACTTCCCGAAACTTTGCCGCCGGAGGCTTCTATCCGTGCCTGTACTTCCGCCCGTCCCATGCCCGGAAGCGTACCGGTCAGCACGAAGGTCTTGCCGGAAAGGGGCATTCCATCCGTGCTTGCGGCGACAGGGCCTTCCCATCGCAGTCCTTCCGTGCGAAGACGGTCCAGCATGACGCGTGTCTGTTCCTGCCGGAGAAAGGTATGCAGACTTTCCGCCATACGGGGACCGAAATCCGGCAGGGTCATGATTTCCTCCGGCGACAGGTTCCGTATCCGTTCCATGTCGCCAAAGGCCTGCGCCAGCACTTTGGCCGCCTTCAGTCCGACATGGCGGATGCCCAGCCCGAAGATGAGCCGTTCAATGCCGTTCGCCTTCACCTTTTCAAGCTGCGCCAGCAGGTTGTCGACGGATTTCTTTCCCAATCCCTCCAAGGTTTCGAGCCGGTCACGCCGCCTGGCGAGTTCAAACAAGTCGGCGATATCACGGATGAGGCCTGCAGAAAGGAATTGTTCCACCAGAGCCGGTCCGAGACCTTCAATGTTCATCGCATCCCGCGAGGCAAAGTGAACGAGACTCCGAAACAGTCTGGCCGGACAGGAAATACCCGAACAGCGTACAGCCGATTCCGACTCCTCGCGAAAGGCAGGCGCCCCGCATACGGGACAGGTATCCGGCATCTCGTACGGGTGGGTGCCTTCCGGACGCTCACTCCGCACAACCCCGATGATTTCCGGAATGATGTCTCCGGCTTTGCGCATCAGGACGGTGTCCCCGATGCGGATATCCCGCTCCCGGATGAAATCCTGATTGTGGAGGGTGGCGCGCGCAACCGTACTTCCCGCAATGCGGACAGGTTCCAGGACAGCATTCGGTGTCAGGACCCCTGTCCGCCCGACCTGGATGGCGATATCGAGAAGGCGGGTTTGCTTCTGCTCGGCGGGATACTTGTACGCAACAGCCCAGCGGGGAGCCTTGCTGGTTGAACCGAGTTCGGTTCGCTGGGCGAAACTGTCCACCTTCACCACGGCTCCGTCGATTTCATAAGGCAATTCCCCCCGTTCTTCCCCGATGGCGGTGATGGCCCTCCAGCATTCATCCGCATCCCGGCAGAGGCACCAGCCCGGACTCGTCTTGAAGCCGAGATCGGTGAGCAGGGCAAGGGAACCGCTGTGCGTATCGGGAACCATGCCTCCCTCGGCGGAACGGATCTGCTGGACATTGAAAACAATGATGTCCAAACGCCGTTTGGCCGTAACGGAAGGGTCCAGCTGGCGAAGCGAGCCTGCCGCGGCATTCCGGGGATTGGCGAACGGCTTCTCCCCGAAAGCCTCCTGATGCTCGTTGAGCGCCAGAAAATCCTCCCGGGACATGAATACTTCCCCACGCACTTCCAGATAGGCGGGAGCAGAACCGATGCGTCCTGCATCCGCAGCTGTTCCGGGCACCGGAATCCGAAGCGGAACGCTTTGGATGGTCCGGAGATTGGCTGTCACGTCTTCCCCGACATCTCCGTCTCCCCGGGTGGATCCCCGGACAAACAGCCCGTCTTCATATTCGAGGGAAACAGACAGCCCGTCCACCTTCCGCTCCACGACATATCGCACTTCCTCGCCGACCTGCTCGCGGACGCGTTGATCGAACATCCCGATCTCGCCCTGTTCGAACACGTCATTCAGACTTTCCATGCGCACGGAATGTCCGACTTTCCGGAAATCACCCGATGGCCGACCGCCGATCCGTCGGGTCGGGGAGTCAGGCGAAGCATGTTCCGGGTGGCGCTCCTCCAGATCCCGCAATTCCCGCATCAACCGATCATACGTCATGTCATCGATTTCAGGCGTATCCATCACGTGATACAGCCAGGCATGCCTGCCGAGTTCAGTTTGAAGCGCCTGCAGCCGTTTCAATTCATCCACCATGGTTGTCCTCCGTCACAATCTGATCCGTCCTGCGAATCTGCCAGACCCCGTTCCGCTTTTCAGCCGGCATTTCCGCCACCGCCTTCAGGACAGCTGCGGCAATGCCTTCGGCGGTATCCTGCAGATACTGGGAGGAGGTCATCCGTGCCAGATCATCCTTGTTCGTGATATACCCGATCTCCAGAAGCACCGCCGGCATGAGCGTGCCACGCAGCACCGCCAGTCTTTTTTCGATGACCCCGTTGAGTTTGTTTCCGTTCGCCTTGACACAGGCTTCCCCGATCAGGCTTGCCCATTTTTCATCATGGAACGGCGGAAAGAGGTTCTCTTTTTCCGCATAGTAGCATTCCATGCCGGATACGCCCAAAGCGCCATGAACGGTCAGTTCGAGGCTGTTCACATGAACGCTCGCGAAAAGGGCGGCTCCGCCATCGTTCGCCAACCCGCATCGTGCCGTCAGATCAGCCTGTACGGTTTCAGCGAGCGCCTTGTCCTCCTCCCGCGTCATCAGAACGGTGATACCTTCCTGTGCCAGCAGATCCCGGCAGGCGCGCGTGACGGCCAGCGTGATTTCCTTCTCGTAGATATCGTCATCACCAGGCGCCACCGCGCCGGGATCGCGACCGCCGTGACCGGCGTCCAGGGCAACGATGAAGTCCCGCCATTCCACCTCGACGGCACCCGGGGTGGATGCTGGAGATTCCTTCGGCATCGCCGGAACCGGGGTCCTGACAGGGACTGCTGATTCAGATGCAGGTGCCGGCTCCGGCAGTGAAGGAATGAATGGCGCCTTCAGAAATCGCGCAAAAATAAGGATCGCCGGAACGACAACAAAAATCAGGATCATCAGGATGAAGAACCTGACAGGGTTTCTGAGCCTGTAACGCACTGCCCGGACCCGTCCGCCGGAAGGCGGCATGCCTCCTCCGCCGTGACCCTTGTTTTCTCTTTCGTGGGTTTCCATCATGAACAGCAGTACCTCGACTGATGATTTCCTCACTCCGCGGCGGCAACCTTGAAGACCGCTTGCATCATGCTTTGCAACCATTATACGACAAACGCGCAGGAATGGCCAATCGTGCGGAAGAACAGGTTTCAGTCGGCAGGCACGCATTGAAAATGCTTGCATGGACAGACATGCTGTGCTATGATTCTATGTGCTGACTACGCAACCAGGAGGTGAAAAGAACGTGCCGAATATCAAATCAGCCATCAAACGTGTGAAGGTCACCAAGGCCAAGACCGCACAGAACCGCGTGAAGAAGTCCGAGTTGAAGACCAAGCTGCGCAGTTTCCGCGAAGCGCTCGCTTCCGCTGTCCCCACCACACCGGAACAGCTTCAGGACGCGATCCGCAAGGTGGATCAGGCTGCCACCAAGAAGCTCATCCACAGGAATGCCGCCTCCAGGAAAAAGGCTCAGCTCATGAAGGCTTTCAACGCCGCGAAGTGAGGTTTGATACCTGACAACCGGATTACCGGGCATGACAAAAACGTACAGCAATGTGCGTTTTTTTGTTGCCCTTTTTCCGCCATGACCGCAGAAAAAAGCAATGGCCGGACAGCCATTGCTTTGAATCCTGAACGCTCCTGCTGCAACAATCCGCTTGCGCGAATCGGCGTGCCGGAAACGGAGACAACCCGGCGATCAAAAAGGATTCACCGAAAACTCCGCCCTGTCATCCGGCTCATTGCACGGTGAATTTTTCGAATACTTTGTTTTTCAGGACGACATTGTATTTTGCATCCTTCATCCAGTCATCGATCGCGGCGTTGTAGAAATCCGCCATCGCGGTGTTGACCATGTCCGTTCGGATGGCTTCCTTCGCTTCGTCCAGACCGGTCCGGCCTTCCATGCGGATCACGAAGTAACCATAACTGGTATCGAGGAGCGCCACATCGTCCTGCTTGGCGGCAAAGGCCCAGTCGATGACTTCCGGTTCATACGGCTGCATGGCATAGGTAAGACTGTTGATGCCACCGTCTTCCTTGGCCGTACTGGTTTCGGAATTCTCTTTCGTCAGGGCTTCCATGTCGCCGCCCGCCTTGATCTTCGCAAGGATCTCCTCGGCCTTCTTCTTCTGCGCCGCCAGTGCGGTGTCATCCAGCGTGGTGCCGTCCTCCTTGGATTTCTTCAGATAGAGGATGCGGGCCGTCACCGTGTCGTACTGTTTCGTATCCTTTTCATAGGCCGCTTTGACGGTATCCTCGGAAATCTCCGCCTGTTTGTAGTTGTCCGCCATATAGCGGGACTTGAACGCGTCGATGAGGTAGTAGTTCTGCAGGATTTCCTTGTACAGCGCCTCCGTGAGGCCGATATCGTTCAGGCTGGCCGTGTACGCCTCTTCCCCCTGGCTTTGCCTGATGTTGTCGATATAGGACTGGACCGAGGTACGGATGCTGTCATCCACAACCAGCCCGAGGTCCTTTGCCTGCTGGATCTGGATGGCATACTCCCGGGCATTGTCGAGTGCGCTTTTCTTCACACTGAGAATGGGGTTTTCTCCTTCCACGGCATCCTGGGCCCAGAAAGCCTTTCGTTCCTCATCCGTTTTTCCCGTAAGGCCTTCATTGGTTTCCACGATATTCTGCTGCATTTTCAGAAAATAGGTGTATTCCGAATTGGTGATGCGGCGTCCATCCACCTTGGCCACAAAGCTCTGACTGTCGGTATAGAGCCACAGCGCGCCAAGCGATGCCAGCAGGACAACCAGAACGGCCAGGATGATTTTTGCCGCTTTCGGAGACAGCAGCGGTTCCTTCCTGACTCCGGACAGTTCCATTTTTTCTTCGAGCCGCGCCTCGCGCCTTGCGGTACGTCGGGCGTCCCGTCCAGTTCCATGCTTCGTGCTCATCGCTTACCACCTTCAAAGAGGGCCGCTCCAGGGAATCCCCCGTACGGCCCGGATAAAGAACATTATAATGCAAACCCGCTCAGGACTTCAATTTCTGGAGGCTCTGTAATAGAATCTTAATATTGGTCAGTTTTTGATCCATGGCCTCGTCCCTGACGCGGAGAGACAGATACGGATGCCTGCCGGCCGAGAACAGGAGTCGCCCCTTCCACTGGCCCATCAACGCGCCGATGCGGTCCAGAGGCAGCGAAAACCCGTCCGCGAACGTCATTTCGACCAGTTCCCCCCTGTCCTTCACCGCAGCGAGACCGCAGGATGCCGCCAGATTTCTGATGAAGGCGATATCCAGCAGGCGCAAAGCTTCAGACGGAATTTCCCCGAACCGGTCGATCAACTCGTCACGGACATCGGACAGATCCTCCTCCGCCTGTATGACTGCGATCGTCTTGTACATGTCGATCCGCTGATCTTCGTCCGGAATGTAGCGGCTGTCGAGAATGGCACTCGCCGGGAACTCCACGGTGACATCCGTGACCCGGTGCACCGGTTCATTTCCCTGCAGTTCCGAAACCGCTTCCTCCAGCAGGCGCAGATACATTTCATACCCGACGGTTTCCAGATGACCATGCTGCTCGGCACCGAGCAGGTTTCCGGCACCGCGGATCTGCAGATCGCGCATGGCGATCTTGAACCCGGACCCGAATTCCGTAAATTCCCGAATGGCCTTCAGCCGTTTCTCGGCGACCTCGTTGAGCACCTTGTCCTGCTTGTAGGTGAGATACGCATAGGCAAGCCGGTTCGACCGGCCCACACGGCCCCGGAGCTGGTACAACTGCGCCAGACCGAGTCGATCCGAGTCTTCCACGAGGATGGTGTTCACATTCGGCATGTCGATGCCGGATTCGATGATGGTCGTGCAGACAAGCACATCCATCTCCTTTTCCTGGAATGCGGCGATGACCCGTTCCAGTTCCCGTTCCCCCATCTGTCCATGCGCGTAACCGATCCGGGCTTCCGGCGCGAGGGCCTGAATGGCATGAACCCGGGACTGGATGCCGCGCACGCGGTTGAACAGATAGAACACCTGTCCGCCCCGGGCCATTTCCCGGGCGACGGCATCCCGGATGATGTCATCCCGATACTCGAGCACGTACGTCTGGACAGGATACCGCTCCAGCGGCGGGTCCTCGATGGTGCTGATTTCCCGTATGCCGGACAGGGACATGTTGAGCGTTCTGGGGATGGGGGTGGCTGACAGGGTAAGCAGGTCCACGTTGGGATACCGCAGCTTGATGGATTCCTTGTGCTCCACGCCGAACCGCTGCTCCTCATCGATGACCAGAAGCCCCAGGTCCTTGAACTGGACGGATTCGGAGAGCATCATGTGCGTGCCGACCAGCACGTCCGCCCTGCCGCTGCGAAGGTCGCGGAGAATCTGCCGGTGTTCGGCATCCGTCTTGAACCGGCTCAGCATTTCCACCTTCACGGGGAATCCGGAGAAACGCTTTCGGAAGTTTTCATAATGCTGGGAGGCCAGCACGGTGGTTGGAACGAGGAACGCCACCTGCTTCCCATCCATGACGGCCTTGAATACCGCCCGCAGGGCCACCTCTGTTTTTCCATACCCGACATCGCCGCACAGCAGGCGGTCCATGACGGTGGACGCCTCCATGTCCTTTTTGATTTCCACAATGCATTTGAGCTGATCCGGGGTTTCCTCGAACGGGAACATGTCCTCGAACTGCTGCTGCCAGGCGGTGTCCGGGGAAAAAGCCCATCCCTGGCGCGCCTGCCGTTCCGCCTGGATTTTGATGAGCGAACCCGCCAGTTCCTTCAGGGATTCCCGCACGCGGGCTTTCGTCTTGACCCATTCCTGCCCGCCCAGTTTGTTCATCTTCGGTTCACGCCCTTCGGAACCGATGAATTTCTGGATGAGGTCCATGCTGGTGGTGGGGATGAAGAGGGACCCGTTGTCCTTGTAGGAAATCTTCAGGTAATCCCGCCGGACACCTTCGACCGTGAGCTGTTCCATGCCCGTGTAGCAGCCGATGCCATGGGTCTGGTGCACGACAAAGTCTCCGGGCTTCAAGTCCGTGAAGGCCGATATCTTCTGCCCCTGAACCCCCTTGCGGACCCTTCCCTTGCGGGCGCGCCCCGCTTCGATGTCGCTTTCACAAACGACGGAGAGCTTCAGGTCCGCGTACTGAAACCCGTTCTGCAGGGCGCCGATGGCCAGCAGGACGGCATGACCCGAGAAGGGATCCTGCCCATGACGGGTGGAGCCGGTATCGAACATGGATACCACGCCGGTTTCGGAGTCCGCCCACAAGGCATCCGTTCTGAGGGATACCTCGATGCCTGCGATGGAAAATTCTTCCGAGAGGCGTTTCGCGCGATCCTCCGAAGATGCCAGGACGACCGTGCGCATGTTCCGGTCCGTCCATTTCCGGATGTCATCAAACAGAAGATCCAGATGTCCCGCATAGGGAGCGAGTGTCAGTCCGCTCACCCGTATCGGCCTGGCAGCCTTGCCACGCGGTGACAAGCCGGACGGGGCGTCTGCATCGGAACCGAACGGCAGGAACGATACCAGACTGCTTCCTGTGGTGTCGGCCAACAAGGCGTCAACCTCATGATGCATGTTGAAGCTGCCGGGCAAGAGAACCCCTTTTTCCGACAGGGTTTCGCACATGCGAAAATGGTCTTCCCGTTCGTTCTCCATTCTTTCCCGCGTGCGGACGGGATCCTCCAGGAACACAAGGCGACCGCTCCCCGCATACTCGAAGATCGTGGCCGGTTCCGGCAGCATATAGGGGATGAATTTGTCGGCACCTGTGAAATAATGGCTGTCCTCCAGCTTCCCAACGTAACCGCGGATATTTTTCGAGAGCACCTCGCGCATGTCGGGCAGCAATTTCGGCAAGGTGCGTTCCAGCTCGTTCCGGAGCCGGTCCGCGATCCCAGGCACTTCATCCTTCCTGTACAGGACTTCGCGGGCCGGATGGATGGCAAGCCGACCGGTGCGCTCGATGGAACGCTGGGACTCCGGAGAGAAGAACCGCATGGAATCAACTTCCACATCAAAGAATTCGACACGGCACGGCAAGTCGGATCCGATCGGAAAAACATCGAGAATTCCGCCGCGAATGGCGAACTGCCCGCGTCCCTCCACCTTTTCCTCCCGTTCATACCCCAGTTCCACCAGTCTGGCCGCCAGTTCCGCCATCGGCATGACCGTGCCCGGCTCGAGCACCAGGGAAAGGTCTTTGAAACGTTCAGGCGGTGTCAGCAGATGAAGGATGGCCTCCGCGGATGTGACCAGCAGCTTGAAATCGTCGGAAAGCAATCGCTCCAGCGCCTGAACGCGCCCATGGGTCTGTTCGAAACTGCGGGCGGACACGTCATAGAGCATCACTTCGCGGTTCGGAAGAAAGACCACGCCTTCCGGCATGAAATGCTGGAAATCCTCCAGCGCCTTGCGGGCCTGCATCTCGTTCCAGGCGATGTAGATGCCCTTGCGGCCGGTCTCATGCAGCAGGACATGGCAGAAATGTCTCTGCTGCGTATCGGACAAACCGGACAGGACGGGATCTTCCCCCTGGCGGATCGCCTGGGTCACATCCCGAATCCGGTCATATCCTCGCAGCAATTCGGTGGAAAGGCCCATGAACACTCCTTCATGCTTCAGTCTATGCGGGTCCGGCATACCCGCTGCCCAACAGAAGCCCGCTGTTTATGCGTTGTAGCGGCTCATGGCCGCCTCGGCGCCGCTCTGCATGACGGCGGCCAGCGCGGTCGAAGCACGGGCAATGGCGTCATTGATCGCGGTCCGTTCCTCCCCGCTGAACCGTGAGAGGACAAAATCAGCCAATTGCCAGCCCGCGGGCGGACGACCGACCCCGATGCGCACGCGCGGAAACTCCTCCGTCCCGATTCGACCGAGAATGGAGCGCATGCCATTGTGTGTGCCGGCGCTGCCTCTTGGACGGATGCGCACCTTGCCCACGGCCAGATCGATGTCGTCATACACGACAATCAGGTTCGCCGGCGGCACCTTGTAGAAATGCAGGACTTCCTGAAGGGATTCACCGCTCAGATTCATGAAGGTCTGCGGCTTCACGAGGATTACCCGGTTGCCCTGGACAACGCCCTCGCCAACCAGTCCCTTGTGCCTGACGCGATTCAGGGTGATGCGGTATTCTGCGGCAAAGAAGTCGATGGTGTCGAATCCGACGTTGTGCCGGGACCTTTCGTACTGTGCACCCGGATTTCCCAGGCCTGCGATGACAAACATGATGCCTCCCCGGAAATGCGGCTAAAACTGCGTGAACAGCGTGGAGATGGAGATGTCGCCGTAGATGCGCTCAATGGCTTCCGCAAAAATGTCAGCCACGGACAATACCCGAATCTGAGGAATCCGGCACGCTTCAGCCAGTGGTATGGTATCGAGCGTGACCAGTTCCTTGATCGCGGAATGACGGATCCGCTCGATGGCCGGTCCTGAGAGCACCCCATGGGTACAGCAGGCGAACACCTCGATGGCGCCGATTTCAGCCAGCGCGTTTGCGGCGTTGACGATGGTGCCGCCCGTATCGATGAGATCGTCCACCAGGATGACGCGTTTGTTCCGGACATCCCCGATGATGTTCATGATTTCACTCACGTTCGCCTTCGGCCGGCGTTTGTCGATGATGGCAAGCGGCACATCCAGTTTTTCCGCAAAGGTGCGACAGCGGCCGACACTGCCTATATCCGGAGAAACGACCACCACGTCGTCCATCTGGTCCGAAAACCGTTCCTGGAAGTAATGAGCCAGGATGGGCTGTCCGACCAGGTGATCGAGCGGAATATCGAAGAAGCCCTGCAGCTGCGGCGCATGAAGATCCATCGTGAGGATTCGGTCCGTACCGGCGACCGTGATCAGATTGGCGACAAGCTTCGCCGAAATCGGATCTCTTGATTTGGCTTTCCGATCCTGCCTTGCATACCCGAAGTAAGGGATGACTGCCGTAATGCGGCCGGCCGATGCGCGTTTCAGCGCGTCCACGAGCAGAAGGAGCTCGATCAGATTGTCATTGACAGGCGCACTGGTGGATTGGATGACGAAGACATCCGAGCCGCGGACCACCTCGTTGATGCTGATGGCCGTTTCGCCGTCGCTGAACTTGCCCACTGCCGCTGCTCCGAGCGGAAGTCCGATTCTTGCGGCGATTTCCTCGGCCAGCGGCTTGTTGGAGTTTCCAGCGAAGATCTTGATATCCTTGCCGTGCAGATTCATTGCGTCCCTCCCGGTATGCTTCTCATTTGCCTCCGGACTTGTCGAATCCCTTCCGGCGCACCCAATCCTCAAGCACGGTCTGGCGGCTTCGGGCGATACCGAGCGCATAGGCCGGCACTTCCTGCGTGATGGTCGACCCGGCGGCGATGTAGGCATGCTCCTTGACCTCGACCGGAGAAACCAGATTGGTGTTGCAGCCGACAAATGCGTCATTCCCGATGACTGTCCTGTTTTTCACATGCCCGTCATAATTGACGACAACCACACCACAGCCAAGATTGACCCGTTGTCCGACTTCCGCATCCCCCACATAGGTGAGGTGAGATATCTTCGTATCGTCTCCGATGACGGATTTTTTGATCTCGACGAAATCGCCGATCTTCACATGACGGCCAATCCGGCTGCCGGGCCGCAGGTAGGCGAAGGGTCCCACTTTTGTCTCCTCGCCGATTTCCGATTCCGTGACAACGGAATTGGCAATGGTGACACCGCCGGAAATCACGGAACCGGTGATTCGCGTGTGCGGTCCGATGATGCAGCCGGGTCCGACGACAGTTCCCTTTTCCAGCATGCAGCCGGGAAGGATGAGCGTATCCGGTCCGATTTCAACGTCATGGGCAATCCAGGAGGTTTCCGGAAGCCGGAAGGATACGCCGGACTTCATGTGCCGTTCCCGGATGCGTTTCTGCAGGACCGAATCGGCCTCGGCCAGCTGGGTCCGGTCGTTGACCCCGATTGTTTCCTGTGGATCGGCCACAAGGTGCGAACCGACAAGGCCGCCCAACCCGATGAGGATCGCGAGTGTATCCGTCAGGTAATATTCCCCTTGACTGTTCTTGTTTTCCAGCAACGGCAATGCCTCCAGCAGCGCGGACGCCTTGAACAGGAAGACTCCGGTGTTGATTTCACGGATTTCCCGCTGTTCCGGTGTTGCGTCCTTATGCTCGACGATGCCTGCGACATGCCCCTCCGCGTTTCTCAGGATACGGCCGTATCCGGTCGGATCTCCGGGCATGGCGGTGAGAACCGTGGCAGAACATCCTGAGTCCCGATGATTTCCCCAGGCTGATTTCAGCGTATCTCCACGCAAAAGCGGGGTATCGCCGCACAAGACGAGAACGGAATCCGTCTCCGGTGTGAAACGTTCCGCCGCCATCCGGACCGCATGGCCGGTTCCCAGACGCTGTGCCTGAAAAACGCACTCGGACCCTGGCGGCACCAGAGCCGCCACTTCTTCCGCCTGATGTCCCACCACGACGATGCTGCGGACTGAACCCGCATCCTCCGCGGCTGCCATCACCCAACCGAGCAAAGACCTCCCGGCGGCCTCATGGGCAACCTTCGCCTTTTCTGACTTCATTCTTGTACCGGCTCCAGCCGCCAGAATGACTGTCGTCAAATCCCCCATCGGGTTCATCCTCCCATGCAGACAACCCGCTCCGTCCATGCCGCGGCATGACAGGCGGGTGGTTGTTCCGGCGCTTTTTCATGCCGGAGGGCTTCAGGTCCCGGCATCCTTGAAGCATGACGAGGTTGAAACCCACCGTCATTCTCCCATATTTTGCGCTTCTTTTCAATGCACGTGCGTATTCACACCGGCAAGAAAACAGGCACCCGATGGGATGCCTGTCATTTCCGGTTTCCGTCTGAGCCGGCATATTGTCCGAAAAGGTGGACCGAACCGCGTTTCAGCCTTCGACAACGGGTTCGTAGATCTCCTCTTCCGCCAGCATGGTCTGATATTTGATCAGGATGGCCGATTGGACCTTGTTGCGGGAATCCGCATTGATGGGATGGGCGATGTCCCTGAACTCTCCCGTCGGTGTTTTCCGGCTGGGCATTGCGATGAAAAGACCGCCTTGACTTTCAATGATCTTGATGTCGTGCACGACAAATTCGTTGTCGAATGTGACGGAAACAACCGCCTTCATTTTCCCTTCGGCTTCGACCTTGCGAATCCGGATATCCGTTATCTCCATGTCGTTCCAACCTCCGTGCGCTGTATTGATGTCACCGGTTGCCTGCCTGATGTGGTACCACCGATGCAAACATTATATAGCATACTGCCAAAATTACAAACATTTCTTTCTGATTTTTTATGAATTTTTCCTATGTTAGCTGCTTTTAATTTCCTTATTTGTTTTTATATGTTTTTTCATACCGGAAATACCTCTTCCAACCGGCCCCGGTACGCAGGAAATCATGCACGCCGGAACCGGCGCATGCTGTGATTCAGGCTTGATGCGGCCACTCTCCGTAGTGATATAATGGGAAACGGCCGACCCGTCTTCGAAAGTTCCGGTCGGGAACCGGCAGGAGGAACACCCATGGAATCATCCCTGACGCAAATCATTGGCCGAGGTCCCGTCCATTTCGTGGGCATCGGGGGCATCAGCATGAGCGGACTGGCAAAAATCCTTCTTCACCGCGGCATATCCGTCACCGGGTCGGACTGGCAGGAAAGCGAGGCAGTAACCCAGTTGCGAGAACTGGGCGCTTCGGTCTGCGTTCCTCACAATGGCTCCTCCATCGGCGGTCAGACCCTGGTGGTCCATACGGCGGCAATTCCACCGAATAATCCGGAACTGCTGGAAGCGGCGAGACAGGGAATCCCCGTCATGAACCGAGGCACCTTCCTGGGGGATCTTGCCGCCGGCTACGGGGATACGGCCGCAGTTGCCGGCACGCACGGCAAGACGACCAGCACGGGTATGCTCGCGACGGTCATGATGGCAGCCGGTCTTGATCCGACCGTCCACATCGGCGGTGTCCTTCC
>JFJP01005463.1_pt1 | contig 20039 bp, 21 predicted proteins | sample 431651 | NCBI WGS metagenome assembly JFJP01 (sample SAMN02602958, study PRJNA72255) | Microbial mat metagenome, whole genome shotgun sequencing project. | biome: fresh water; feature: sink hole; material: water; isolation source: purple microbial (photo- and chemosynthetic) mats found in...
GAAGCGTGGCAGAGTGGTCGATTGCACCGGTCTTGAAAACCGGCAACGTTTTGCGACGTTCGTGAGTTCGAATCTCACCGCTTCCGCCAGATACAGCCCCAAGTGATTGATCTACTTGGGGCTTTTTTTGCATTGGGCGATGGACTTTTAGCACAATGGTCAGTGCGGCTGTACCTCCAGCAGTACCTCAAGCCGCACCAGCTCCTGGTGCCCCTGCAATTGGGCGACCAGCGCTGCGCCATCGCCATGCAGCAGCCGTTCGCAGCAGGCAGCTACCAGCGCGGGGGGCACCGGATGAGGCGGGAAGTGGATATGTGACACCAACTGCGCCACACCGTCGCTGCCAGCGCCGGCTGCCAGCAGTGCGGCGCTGAAGCGGCTGGCGGCATCGCCCTTGCGAAACGCGTGCAGGTTGGCGCTGACGATGCGTTCCCCCTTGCGCTCAAACAACGCGGTGATTTGTTGCTCGATCAGTTCGGTGGGTAGCGGCAGGTGCATGGCCGCTGCGCCCAGCACGGCCATGTTTTGCGCCTTGAGTGTGCCGGCTTTTTGTGCCAGCCGGGTGGCATCCAGCGCCACCAGCCGGGGCGCGGAAAACAGCACCTTGTACACCTCGGGCATGGCTGGGTAATCGGTCACGTTGAGCATCGGCGTGATGTCGCTGACGATCCAGCCATCGGGTTTGAGCAACTGGGTGTAGCGCAGCGCCTCCAGCGGCTCGACTGAGATCAGCAGGCCCGCGCTGCCCCGGGCAATCAGGTCGCTGGCAATCGGCTGGTCAGAAATCCGCACAAACGCCGACACCGCTCCGCCGCGCTGCGCCATGCCATGCACCTCAGACTGTTTGATGAACAGCCCCGCCTCATGTGCGCTGCGGTCCAGCACGGCGGCTATGGTCAGCACGCCCTGGCCGCCCACGCCGGCAATTACTAGGTCAAAGTTCATGCGGCCACCACCGCAATCTCGCGTTTGTGCGCCTTGATCTCCTTGATTTCCTTGGCGTAGGTCACGCAGGCACGGCGCGCCACGATGACCGACAGGCCGGTGTAGGCCAGTTCCTCGCGGATGACATGCACCGTGTGCTGCTTTTTGTGCGCGGTGGGCTCGACGATGCGGATATGGCTGCGCGGCACGCCCAGGCCCGCCACCAGGTCCACCACCTCTTCGTCGGTGGCCATGGTCGGCTGGCCACCGGTCATGGCCACAATGCTGTTGTCCAGGATGAACACCTTGATGTTGCTGTTGTCACGCGCCGCGTCCAGCAGCGGTGCCAGCCCGGAATGTGTGAACGTGCCGTCGCCAATCACGCACAGGCTCGGTGTCATGCCCGCGTGCGAGGCCCCAATGGCCATGCCAATCGAGGCCCCCATGCACAAGGCCGAGTGAATGGCCTGATGCGGCTCCATGTAGCCCAGCGTGTAGCAGCCAATGTCGCCCATCACCCGCACGCTTGCGCCCAGATCGCTGATGACTTCGCGGATGGCAATGTAGGCATCGCTGTGCGGGCATTTGTCGCACAGGCGCGGCGGGCGGCCCACCAGCACGTCAGCCAGGCCGGCGAGTTGCAAGGCGGGCTCTACGGTCAGGCCAAAACAGGGTTTGATCGCGTCCTGGTTCAGCTCGCCAGTGCGCGGCAGGTCGCCGCTGAGCTTGCCGCGTATCGGCAGCTCCTGCATCAGGCCGTTGGCGCTGACCAGGCGCTCGATGAACGGGTAGCCTTCTTCGACCACAAACACCTCGCTGGAGGCATCGAGCAGCTGGCGGATTTTTTTCATCGGCAGCGGGTACATCGGAATGCGCAACAGGTTGTAGTGGTTGATGGTTTCACCCAGCGCCTCGGTCAGGTAGTTCCAGGCCAGCCCGCTGACCAGAATGCCGGGCTTGCCCTGGCCCTGAATCGTCAGCGTGCACACCGGGTGCGCCTCGCTGTAGGCCAGCAGGGGCTTTTGTTTTTCAATGAGTTGTGCGTAGGCGCGCCGGGCATTGGCCGGAATCAGCGTGAAGCGTGCCGGGTCATCCACATAGCGCGGTGTGTTGGGCGCGCGCGGTGGAGCCAGCGTTACCTGCGCGCGGCTGTGCGCCAGCCGCGTCACCAGGCGCAGCATCACCGGCACCTGCAGCTGTTCAGACAGCTCAAACGCCTCGCGGGTGAAGTCATAACACTGCTGCTGATCGGCAGGCTCCAGGCAGGGCATCATGGCAAAGTCGGCAAAGTAGCGCGAATCCTGCTCGTTTTGCGAGCTGTGCATCGACGGATCATCGGCCACCACAATCACCAGCCCCCCGTGCGCGCCCGACACCGCCACGTTCATGAACGGGTCAGCGGCCACATTCAGGCCCACATGCTTCATGGACACCAGCGCCCGGCAACCGGCGTAAGAAACGCCCACGGCCTCTTCGAGCGCCACCTTTTCATTGCCCGACCAGAAACCCTTGACCGGCAGGCCATGCTGTTTGGCGTGGTCGGCAATGGTCTGGTAAATCTCGGTGGAGGGCGTGCCGGGGTAGGCGTAGGCAGCGGTGATGCCGGCATCAATGGCGGCGCGGGCAACGGCTTCGTCGCCGAGCAAGATCAGGTTTGACATGGTGAGAGTGGTCCAGAGAGAGAGGTGAAAGTTGATGTTAAACCGCATCCGGCTGATTTTTAGGCGCGGCGCGCTCAAACGCCGGCAATTTGGCGCAGGCCTGGTCAATCGCGACGATCTGGGGATACGGTGCCAGATCAACCTTGAAGCGCCGGGCGCTTTCCACCTGGGCGACCAGGTAGGCATCGGCCAGCGTGGGCTGCTGGCCAAAGCAGAAGTTGCCGCGCTGCATGTCGGCCCGCAGCAGGGCCTCCAGCGCCGCAAAACCGCTGTTGATCCAGTTGCCGCACCACTGCAACACAGCCGCCTCGTCGCAGCCCAGCGTGTGGCGCAGGTATTCCAGCACGCGCCGGTTGTTCAGCGGATGGATGTCGCAGCCGATGAGGGCGGCCATGGCGCGCACGCGAGCGCGGTCGTTCGCATCTGCCGGCAGCAGCGGTGGTGTCGGGTAGCGCTCTTCCAGCCATTCGATGATGGCCGGTGACTGCGTCAGCACCAGATCGCCATCGACCAGCGTGGGCACCAGACCTTGCGGATTGAGGGCCTTGAAGGCCGCGTCAAAGTGCGCCTCGGCGCGCAGATCGACCGCTACATAGTTCCAGTCCAACCCTTTGAGGTTCAGCGCGATGCGCAGGCGGTGCGAGGTGCCGCTGCGAAAGTAGTTATAGACCTGCATGGGTGCCCTTTTTTACCGTTCGTCAAAACTCACCGTGACAGCCTCGCTGGTGGGGCGTGACTGGCAGCTCAGCACAAAACCCTTGTCGGTTTCCCAGGTTTCCAGGCCAAAGTTCTTGTCCATCGCCACGCTGCCCTGGGTGACCTTGCAGCGGCAGGTGGCGCAGACTCCGCCCTTGCAAGAGAAGGGCAAATCCAGTCCGGCGGCCAGTGCCACGTCCAGCACATGCTCGTGCGGGGTCATGTGCAGCGCGTGTGCCTTGCCGTCGAGCACAACCGTCAGCGCCACCTGGCCATCGGCGGGCAATGGCAGTTTGGCCGCAGCCGCCTGACGTGCCTCAAGGCTCAAACCGTCGAGCGTGGGCGAAGTAAAGCGCTCGACATGCACCTGTTTTTCAGGCACACCGGCTTGCAGCAAGGCCACTTGAGTGGCATCGATCATGGCCTCTGGCCCGCAGATGAACACCTCGTCCAGGCTGGCCACCGGCAACAACGCGGCGATGAGGGCGCGCACCTTGTCGCCATCAATGCGGCCCTGCAGCAAATCGACCTCCTGCGCCTGACGCGACAGGATGTGGATCAAGGTGAGGCGGTCCGGGTAGCGGTCTTTGAGGTCTTGCAGGGCTTCGTTGAACATCACCGTGGCCATGCTGCGGTTGCCATAGACCAAGGTGAATTTGCTCTCTCGTTGTTCTTCGAGCGTGCTGGCCATGATCGACAAAATAGGCGTGATGCCGGAACCGGCCGCAAAACCCACCCGGTGCAGGGCACGCGGGCGGCGCGACACAAAGCGCCCATCCGGCGGCATCACCGCCAGCGTGTCGCCTGCCTTCAGGGTGTGCGCCGCCCAGTTGGAGAACACCCCGCCCGCCATCGGGCGAATGCCGACCACCAGTTCATGCTGTTGTCGCAAGTGGTTGCGGGTGCAGCAGATCGAATAACTGCGGCGCACATCGGCACCGTCGATGCGGCTACGCAGTGTCAGATACTGGCCGGGCTGGAAGTCAAAGCTGGCCAGCAGGTCGTCAGGCACGCTCAGTGCAATGGCAACCGAACCCGCTGCTTCCGGGCTGATGCGGGCAACGCGCAGGTCGTGAAAACGCGGGAGTGTGGACATGATGGGTAATGTGAAAGTGATCGACTGTTATCCCGAGCACCGACCCGGGATCGAGTGAATTCGGGGACATGGCTTGCGGGTCCAGCCCACAATGACCAATTTATGCCGCATGGGAGATGTCATGTGATGCTGGCTATCAGTAAGGTTTGAAGTAATCAAAGGTTTCCTGGCAGTTCAGGCAGCGGTACAGGGCCTTGCAGGCGGTCGAGCCAAAGTGCGATATCTCGGTCGTATTTTGTGAGCCGCATTGCGGACAAGCCACCGTCTCTGTTAGGCTGGATGCTTTCTTTTTTAAAGCAAACTGCACGACCTGGGTGACGACGCCACAGCCACTGGGCAGCGGTGGGGCAATGCCGTAGGCGCGCAGTTTGTCGCGAGCCTGCGTCGTCATCCAGTCAGTGCTCCAGGCCGGTGCCAGTTGCGTCAGCACGCGCGCCGCCACGCCGGCGCTCGCCAGGGTAGCCACCACATCGTCAAACATCTGGCTCATCGCCGGGCAGCCGCTGTAGGTGGGGGTGATGACCACCTCCAGCCCGTCAGCCCCGTTGCGCACGTCCCGCAGGATGCCCATTTCACGCAGGTTGACCACCGGAATTTCCGGGTCGGCCACCTGTTCGAGCAGGGTCCAGACGCCATGGTGCGCGTCACCAGCCTGCTTGGGCGGGATGGGTCCTTCGGGCAGTGGTACCGCGTTGCTAACCATGGTGCTTACCAAACCGCTTGCGGGTGGGCGCGCGCCAGGCACTGCATTTCGGCCAGCACAAAACCCAGATGCTCTGAATGCACGCCCAGCTTGCCGGTGGGCACATGGCCGCCCACCGGGGGCCGGGTCAGGGTGGCGTGCGCCAATGCCTGGTTCACCGTTTCATCCCAGCTGGCTTGCAGGGTGCGGGTATCGACCCCCATGCCCGCCTTCACCGCTGCCGTCTCCATCGGACTGGGTGTCCAGAATTCCTGCGTGTACGGCATTAAGTGGTTGATGGCGGCCTGCATTCGGGTATGTGACTCGGGCGTGCCGTCGCCCAGGCGCAGCAGCCAGTCGTGCGCATGGCGCAGGTGGTAGCTGGTTTCCTTGAGCGACTTGGCGGCAATCGCAGCCAGTTGCGCATCGGCCGAGCTCTTCAACCCCTGCCACACACCGACCATGAGTGCGCTGTACAAAAAATTACGCGCAATCGTCACCGCGTAGTCACGGTTTCCTGATGCCGTGGGCGCCAGCGCCGTGCTGTGCGGCAGTTCCTGCAAGGTGTAGTTCCTGAAGTCGGACACGTCCCGAAAGTAGGCCAGCAGGTCTTCGGTGCTGCGGCCGTCCTTGCGCAGGTCTGCCACATGCTGGTAGAGCAGGCGCGCCTGGCCGATCAGGTCCAGGCTGTTGTTGGCCAGCGCCAGGTCTTCTTCGAGCACCGGGCCGTGGCCGCACCACTGGGCGTTGCGCTGGCCCAGAATCAGCGCGTTGTCGGCCAGGTGCAGCAGGTAGTCCTGGCAAGCTGCGTGTGAAGTGACTGTGACCGTTTTCACATGTGCCCCACTTCATCGGGAATCTCATAAAACGTGGGGTGGCGGTAGATCTTGTCGGCCGCCGGGTCAAATAACGCGTCCTTGTCGTCGGGTGAGCTGGCGGTGATGCTTCTGGACGGCACCACCCAGATGCTGACACCTTCCTGGCGGCGGGTATAGACGTCGCGCGCCATCTGCAGCGCGTGCTGCGCGTCACTGGCGTGCAGGCTGCCGCAGTGTTTGTGCTCCAGGCCCTGTTTGCTGCGCACAAACACTTCCCACAGCGGCCAGTCTTTCAATGCCGGGGCAGATGCGCCATCAGCTTGGGGGAGTGGATTGGTTTGCGGGGTAGTCATGCGGCTTGCCTTTGGGTTTGCGGTGAATGTTTGGCGGCGTAGGCCAGCGCGGCCTCGCGCACCCACTGGCCATCGTCATGCGCCTTGACGCGGGTCGCCAGGCGCTCGTGGTTGCACGGACCGTTGCCGTTCACGGTGCTCCAGAACTCGTCCCAGTCGATCGGGCCGTAGTCATAGTGCTGACGTTCCTCGTTCCATTTCAGGTCAGGGTCGGGCAGCGTCACGCCCAGCACCTGTGCCTGGGGCACGGTGGCGTCGATGAATTTTTGCCGCAACTCGTCGTTGCTGATGCGTTTGATGCCCCAGCGCATGGCTTGTGCGCTGTGCGGGCTGTCGGCGTCAGGCGGGCCAAACATGGCCAGGCACTTCCACCAGAAGCGGTTGACCGCGTCCTGCACCATCGCCTTCTGGTCGGCTGTGCCTTGCATCATGACCAGCAGCGCCTCGTAACCCTGGCGCTGGTGAAAAGACTCTTCCTTGCAGACACGGATCATGGCGCGGGCGTACGGGCCATACGAGCAGCGGCACAGCGGAATCTGGTTCATGATGGCCGCGCCATCCACCAGCCAGCCAATCACACCCACATCGGCCCAGGTGAGCGTGGGGTAGTTGAAGATCGAGCTGTACTTGGCTTTGCCACTGTGCAGGTCGGCCAGCATCTGGTCGCGGCCCTGGCCCAGCGTCTCAGCAGCGCTGTACAGGTACAGACCATGGCCGCCTTCGTCCTGCACCTTGGCGATCAGGATCGCCTTGCGTTTGAGGCTGGGGGCACGGCTGATCCAGTTGCCCTCGGGCAGCATGCCGACAATTTCGCTGTGCGCGTGCTGGCTGATCTGGCGCAGCAGGGTCCTGCGGTAGGCCTCGGGCATCCAGTCTTGCGGCTCGATCTTGCCATCGGCATCAATGGTTGCGTCAAAACGCGCCTGCGCCTGCGGGTTGTCCAGAGACAGCGCCGGGGCAGCCGGCTTCTGGCCAGGGGGCTCTTGCACGTTGAACGATTGGGTGTACATCGTTGTGACTCCGGGTGAGGAATAGGGGTTCAGCCCGCCAGCCAGGCCGGTGGGCGCTTGTCCAGAAACGCGGCGATGCCGTCGCGGCCCTCGGCTGTGGCACGCTGGGTGGCGATGCGCCGGGCCGTGTCTTCGAGCGTGGACTCATCAATGGGACGGCCCGTGACCGCCTCGATCAGGTCTTTGGCGGCACGCTGCGCGGTGGGCCCGCCCGCCAGCAGTGGCTCCACCAGCGCCGCCACACCGGCATCGAGCCCATCCACCGGGGTGACTTCATGCACCAGGCCGATGGCCAGCGCGCGCTCGGCGCTGATTTTTTCAGCGCTTTGAAAGTAACGCAGTGCCTGGCGCGGCCCGATGGCGCGCAGCACATACGGGCTGATCACCGCCGGGATGATGCCGAACTTGACCTCAGAGGTGGCAAACGTCGCGTCCAGGCTGGCCACCGCCATGTCGCAGGCAGCAGCCAAGCCGGTGCCGCCACCCAGCGCGGCCCCCTGCACCCGGGCGATGGTGGGCTTGGACAGCGTGGCAATGCGCCGCAACATGTGGGCAAAGCGGCGCGCATCGGCCAGGTTGTCGGCTTCGCTGCCCTGCGCGGCACGGCGCATCCAGTGCAGGTCGGCACCGGCCGAAAAGTGCTTGCCACGGCCGGCCAGTACCACCACCCGCACGCCAGCGTCGCCGTCGAGCTGCTGGCAAGCGCTGTCCAGGTCGGCAATCAACTGTTCGTTGAAAGCGTTGAACACCGCCGGCCGGTTCATCCACAGCGTGGCGACCGGGCCGGCACGGGCTATTTCTAGTGTTTCAAACAGCATGATGGTGGCGCGCCTCAGGTTTATTTGACCAGCGTCCAGTCACCACCCTTGATTTCGAGCATCTTGAACGCCGACAGGTCCAGGCCCATGTGGTCGGTGGCCGACATGTTGACCACGCCGCCGGTGCCCACATAGCCCTTGGTGGCCTCAATCGCGTCACGCACCTTGGCCTTGTCGGTGCCACCAGCGCGTTTGATCGCATCCACCGCCAGCATCAGGCCGTCATAAGCGTGACCGCCAAAGGTGGAAACATCGGTTTTCCACTTGGCATTAAAAGCCTTGGCGTAGCCTTCAGCCACCGGCTTTTGCGGGTCGTTGGCGGCCAGTTTGCCAGCCACCAGCAAGGCCGCTGCGGGCAGGCGCACACCCTCGGCAGCGGGGCCGGCGAGCTTGATGAACTCTTCAGAAGCCACACCATGGGCGTGATACAGCGGCAGCGTCAGCCCAAGCTGGGCGTAGTTTTTGGTGGCAATCGCCGGGCCCTGGCCCAGGCCAAAGATGAACACCGCCTGCACCCCAGGGGTGTTGCGGATTTTGGTGAGCTGTGGGCTCATGTCGGTGTCTTTGGGGCCATAGGTTTCATTGGCGACCAGCGTGATGCCAAATTTGCCGGCCACGCCCTCGGTTTCCTTTTTGCCCGACTGGCCAAAGCCGCTGGTCTCGGAGAACAGCGCCACCTTGGTCAACCCGCGTTGCTTCATGTCTTCAAACACCTTTTCGGCGGCCATGCGATCGGTGTGCGGGGTTTTGAACACCCATTTCTTCACCGGCTCAACGATCACCACCGCCCCGGCGAGCGAGATGAACGGCATGCCCGCCTTCTCGACCAGCGGCACCATCGACATGGTCGAGCCCGTGGTGGTGCCGCCGACGATGATGTCCACCTTGTCGTCGTCAATCAGGCGCTTGCCAAAACCGTTGGCCTTGCCGGCATCGCTGCCGTCGTCGTAATGCACCAGCGTCAGCTGACGTCCCAGCACGCCGCCTTTTTTGTTGATGTCTTCCACGTACATCTGCAGGGTTTTCAGCTCGGGGTCGCCCAAAAAGGCGGCCGGGCCGGTGACCGACAGCACCGAGCCGATCTTGATCGGCTCAGCCGCCAGTGCCGCCACGGCGGCCAGCGCCAACGCGCTGCCAACGAGCAATTTTTTCAGGGTGAATCTCATGGGACTTGTCTCCTATTTGTGGTTAAAAAAATCAAACGCGCTCGATCACCAGGGCAATACCTTGCCCGACTCCAATGCACATCGTGCAAAGCGCATAACGCCCGCCACGCCGTGCCAATTCGTAAGTGGCCGTGGTCACCAGCCGTGCACCGCTCATGCCCAGCGGGTGGCCAATGGCAATCGCGCCGCCGTTGGGGTTGACGCGCGCCTCATCGTCGGCCAGACCCAGCTCGCGCAGTACCGCCAATCCTTGCGCGGCAAAGGCTTCGTTGAGTTCGATGACGTCCATCTGGTCCAGCCGCAAGCCGGTGAGCGCCAGCACCTTGCGCACCGCCGGGGCCGGGCCAAAGCCCATGATGCGCGGCGCCACACCAGCGCTGGCCATGCCCAGCACGCGCGCCTTGGGTGTCAGGCCGTGGGTTTTGGCCGCTGCCTCCGAGGCGATCAGCAAGGCGCAAGCACCGTCGTTGATGCCCGAAGCATTGCCGGCGGTCACACTCAAACCCGGCCCGTTGACCCCTTTGAGCTGCGCCAGCATGGCCAGCGTGGTGTCCGGGCGCGGGTGCTCGTCGGTGTCAAAGCACAGCGGTTCGCCCTTCTTGCGCGGCAGTTGCACCGCCACCAGCTCGTCGGCAAAGCGCCCAGCCGCGTGCGCTGCCGCCCAGCGCTGTTGCGAGCGCCAGGCAAACGCGTCCTGGTCGGCGCGAGAAATATGAAAGTCTGCCGCCACGTTGTCAGCCGTTTGCGGCATGGAGTCGATGCCATGCGTCTGCTGCATCAGCGGGTTGACAAAACGCCAGCCGATGGTGGTGTCAAAGACCGCCGCCTGGCGTGAAAAAGCCGTGTCGGCCTTGCCCATGACAAACGGCGCGCGCGACATGCTTTCCACGCCACCGGCCAGCAGCAGCTGCGCCTCGCCAGCCTTGATGGAACGCGCCGCCAGCCCCACTGCGTCCATGCCCGAGCCACACAGCCGGTTCACCGTGGTGCCTGGCACCTGTGTCGGCAGCCCGGCCAGCAGGCCCGCCATGCGCGCCACGTTGCGGTTGTCCTCGCCGGCCTGGTTGGCACAGCCGTAAATCAGGTCGTCCACCGCCGCCCAGTCCAGCGCCGGGTGGCGCGCCAGCAGCGCCTTGAGTGGCAGCGCGGCCAGATCGTCGGCGCGCACGCTGCTCAAAGCGCCGCCATAGCGGCCAATGGGGGTGCGAATGGCATCGCAAATGAAGGCTTCCGGCATCGGGCTGAATCTCAGATTGATATGAATTAAATAGCTTGTCGCGCTTATTTGGTAAGGGCTAGAGGCCTAAAAAGCTTATAAAACGAACGGTGCGACAGGGCTACACCAGCAACGGCCGCTCGTCGATGACGCGCTTGGCCTTGCCGGTCAGGGTGCGCGGAATCGAGTCGAAAGGCAGCACCTTGACGTGGGTGGAAACCCCCACGTTGGTCTTGATGTGGTGCTGCAGTTCCCGGGCAATGGCCTCGATCTCGGTCGGCGTGAGCTTGCCTGAGAGTGCGCGCTGCACTTCGCAACGCACCTCCACATCGTCGAGGTGGCTCTCCCGCGACAGCTGCACCTGGTAGTTGCCCGACAGGCGCTTGTCGCGCAGTATCTGCTCCTCAATTTGCGACGGGAACAGGTTGACCCCGCGCACAATCAGCATGTCGTCAGTGCGCCCGGTGATCTTGCCCATGCGCCGAAACGCGCGTGAGGTGGGCGGCAACAGCCGGGTCAGGTCGCGCGTGCGGTAGCGCACGACCGGAAACGCCTCTTTGGTCAGCGAGGTGAACACCAGTTCGCCATCGGCACCATCAGGCAGCACTTCGCCGGTGTCGGGGTTGATGATCTCGGGGTAAAAATGGTCTTCCCAGATCACCGGGCCGTCTTTGGACTCGATGCACTCGCTGGCCACGCCCGGGCCCATCACTTCGGTCAGGCCATAAATGTCGATGGCATCAATGCCCAGTTTGTGCTCAATCTCGGCGCGCATGCCCTCGCCCCAGGGTTCGGCACCAAACAGCCCGACCTGCAGCGAGATGTCTTGCGGCTTGACGCCCAGTCGCTCAAACTCTTCGGCAATCACCAGCGAATACGACGGAGTCACCATGATGATCTGCGGCCGGAAGTCAAGAATCAGCTGCACCTGCTTTTCGGTCTGCCCGCCCGACATCGGCACCACCGTGCAGCCCAGTCGTTCGGCCCCGTAGTGCGCGCCCAGGCCGCCAGTGAACATGCCGTAGCCGTAAGCCACATGCACCATGTCGCCGGCGCGCCCGCCGGCAGCGCGAATCGAGCGCGCCATCAGGTTTGACCAGTGGTCGATGTCTTTCAAGGTGTAACCCACCACGATCGACTTGCCGGTGGTGCCCGACGACGCGTGCAGCCGCGCCACCCGCTGGCGCGGCACCGCCAGCAGGCCAAATGGGTATTCTTCGCGCAAGTCGGTCTTGGTCATGAACGGAAACATCGCCAGGTCGGCCAGCGTTTTCAGGTCGTCCGGATGCACGCCCCGGGCATCAAAGGCCTTTTTGTGATGCGGCACGTTGTCGTAAGCGTGACGCAGCGTCCATTTCAGGCGTTGCAGTTGCAGCGCAGCAATTTCGTCGCGGCTGGCGGTCTCAATCGGCTCAAGCTCGCCGGGTGAAGGTTTTCTGACAGACATGGGTTCTCTCCTGGAATTCGGTTCAGGGGGCAGGTGCTGGCGTGTCAAGCTGTTTCAGGCCAGCAATCACCTCACCCTGGATACGGTACGACTTGCCGCGAAACAGCGCAATGGTTTTTCCCCCAATGGTACGCACCGTGACGTCATAAACACCGGTGCGCCCCGACTGCGATTGCTCGACGGCCTCCGCCTGCAGCGTGTCGCCCTGGCGCGCCGGGGACAAGAAATCGATGTTGCACGCCGAGGCCACGGTGTTCTTGTTGTAGCTGTTGCAAGAATAGGCAAATGCCGTATCGGCCAGCATGAAGATCATGCCGCCATGGCAGATGTGGTGACCGTTGACCATGTCGGCGCGCACCGGCATGCTCAGGCAGGCATAGCCAGGCCCGATGCGCTCCAGCCGCATGCCCAGGCCCTGTGCTGCCTGGTCGCGTGGCCACATGGCGGCGGCTGTGGCCTCGGCCAGCGCTTGCGCCTCGGCTTTGCTGAGGGGGTGGTGTTCAGTCATGAAAGCCCTTGCCAAGATAAACCTGCCGCTGCAGCAGCGGTGAAATGCGGTAGCGGTCCTCGCCATAGCTGGCCGCCAGGTGGGTCAGCACCTCGCGGATGACCGGCACACCCACCCGGTCGGCCCAGGCCAGCGGCCCCAGCGGGTAATTCACACCCAGGCGCATGGCGGCATCGGCCTCCTCTGCGCTGCACACGCCCTGATACACCGCATCCGCCGCCTCGTTGGCCAGCATGGCCACGCTGCGCATCACCGCCAGGCCCGGCACATCGGCCAGCACAGACACCTGCAGGCCAGCGGCCTGCAGCAGGCCAATGGCGGCCTGCGCCGCCGCTGCACTGCACTGGCCGGCCAGCGCCAGCGCCAGCCGGCTGGCCTGCTGGTAGTCCAGCGCCAGGTCGATCAACACCGTACCGGCGATGCCGTTGTGTGCGGCGCGCTCGCTGGCACTGCGGCCGTCGGTGACAAACAGCACCGCCGCGCCGGCCTGGGCGATGCGGCCATCGGGCGAGGTGGCGCGCGCAAACGTCACCTGCGCCGCGCTGAGCCGCAGCGCCAGCGCCGAGGCAGCGGCCGAGTCACCGCACACCACGATGTGGGCCGGCACGGGTTGCGCCGCTTCGGTGGCGGCAGCCGGTTTGTCAGCACCGGCGCGGTAGTCATAAAAACCCCGGCCCGTCTTTTTCCCCAGAAAACCAGCATCCACCAGCTCCTGCTGCTGCAACGAGGGCTGAAAACGCGGGTCGTTGTAGAACGCTTGCCACACCGAGCGCGTCACCGCGTAATTCACGTCCAGCCCGATCATGTCCATCAGCTCGAACGGCCCCATGCGAAAGCCACCGGCCTCGCGCATCAGTGCATCGAGCGTGGCACAGTCGGCGGCACCTTCGCCGCGCAGGCGCAAGGCTTCGCCGTAATACGGGCGTGCCACCCGGTTGACGATGAAGCCTGGAGTCGATTTGGCATGCACGGCCGTCTTGCCCCAGGCGGTGGCAGTGGCGTGCAGCTTGGTCGCCACTTCGCGCTGCGTGGCCAGGCCGCTGATCACCTCCACCAGCGCCATCAGCGGTGCCGGGTTAAAGAAGTGCAGGCCGGCGAGGCGCTCGGGATGTTGCAGCGCGGCCCCGATGGCGGTAATCGAGATCGACGAGGTGTTGCTGGCCAGAATGCAATGGCTGGACACCACCTGCTCCAGGTCGGCAAACAGCTGATGTTTGGCCTGCAGGTTCTCGACAATGGCTTCAATCACCAGACCGGCATCGGCCAGTTCGCTCAGCTGCTGGGCCACCTGCAGCCGCTCGCCCGCTGCCTGCGCCTGGGCGCTGCTTAGCTTGCCTTTGGCGGCCATTTTGTCAAACTGGGCGCGAATGCCGGCAATCGCCTGCGCGGCGGCATCGTCGCGGCTATCGAGCAGCCAGACGCTGTGGCCGGCGCCGGCGGCCACTTGCGCTATGCCTGCGCCCATGGCTCCGGCACCAATCACCGCGACCCGCGTTTGTGTGGAAAGCGCCTGGGGGTTCATGTCACTGGCCGGTGAATTTGGGGGCGCGCTTTTGCTGAAAAGCGGCCACGCCTTCCTTGAAGTCGTCGCGCCAGCCCAGTTCGCGCATGAAACCGGCCTCGACACCGAGTTGCTGCTCCAGCGTGTGATTCGGCGCGGCGTGCATCGCCAGCCGGGTCGCCACCAGCGCCCGGGTGGGCATCTGCGCGAGCTGGGCGGCCAGCTTGTCCACCGTGGCGCTCAGTTCGCCATCGTCCACGGCTTGCCAGATCAGGCCCCAGTCTTGTGCCTTGTCGGCCGGCAACTTGTCGGCCAGCATGGCCAGCCCCATGGCACGCGCCATACCCACGCGCTGCGGCAAAAACCAGGTGCCGCCGGTGTCGGGAATCAGCCCGATCTTGCTGAAGGCTTGTAAAAAGTACGCGGATTTCGCGGCAATCACCAGGTCACACGCCAGCGCCAGGCTGACACCGGCACCAGCAGCGATGCCGTTGACCATGGCCACTGTCGGCACGCGCAGCGTTTGCAGCGCCAGAATCAGCGGCTTGTAGTGTTCTTCGATCACGTTGCCAATGTCAGGTTGCAGCGGACCAATGGCCATGGCCGGGTCGGCCAGATCCTGACCCGCGCAAAAGGCGCGCCCCATGCCGCTGATGACCAGCACCCGGATGGTGTTGTCGTGTTGCACCGCGTCCAGTGCCGAGAGCAACTCGGCGTTCATGGCCGTGGTAAAGCTGTTGAGCTTGTCGGGGCGGTTCAGGGTCAGGCGGGCGATCCCGGCCTGGGCTTCAAAAAGAATGTTCTGGTAACTCATGGCCTGATCCTCAAACATGGTGGCGGCGCTGCACCACGCGAAAACGGTTGGCGACAAAGGCCGAATCGGCATAACTGGCGTTGGCCGCCGGGTTGCCGCCAGTGCCATGGTAGTCAGAAAATGCACTGGACTGATTGACAAACACGCCGCCAGTCAGGTTGATGGACAGCGCCACCTTGCTGCGCCAGGTGGCAGCGGTCATGGCCTCGATCACCTCCGGGTGCGTGCTGTAAACACCGGCGGTGAGCGCGCCATGCGTGCCCACCAGCCGCTCTGACAGGGCAATGGCACTGGCTGTGTCTGCGGTTTTCACGACAAAACTGATCGGGCCAAAACGCTCTTGCATGTAAGCCGACTCGTCGGTTGCGTCGCAGGCCAGCAGCACTGGCGTGCGCACCTCGGCCTTGGGGAAGTCGGGATGGTCGAGTTTTTTGGAGGCCAGCAGCACTGTGCCCAGTTGGCCGCTGTCAGCCAGCGCAATGCGTGCCAGGGTGTCGGCCGATTGCACCGCACCCAGCACGGCGCAAGCCACTTCGGGTTTGGCCAAAGCGCCCTCAATGGCACGCGCCAGGTCTGCGCACACCTCGTCGTAGCTCTTGTGACCGTCTTCGGTGTCAATGCCGCCGGCGGGCACAAACAGCGCCTGCGAGGTGGTGCACATCTGGCCCGAGTACAGCGACAGCGTGAAGGCCAGGTTGCGCAGCATGGGTTTGTAGGCATCGGTCGAGTCGATCACGATGTTGTTGACACCGGACAGCTCGGCATACACCTGCGCCTGGCGGCAGTGGTCGATGAGCCATTGGCCAAAGGCGTTGCCGCCGGTGAAATCGACCGACTTGACCACCGGGTGCGTCACCAGCGCCTGCGTGGATTCAAAGCTGGCCGGCACACACAGCGTGACCAGATTGGGGTCGATGCCGTTCTCAAGTAACACGGTGCGAAGGGTGCGCACGGTGATGGCGGCGGGCAGCACGGCGTTTTCGTGCGGTTTGACAATCACCGCATTGCCAGTGGCCAGCGCGGCAAACAGGCCCGGGTAGGTGTTCCAGGTCGGGAAAGTCCCGCAACCCACCACCACCGCCACGCCCCGGCCGACGATCTCAAAGTGCTTTTGCAGCACCAGCGGCGGGTTTTTCCCCTGCGGTTTTTCCCAGCGCGCCTCGGTCGGCACAAAGCTTTGTTCGCGCCAGGCATAGGTCACCGCTTCCAGACCCCGGTCTTGCGCGTGCGGGCTGCCGGCCTGAAACGCCATCATCCAGCCCTGGCCGGTGGTCAGCATTACCGCGTGGGCAAGCTCGAAGCTTTGCGCGTTGAGGCGGTCGAGCATCTCGATGCAGATGCCGGTACGGCCCTCTGCGCCTACCGCCTGCCAGCCGGGCATGGCGGCCTGGCCGCTTGCGATCAGCGCTTCGATGTCGCACACCGGGTAGCTCACGCCCAGCGCAATGCCGTAGGGGGACTTTTCCGGGGCCAGCCAAGCCTGGATGCCGGGCTGGTCGAGCTCGAATCGCTGGCCCAGGTGCGCGTCGAAGGCTTTTTTGCCATCGTCGGCCGCCGTTTCGCCATAGACCTTGGGGCTGGGCATTTCGTTGTAAGCGGCCCAATAGCCCCGGGTGTGGATGGCGTTGAGCGCGGCTTCGAGCTTGGCGCGGTGTTTTTCAAACAGCGGGTAGGTCATGGCAGGTTCCTGGAAGGGGTCAATGAATGTTATAACTAAGATAGCTGGTCGCGCTTATGCAGTATGGGCTAGAGGCATAAAAAGCATATAAACTGGCAGCATGGGCTAGGCCGGATAGGGCGCGACGGTCTGGGCAATGGCACCAAAGATCGATGCGCCTTGCGCATCGCACATCTCGATGCGCACGCTGTCGCCAAACTTCAGGAAAGGCGTTTGCGGTTGGCCGGTCTCAATCGTCTCGTACATGCGCACTTCGGCGATGCAGCAGTAGCCCACGCCGCCATTGGCAATCGACGAGCCTTGCAAGCCGCCCTGCTTGTTCGACACGGTGCCCGAGCCGATGATGCTGCCAGCGCACAGCTCGCGCGTTTTGGCGGCGTGGGCAATCAGCTGGGCAAAATTGAACACCATGTCGGTGCCGGCATCGGGCTGGCCAAACAGCACGCCATTCAGATGCACGGTCAAGGGCCGGTGCACCCGGCTGTCCACCCAGTCAACCCCCAGTTCGTCAGGTGTGACGGCCACCGGGCTGAACGCGCTGGCGGGTTTGGACTGGAAAAAGCCAAAGCCTTTGGCCAATTCAGCCGGAATCAGGTGGCGCAGCGACACATCGTTGACCAGCATCAGCAGCCGCACCGACTTGGCCGCCTGCGCCACGCTGATGCCCATCCTGACATCGCCCGTGATCACGGCCACCTCGGCTTCCAGGTCGATGCCCCAATCTTCCGATAGCGCGCATACCGGGTCGCACGGTCCGACAAAGCAGTCCGAGCCACCCTGGTACATCAACGGGTCGGTCCAGAACTCAGGCGGCAGCGCGGCCCCGCGGGCGCGGCGCACCAGTTCGACGTGGTTGACATAGGCCGAACCATCGGCCCACTGGTAGGCGCGTGGCAAGGGTGAATGGCAGGCGGCTGGGTCAAACACATCGGGCTCGGTGAACGCGCCGCTGTTGAGTGCTTCATAAACCTGGCGCAGCTGTGGCTCGCAGTCAGCCCAGTCATCCAGCGCGGCCTGCAAGCTGCGGGCAATGGCCGGCACGGCGCGGTAGTGCGTCAGCGCACGGTTGACCACCACCAGCGTGCCGTCGCGCCCACCTGTTTTGAGTGTGGCAAGTTTCATGCGTTACGCACCTGCATAGCTGCCATCGTGCATCCAGCGCGCGTGCTGCGGGGCTTTTTTGGTCTGCGCCCACTCGTTGAGCATGTCCCACTTCACCGCGTCGAGCATCTGGCTCATTTGGGGGGTACCGGTGTTGGCAGCCAATTCGAGTCGGTGGCCACTCGGGTCAAAGAAGTAGATCGACTTGAAAAGGGTGTGGTCGGTCGGCCCCACCACCGCAATGCCATCGGCTTCGAGTTTGGCCTTGGTTTCCAGCAGTTCATCGACCGAGCCCACCTGCAGCGCCAGGTGCTGCGTCCAGGCCGGGGTGTTGGGGTCGCGGCCCATCTCGGGTTGCGTGGGCAGCTCAAAAAAAGCCAGCACATTGCCACCGCCGGCATCCAGAAACACATGCATGTAGGGGTCGGGCTCTTTGGTGGAAGGCACTTCGTTCTCGGCAATCGCCAGGATGAAGTCCATGCCCAGGTACTTCTGGTACCACTCGACGGTTTGCTTGGCATCCTTGCAGCGGTAGGCCACATGGTGAATTTTCTGGATTTGCATCAAAGTCTCCTGAAATTGGGGTGCCGGCGCACAGCGGTCGCCGCTTACAGATCCTGGCGCGCCAGCGCCATGGCTTCGCGCAACACGCTGATGTCGCCAATGTGGTTGGCCAGCAGCAAGATCAGCTTGGCGTTGACCATGGCGCTTTGCGCGTCGCTCAAGTCGCGGTGGGTGTCGATCAGCGCTTCGTAAAAATCGTCGCCCGGCGTGAAGGCGCGAAAGTAGCGCTTGCCGGGTTCGGATAAATTGGGCTGCAGGTTCAAAGGCATGACGGGCTCCTTCAGGCAGGTTGACAGGTGGCGCGTGCCACTGCTGCGCTGATCTGCGCAACATCAAAGGCGCGCCAGCGCGCTGCCACATGCTGATCCGGACGGATCAGGTAAGTGGTGCCGGGGGTGGCATCAAAACGCTGGGCAAAGCGGCCCGCGCTGTCGTGCAGCAGCGCCAAATTGCCCGGTGCGGCTCCGGGCTGCGCGCTGATCAGCAGCACCTGCACCGGTATGGCCTGCTGCGCCAGCGCGGCACAGTGGGCCAGGGTACTGGCATCGAGATTGACCGGGTGGCTGACGTACAGCAGCGCCATGAAGCGACTGCCCACGTTGTCAAGCAGCCACTGGGCTTGGCCGTCTTGTTGCACCGGCGCATCGTCCATGGGCGCGCCAGGCACCATGTCGCCGGCAAAGGTGTCTGCATCGGGCGTGTTGAGGCTGGAACTGCTCAGGATGCTGGGCACCGACAGACGGCCCGAGTTGACCAGCGCGCGGGCAAACGGATGCTGGCGCGCCAGACTCAGCACGGCATTGCGAAACAGCAGCGAGGTCTGGCTCTTGGGGGTGATGAAGTCGGTGGAGCGGGTTGAGTTGAGCAGGTTTTCGTCCGCCGCAAACACCCGCTCTTCAGAGTAGCTGTCAAGTAGCCGCGCCGGGGCTTTGCCGTCGATGACCAGCTTGAGCTTCCATCACAGGTTGTCGCTGTCCTGGATGCCCGAATTGGCCCCGCGCGCGCCAAATGGCGACACCTGGTGCGCCGCGTCACCGACAAACAGCACATGGCCGTGGGTGAAAGCGGCCATGCGCCGGCATTGAAAGGTATAGACGCTGACCCATTCGAGCTCAAATTCGCGGTCATCACCGAGCATCGCCTGGATGCGCGGAATGACGTTCTCGGGTTTCTTCGCCTCGTCCGGGTCGGCATCCCAGCCGAGCTGAAAGTCAATGCGATAGACGTTGTCGGCCTGGCGGTGCAGCAGCACCGACTGCCCCGGGTGAAACGGCGGGTCAAACCAGAACCAGCGCTCGTGCGGAAAGTCAGCCTTCATCACCACGTCGGCAATCAGGAAGCGGTCTTTGAAAATTTTGCCTTCAATGTCAAGGTTCATCAGGCGGCGAATGCCGGAGCGCGCCCCGTCGGCCACCACCAGCCAGTCGGCTTGCAGCGTGTAAATGCCATCGGGTGTTTCGACCTGCAGCGTGGCCCCGGCATCCTCGGGCGTGACCGACACCACCCGGTTCTTGAAGCGCAAATCCAGGTTCGGCAACTCCTTGGCACGCCGGACTTCAAATTCTTCCAGGTAATACTGCTGCAGGTTGATCATGCCCGGGCGCTTGTGGTCAGGATCGGTGCGCAGGTTGAAGTGGTACACCTCCTGCTCGCGGAAAAACGTGCGCCCCACGTTCCAGCTCACGCCCTTGTCCACGCAGGGCTGGCCCAGTCCGAGGCGGTCCAGCACCTCCAGCGCCCGCTTGGCATAGCACACGCCGCGCGAGCCCACCGACACCGTGTCGTCGTCGTCAAGCAGCACCACCGCAACACCTGACTGCGCCAGTTCAATGGCTGCCGCCAGCCCCACCGGCCCGGCACCGACCACCACCACGGAGTAGCGTGTTGGTGCCGCGCCACTCTGTTCGGGTGGGCGGTGGTACGCGTACTTGGGGTACTTGTAGGTGCTCAGCATGCCGTGTCTCCTGGTGTTCTAAATTAATTGGA
>JFJP01015245.1_pt1 | contig 20037 bp, 39 predicted proteins | sample 431651 | NCBI WGS metagenome assembly JFJP01 (sample SAMN02602958, study PRJNA72255) | Microbial mat metagenome, whole genome shotgun sequencing project. | biome: fresh water; feature: sink hole; material: water; isolation source: purple microbial (photo- and chemosynthetic) mats found in...
GCAGTAGCTTCAACTAATGCCAGGCCTAAATATTTAAATGTATTTTATATTATCAAGGCAAAATAATGATCTATTCAGTTAAATACAAATCTAGAAATTCATTTTTTTGGCGAACTTTAAAAAAAGTAAAAGGTGACGGTGTAATTAGTGAGACTAATTACCCTATGAGATTTTTTATTTTAGATGATGAATCTAGGGTAGAAATTCCGTTAGTTGATATGATTTTTGAGTTTGGTAAGGAACGACATTTTTTTATTAAAGAAAATATGAACAAAGAAATGGGTAAAATTTAGGGGAAAATATGACGATAGATGTAGAGGCTTTGGCGTTAACTATTGGGAAGGGAACTTCAAACCGTTATTGTTGCCAAGAGGTACTGGACTTGGTTTCGGGATATAACTCTAATCGGAATTTGTCTTTGGAACAAATACAATCAATGATTACCACTTTTGCAACTGCGAAACTTTTTCTAGATGAGGATATGCCGGCAACGGCAAAAAGTGCAGTAATCCAAATTGTTCCCGATGAAAACTTAGTAACAGCAGAATTAAAAGAAATGGTTATGTTTATTTTTGAAAAATACGGATTTTGACAAATAAATGTAAGACTATTTTAGTTTTTTGCACAAAAAAAGCTTGCCCCATGATCAACGTCACCAAAAATAAATAGATCTTTTATTTTTAAATTAATATATTATTAAGTTGTAAACGTCCAAGGATGGCGAGGAAATGCAACAGCAAGAATTAAGAGAGCTAATTGAAAGTATTGTAATGGCCAATCGAGGTTTCACGATTGAAACCTGGGGGCTTTTGTTTGCTTTAGTGTCTGCTTTTGCTACCCTTATTTATACCTTTTTTAGCACTTTTGAAAAAAGATTAGTGGAGCAGTCTGATAATTTGAAAGAGGCAATCGACGGCCAAAACGTTATACACGACAAAATTAATCAATCTTTGATGACATTAAATTCCACTCTAGAAGTCACGAACTGGCGAACAAAAGCGTTAGAGGAAGCTTGCAAGAATATTGATTCAGAAGTTACACTAATTAAAGAACGAATAACGAAAAATGAAAAAACAATGGTATGTAATTTTGCAGCTACCAAACTTGCAGTAAAAAAAGAAGTTGAAGAAGAATTGGCAAGACGAAGAGAATCTTAAAAATTGGATTAAACAATAAATATCAAAGGATGATTTTATGAAAAACATTTTGGATGCTGTAATTGCTGTTTTAACTTTGTTGATACCTAGACTCAAAAAAGAAAATCCAAACTCAGGGATTAAAGAGACAAAAGAGACTGTGATTGCCCTAAATGAAATTGGCGTTTTTTTTGCTTCTCAATTCAAGGACGGCTTTCAATCGTCTGATTTTACCGAAGTTTATAGTAAAATCATTGCTGATTCTGAATTTAAAAACAAACTATTATTAGCTTATGAAAATTACCAATTAATTCCAAAAGAAATTGATGATTTGGATCTTGGCGAAGGTTTAGAATTAGTTAAAATTCAAACTGAGTACCTCCCAAAATATTTAGATGTTTTTAAAAAAAAGGTATAAAAATGAGCTGGGTTGTAAATAAACTCGTTCAAGTTGGCGTTGATTTACTTGTCAAAATGATTTTAAAGTGGATTGCTGATCAAGAGGCAGAAAGGAATAGAAAACCCAAGGCACCTTTAAGCATGAAACCAAAAGAAGATCTACAACCCATTCAAGGTGGTTGGGGAGATAAAAACTAGTGCGCTCAATGGACGAAAAATATTACAAAGATCTTTATGATACGATGGAAATTTTGCCTAAGTTCATCAAAGATTTTGATTGGTATTATCAAAAAGCAATTAAAGGCGAAAATAAATATTCTGAAGCTACTAGACAAATTTACTATGAGCTAAAAATATCAATTCCTTGGCAAGTTATAGCTGTAATCCACAGTTTGGAAGCAACTTTTGACTTTCACAAGCAAATTTTAAATGGGGAATTATACTACAGAGAAACGAAGCTAGTTCCTAAAGGCCTAGGGCCATGGCCCGATTGGTTTGCTTCGACGATAGCAGCATTTAAACATGAAAAATGGAAAGATATTGATTATAAAAAAGTCCCAGATGTGCTTTATCATTTGGAAAAATATAATGGCGTTGGTTATGCAAAAAGGGGCAAAAATTCCCCTTATTTGTGGAGTTTTTCTAATCATGGCCTAGGGGTTGGTAAATACGTTTCAGACGGTAAATATTCTGCTACGGCAGTAAGTAAACAATGTGGGGCCGCAGTTTTGCTTAAATCCCTGGGGCTAACTTAGCATTCTTCGATTTGCCATTCTACATGTTCGCCGGTTTTCTCTAATATTTCGTTAACTGCATTCCTCGCAACGTCGTAAGCGGTATGCTGGTCAGTTTCTATTGATATGACTAAATCGTTGACGATTACTTTATACATTTATTTTTCGCTTTCTCGAGTAAAATTAGAATCCATTCTGGCAGGTCAAAAGGTTTGCTTTTACGCAAATTTGCAAAAGCTTCCTCTCTTAATAACTCTCCTGTTTCACAAAAAATCTTTACATTGCCGTTAAAGCTATATCTTTTGTCAGTTTCTACAATTTCCGCAACTTCCATCTTTACAGTTTCACGCCTTACCCAACCTGGACGATGGTAGTAGTTATTGTTTCCTTGGACTACGGTAAGTTCAAATTTCCCAGGTTCAAGATTTATAATAGCTCGTTCCTTGCTGGTGCCCATTTCACTCTCTTTGTAAAAACTTAGGTTGAGATGAAGAAAAATCATAAACTAAAATGCTACTTAAATCTATTTCTTTTTCTCTCAGATATTCTAGCGCATATTCTAGGTGCTGCTTTGTGGGTCGATAATGCCCACTTTCGTTGTTTATAGCTATCAATCGGCCATCAAAAACGACTAACCAACCAGCAGAATAAACACTTTCGCCTGCACTTAAAGAACTATGATGTATTTTTCCAGTCATTCCCATGGTTGTTAGAAGATTGTTGTTTCTGTCAATTATAAATAGATGCCCTCTTTTACCCGTATTTAACAGCTTACCATCCTGATAAAAAAGTTGATCCTCGATAGTTATCAAGCTAGCTTTCTGCATTTCTGTGGTAAAATGAAGAACACCTTTGGAATGATCTAATGATGGCATTCGGTTAAGCAGTAAATTGCATTTGCAAAGTGCTGATAAAGGGAGAGTTAGGGCAACAAGCAAGGCCCAAATCATGCCCTGGATGCCGCTTTTTCGGGTTTAAATGACTTTAGTATATACCTTATGCCCGCGGAGGCGTTCCCGTCGCCAATTTCTCTAATTTGCTCCACCTCCAGATCAGACAAATAAACGGAAACTTTCTGGCCTTTTTTGCCTGTGCCCTTCGGTCTACCAACTTTTTTCTTTTTAACAGTCTTCATTTTCCACCTCCCTTTCTTCTAAAACGATTTTAATCGATTCTTTTATCATGTCCAATTCAATTTCTGCCTTATAATCTTCATGCTTTCCATCCCATGGGTCAAAGTCAACTTCGGGATATTCCTTTGCTAAAAGCTCGCCGTCGCAACATGCGTCCCAAGCTTTAGTTAAAGCTTCTATTCTCTCTTGATGATTAAGATCGTTTAATAATTCTGATATTTTTGGTGTTATTGTAATCATAATTTTTTCCTTTTTACTTCTTTACAAGATTGTAGTTCTTGAGAAAAGTATAAAGATTCTGTTAAATCTTTATATGTGTTATAAAGTTCACTCTCTGGAATATTTATAATGTCAAACGTTTGGGTGGCTTCGCTAATATCAACAGTCACCATATTTTCTTCATCCCAACCGTACTGGTCGAGTAAATGACAAACAGTCTCTTTAAAAACAGTGAAGTTTGCAAATTTTTCTGGAAATTCCTCGGGTTTAGTTACACAGTGAAAACCTTCTAAAACCGTTGTCCTTGCGGGGTCGCCGTATTCCCAAAAAACTCCGCCAAATAAAAATTGTTCGATTGTAATTTTGTTTTCATCGCTCATGGCCAGTTCCTTTTTTGTTGCCTTTGCAGCAATCTGATTTTGTAAAATATTTACCTGCTCTATATTCAGTATCGTATTCAATGAAATGCCAACGCCAACAATCGACATGTTTTTGTGCCCAACCTCCATTGTTGGACGTTTGCATTTTCTTCCATGCTGCGCTGTATTTTTCTAGTTTTTGTTCGTTCATTTTAATTTCTCTCTTTTACTGAATTTAATATTTTATTCATTCTTTCTTCTGAAACGTACTCAAAGCCTTCTAAAAAATCAATTATCAGGGTGTTGCTCTCATTTTTATCATCGAACAACTCTCTAACCTTTCCATTTTTAAGTGCTTCGATTAATTCTTGCCCTGTTTTCATTTTGTTTTGCATATCGTTCCTTTTTTTGTTGAAAACTTACTATTCTAAGCAAACTACAACACGGCCATTATATAACGTCCGATTATCAGGCCGGATCAACTCAGCATCGTATTTATCTACTAATTTAAACGCTTCAATCATTGACGCAGCATAGACTAAAACTTGATCGTTGTTGCACTCAATCTCTTCATCTGGTAATACGGCCAATTCTCTTTGAAGAATGATTTTTGAATCGCCGTTTTTAAATAAGAAAAATAATTTGCCCATTGTTGAATCCTTTTGTTTGTTTGGTTAAAAAGAATATATGCTACTTGGATTGATTTGTATAGCATAAAAATGAGTTCGTAACTCATTTAAATTATGAAGCTTTTGAATGTTAGTTAATTAGAGAATTAGATTATTGGTCAAGTTCGCCGGATTCTAGTCGTTTAAGTAGTCTATCGAGAGTATTACTTCTTTTCATCTCAAGTTTGTTCTTAATTTCATCTTTGCTTAAAGTTGATAGATATTGCACGTCTAGCATATATTGGATTTGCTCCAACATGATGTTAACGTCGGTTATTTCATTCAGGAAATTATCAAAAGTTTGTTCTCTCTTTCCAATATTTACATGGCCATTCAATTTACAAGTTGCTTGTATTAGCTCGGAAAGTTCTTCGCAAAGCTTAGTCATCTGGTTACGAACGCCACAAGATCCAACTAGTCTCATATAGAGTTCATTTCGTTCTGTTTTGTAGCTCCAATCTTTAGTCATTTCATCAATCCAAGTTTAATCATGTGCTCTTTTGTCATAGCTTTCAGTTGGTCAAAAGCCGCATTTACTGCTTGTTCTTCCACCGGAAAATGCTTTAATTCTAAGTAGAATTGCTCTAGTTCTTGCTCATCTTCTTTGATCAAAACTTGCTTTTGACCGAATATTTTACAGGGTTCATATTTTACCCTTGGTGTCATTAGCGGAGTAAATTTTGTGATGGCAATATTTAGCTGTAACCTAGGTTTTTTCATTGTAAGTTGTATCCCCTTCATTAACTTCTTCGTAAGTAAGTTTGAAAATATCCGGATCGCATGGATAATATTCGCCTTTGACACCCTTGATGATGAAATCGCCAGGTGTAACTAAATAAGTACCTTCTAAGGTGACAACAGAAAAGCGAGCTTCATCAATACAAACGATTTCAATATCCCTAAATTTGTCTCGAATTGCAGTCATGTCTTGGATTGTCCCGTCCCATTGAAAAGCTTCAATCACAACTGGTTTCTTCTTATATAACATTTTTGATTCCTACTAAGTTATTCCTCGTTATCATCTCTAAACAATATGTCAAAATGCTTTTCTATTCGGTACATTAACATATCACAGATATGATAATTTGAACAATTTTCTGGAAAAGTTTTTAAATAATCTGCTAGTTCCTGGATAAATTCAGATCTTGTTTGAAGTGTTCGCAATTCTTTGCTGTAACCTAAAATTCTGATAGCTTCTCTCATAGAGATAATCTTAATATCGTCTACAGTTACAAGGCCAACTTCTTCACATACATTTTCAAGCCACGCAGGCGAAGATTGCAGCTCCCAGGATTTTTCTATTATTTTTAGCTTTTGACTTTTGGTAAAGTCAGTTAACAGCTCATGTATTTTTTTGTTCCTTGTTTTCAATCTTTAATCCTGCTTTAAATTTTGGAGATAATTCAGGAAATACTTTTTCAAATTGGGGGTAGCTAGTATTAAAATTCCAGTTTATCCGATCAACTTTGACACCTTCAAAACCAGCGGAATTCATCAATAGAATGCCTTCTTCGTTGCTGTAATAGATGCTTTGTTGGTATTTGTACCAATGATATCGCTCAAAAAGGTGCTTTATGTGATAACTCCCAATGCGATTAGTTTTTAGTTTTTTGACTGTTATAAGCTTGTTAAATATTTCCTCAGTTTCTTTTTCACGTCCTTTAAATTCACCGTTTGCTAAAAGCCGCTGTATCACTGATTGATTTGAAGTCATTTTTATTTTTCCTGGTAAGGTCTTAGTTTCCACAAGCCACACTGCCTAACAGTACAATGACTAATCTCGACACGATCCCAGCTGCAACAACTTAAACATTTCAATTTTATGGCCAATGGGAAAGATGGTTTTTTTGCGCTATGCACTTCTAAGTATGATCGCCTGTATTTGCTAGGAACATTTTTAAAATCTTCCTTAACCTTTTGTGGCAGCGTCTCAAACTGACTGAGCAATTGCCGATAACGATCTTCGGCAATTTTTTTCCTTTCATCGGTAGAAATCTCATTAAGGTCAGGGTTGTTCGTTTTCAAAATACTCCATTTGACAAGTTATAGATCCATCTAACCCCAAGGAAAGGCAATGTAAAGTAAAAAACATTGTCACGTTCTTTTTTTGTTAACAAAGTATCGATTTGGCTGGTAAAAAGAATTCTGCGACCCTGACGTTGTTTTTACCCATTTTTTTTACTCAACCATCAATTTGGCTGGGGTTAAAAAAAAAATAACACCATTTTGGGCGAAGCTTGCCCGCAAGAAAAGGAACTAGAAAATGGAAGTTTATGCAAAAGAAGTCATTCGATGTAGAGATGTTTATTTATTTAAATTTGACTGTATATGCGGGGAAGAATTGTTGTCAGGTTTCGAGCTGGGAAAATGCAGTATTTGTGCTGCAGATCATACTAGTTCAGTATTGGATTTAACAAAAGTCACTGCTAAGAGAAATTTAATTTCGATCCCAGATGAAAAAAGAAGGAAAGGAATTGGTAAGAAAGTAGTCAGATCAATACTAGAGTCTCAGGATTTTAGATGTCAATATTGTACGTTTAATTTTAGAGAGAGGATAGATTGTATCCATATTGACCATGTATTACCTCTTTCGGCCGGCGGGACAAATAATATTAGCAATTTAGTAGCTGCGTGTTCAAAATGTAATTTGCTCGCAAGTAATAAAGTTTTTCGATCGATATGGGATAAGACAAATTACATCCTGGGTAAGAGAAAGTAATTTTTTACCAAGTTTGGTCTTGAAAAAATCAAAGTTAAAAAAATTCAAAAGCTCATGCGCTCCAGCTTTGATCCTAATGGATCTTTTGGCATAAAATTATTTAGCGACTCTTATGCTCTTCTGCGATCCCAAGCTTTTAAATTGAAATGCGGGCCTGTTAGGAGATCTGGTCTTGCTTGCCGCCTTCTATTAAATATAAGTTTGTGGCATCTAGATCAATTCCCCTTTTTGCTGCTAAATATTTTTTAATATCTTTTTGCAGATAAGGAAACTCTTTTTGGTCAACAGTCATTAGTCTTGTCCATCCGCCAAAAATCTCAACTGCATCTCTTTCAGACTTACTCAATGTTTCTTCTGCTAATGCAGTTACATTTACCATATCGTATTGACTATTATTAAGTGCAATTGCCCATATCCGATTAGAAGCTTTTTCCACTTCGACTAATGGATTGCCAGTTATTTTTTCTATGATCTCGCTAATGTCTGGGAAAAATTTGCAACTAATCATCAATTTTTTTATTGCGTCAACAACATGCTCTTGTCCGTATGGTTCTAACAATTCAACCAGCAAGGTAAGCTTTTCAACAGTTAAAGATTCTTTTTTTAAAAGCGCACAAGCAACTAAAGCCTGAGCGATTGTCCAATTTTGTTTCATTAAACTTTTCCTGTTAAAAGAGTGTACTCTTGGTAAGCATCTTTAATGTTATCTATTCGATCTTTTTCTTTATTTGTTCGCTGAGATGGAGTTGCTTGTTTGTTTAAATTATTATCGTAATTCCCTTCTAAAACCTTCAATACATTTTCAGCCGTAATTGCAAAATCAAATGTAATTTTAAAATCTGTAAGTCTTCCCATTAAGAAATCTTTCGAGGGAATAGAATTGAAATATTCCGGCCAATTTAACCCAGGAAACTTTTTTTGAGTTTTTTTAATTTTGCCCTGACGCTTTCCATCAAGTGTCCTTGCGAGTGCCAGGCCGACAGGCCGTGCCATCTCATTCCAATGATTTATTATCTCTTGGTCTAAATTACATACACTCTTTTGAGCAGGAGAAAGAGCAGGAGAAAGAGCAGGAGAAAGAGCAGGAGAAAGAGTAAGAGTAAGAGGGTTAACTGGATGGTTAACTGGATGGTTAACTGGATGGTTAACTGGATGGTTAACTGGATGGTTAACTGGATGGTTAACTGGATGGTTGACTGGATGGTTGACTGGATGGTTAACTGGATGGTTAACTGGATGGTCGTTTTTGGCCAAATTCTCCTTTTTTAGTTTTCTGCTTTCAACTCCCTTTTTCCCAGAATCCAGTATCTTTAAGTACCAATCAAAATGCTCTTCTGACCCGCATAAATGATATCCTCCCTCAACTTTGCGCACTAGTTTACAATTAATCAGCTCTTCATTATATTCACCAAAAGTCCAATCATCTTCAGGAATCGGCTGCTTTCCTTTTGCCCAATGCTTTTGTGCCTCGAAAGCCACTAGAACCCATTCACCGATGGCAGTTGCCTCACCTAATTTTTTTATCAGTTTCTTAAATCTAATATCATTCCAAAGCTTTTCTTCTATGTTTATCCTGGCCACAAAGACTCCCTGTTTTGCTAATAATTTAAGCATCTTAAAGACGTTTACTGTACTCGGCCACAAAATAAACCTTACATTAACAACAGATTTCTGACAGATCTTTGACATCAATATCCAGGTCTCTATTATATGGTTTACACTTACTATAGCTTAATATATAAAAGTTTATTCTACTTAAAAGGATAAAAGGAGTAATATGAAAAACAATAATGTTGATCCACGAGAAAAAGTTGTTCTCCACTTGGAAGTCCCTAAAGCTCTAAGTGATTTTCTGCTAACGTTTGATCCAAACGGCAAGCTTGGTTATAGACCTACCGCAGGCAGGGCGCTTGCCGCCGCCATGGCCCAGCTAGGTTATAATCATTTAGATTACAGTCCAAGCGATAATACAAAGGACGTGGTAAGTGAAAAAACTAAGCGACGAGGAACAAAGAAAAGTTCTTAGTTCAGTTTCGTCCATGTTGGCAAAAACCGAATTTGGCAACATGGACCTTATCAAAGATTTTATAAAAAAAACAAATACGGCCAAATGCAGAGAATGCAATTACACTGGGATCGTGAATGCGACTTCTTTTATTGCAAATTACAAATACACTGCTAGCTTTGTCTTTAAATGCTTTTGTACAATTGGGAGAAACAGAAAAGAAGCATGGCCGGAATGGAATTTTGATATAAATTATAAAAATTTAAGTTATTAAATATAGGATAGAGATATGAAAAGAAATTTTTTGCAGACTGCCGCAGATGACATTTTGTTTCCTTTAGATGAAGACTACAAGGCTTATAGCACACATATAAAGCATGATGAAAAGACTATTGACCTTGGGGAGGAGGAAATATTACTTAAAATGGTTAATTATATATTGCGTAACGAAAAGGTGATAGAAGAACACTCTATTATGATGGATAAATTGGCAGAGCTATCACATCATTTTTTTGGCAGACTTGCTAGAAACACCAAAGGCAATACTCATACCTGTAAATTAACTCGCAAATATAGAAAGAGAGAAGACGAAAGCGCCAACATGTGTGTGGTGACAGGAAATTATACAGCAGCTTTTTCTTTCTTAACAGAACAAGAAAATAGAACACTTTTCTCATTGCTTTTTCCTGTAAAATCAACTTACAGGGCCGTAGCTGAATTGAGTGACGATGATAACTTTGAAGATATAAAAGATGTTTATCCAACTCAGCAACATAGAACATTTAGACTTTTGGATATCGCTAAAAAAGCAAAAGAAAGAATAGAGGCAAAGCGAGCAAGCAGGCCACGTCCTCCAAAATTAGATTACTATGATGAGGCTTTCCGTAAATTAAGGCATGAAGTTTTTTTAAGAGATGGGGAAATTTGCGCTAACTGCGGGCGAAAAGCTGGCAGAGGAGTTTTCCTTCATATTGACCACATAAAACCAAAGTCAAAATTCCCTGAATTGTTTTATGACATAAATAATCTTCAGGTACTTTGCGAAGATTGTAATTTTAAAAAAACAGACAAAGTATTGCCATATTTAGACGAAGGTTTTTGGGCAAGGATATAATAAGGAATAAACCTCTACCCAAAATCAGCAAAAAACACAACTTCTAAATTGAAGAAACAAGCTAATGCAACTAAGAAAAGGAAAAAATCATGCTTAACAAAGTGATCTTGATCGGAAATTTATCTAGTGACGTTGATCTAAAATACTCGCAAAAAGGAACTGCTTACTGCAAATTCAGTCTTGCCACCAATAAGCTCGACAAAGAAGGCAATAACAGAGCTTCTTTTCATCGTATTACTTGCTTCAATAAACTAGCGGAAAATGTGAGTAAATTTTGCCAAAAGGGCAAGCTTGTTTACCTTGAAGGAGAGTTAAATTATAGCTCCACAGAGGTAAACGGCGAGAAAAAATATTTTACCGATATTGTAGCAAATGATGTTAAATTTTTATCTGGCAGCAAAGAAGATCGAATCCAACCAGAACCTGCACAGTATCAAAAGCAAGATCTTTACACTACTGAAGATATTCCTTTCTAAAAAATCTTAGTTGCGATTACGGGACATTTTTTTAAATATTCTGTAATCGTTTTTATTGCTTCATCGGCAGAATATGCAACAACGTAATGAGATCCACCGGCAATCAACAATTCTTTTAGTTCTTCTTGATCTTTAGTGAGCTTATTCTTATCAACCTTCATTTCAATATATAACTGGGAATATTCTTTGCAGGCAAAAGGCAAATTAATGTCGGGAATTCCTCTTTTCATCCCCGAATCCTTCGCTTTAACCGCTTGCCCAATGGTCAACCTCACGCCATTTAAACTTGCGTGTAAAAGCTTTAATTGTGGCCATACATTTTCACATAGTTTTGCCCACTTGAAGACAATCACTTGCTCTTGGAATTCGCTACGTTTTAAATGCGTTTTTATCGCTTTTTTTATTCTCATTTTGTTAATAATATTGTATGTTTTCCGAGAGGTAAACGTGAAATTTGACTATAGTTTTCAGAGAAAAATGGACATAGAAGAAAAGCTTTTAGACTCTTATTGGAATAACCAACCATTTGAGTTTAAAAAGATAAATAGCGAAGTTTTAACCAAAGGAGCGACAATGGAAAATGATTTAGAAAAGCAGATTAGATTTTTGGAATTGGAGAATCAGAAGCTAAGTGATTCTAGCGAAAAATTAAAGCATCTAGTAAAAGAGCTTTACCATGAACTTTTTTTTTATGTAGATCCTGAGACTCAATCAACCGCACTTAATAATATGCCATCCGAATTTTTAGAAGGCTTTGCGTTTAGAGGTGTGAAATGAGCGAATTTGATTTTAAACCGGCAGTTAGAACTACAAGCAAGATCAAAATGGCCATTTTAGGCCCTAGCGGAAGCGGCAAAACTTATTCGGCATTGCAAATTGCCAGCGGTTTCGGTGAGAGAATTGCCTTAATCGACACAGAGGCCGGAAGTGCCTCTTTATACTCAGATAAATTTCAGTTTGCTACTATGATTTTAAGGCCTCCATTTACCGCAGAAAGGTATATTAAAGCGATTCATTCCGCAGTAAAAGCAGGTTTCGGCCTACTTATCATTGATTCGCTTACTCACGCATGGGACGGCGAGGGAGGGGCACAAGATCAGAAGCACAAATTGGACAGTCGGGGAGGTCGTCAAAACGAATTTGTGAATTGGGGGCCAGTGAAATCGGAGCATAAAAAATTACTGGAAGCTATCAACCAATGTCCAGTCCATGTAATTTCTACTTTAAGAGCAAAACAGGATTATCAAATTGTATCTAGTGGTGGCAAAACAAAACCCGAAAAAGTTGGCTTAGGGCCCATCGCTATGCCTGGGACAGAATACGAGTATGCTTTACTTTTAGAACTTGCGATGAACCATGAAGCTTTCGCCGCTAAAGATAGAACGGGACTTTTTGATAATAGATTTTTCTTGCCAACGCCGGAAATCGGGCAAGAAATTAAGAATTGGTTAAGCTCTGCGACCATGCCAGAGATTGACTTTCCAGATGTAAAAGAGTTCTTGGAGCAGTCAAAAAGCGAAATTCCAGATATTTTTGCTATTAAAATCGATGAAGTTAGTTTAGAAAGTCTTTTATCTATTTTAAAGTTTTTTGGCGAGAATCGACATTTGATAACTTCGGATGAAATGAGAGTGCAATTAAACTTGTTTAGAGAGCGAAAAAACCAACTAATAAAGGAAGCGGAAAATGGAACAACAACTTAAGCAATTACAGGAAGAAAACAGCAGTTTACTTATTAAGCACGGTAAAATTGAAGATCTAGTTATTAAAATTAGTAGAGAAATTTTGCAGAATAAAAGCGAAAAACAGGCCAAAGAATTTGCAGAAAAGCTCTTTGGGCCTAAATTGGAATGGGTTTAGTAAAAAGTTGCGGCCCCCACCGCGGCTTGCTACAATAAAACTACTCTCTCGATAGCAAAAAGTTAAAGTTTGGACTCCTTTAGTAAATAATTTCTATATAGCTATCGAGAGAGTCAATTTTAAGAAAAATCATTGTATTTTTTTAGATTATGCGGATTATGACAAAAAGAAAAAGGGCCAAAAGTAATTATGGGACAGATCCAAATACTCCGCTTACACAAAAGCAATTCTTGTTTGTCCAAGAATACTTTAAAACCGGCAACGGTGTAAAAAGCGCAATTGCTGCCGGCTACGAAGCGGGTCACGAATATAGAACAGCTTACACGAACTCGTCTAGACTGTTGAGTTATGCTCACATACTGCGTCATTTACGAGAGATGAGGGTGAAAATGGAATTTGATACAATAATGACACAAAAAGAGCTCTTGGAGAGACTTTCTGCAATTGGTCGAGGGGATATGTCGAAGCTTGCAAAGTGGAACGCTTCCGGCGTTTACCTTAAAGACAGCGACGAGGCGGAAGCAACGGCAAAATATGCAGTTTCTGAACTTTCTGAGAGCAAGTCAGAGGCGGGAACTTCAGTTAGAATTAAGCTTCACGATAAAGTCAAGGCCTTGGGGCTACTTCAAAAACACTACGAGTTGCTAAATGCCGCAAAACAACATGAAAATGATCCAGGAATTGCAGAAGCTACCGCGTCGAAAGTTTGCAACGTTATTGACGAAATTAACGACGCAGAATGAAGTTAATCAAGCAATTGTTTGGCGATGCGCTACTGACCTGGAATTATTCGCTAAATACTTTTTTCCTCATTATTGCACGTTGGCATTTAATACTTTCCACCGAGATACTTTTAAGAAAATCACGTTTGAAGAGAGAGGCATTAGAAGGGCTAACGCTGCGCCTAGAGGTTACGCAAAATCAACTATTAACGCTTTTATCAAACCCATCCACGACGCTTGTTATAAACTCGAAGATTTTATTGTTATTGCGTCCAATACCGACTCACAAAGTGTTCAAAAATTGCGGGATATTCAAGCAGAATTTTATTCTAACGAGCGTCTTATTAGTTGCTTTGGTAGTCTTATCAAAGCTAAAAAAGTTGGTTCTAGTGACTTTGTTGTGGACAACGGAAACCATCAAATCAGGTTTCTTGCTGTTGGTTCCAAGACTGAAATCAGGGGAATTAGATTTGGTTCTGCTAGACCATCGAAAATTATTCTGGACGATTACGAACACAGCACTGAAGTTGAAAACGAAGAAATCCGGCAAAAATATGAAAATACGTTCAAAGATGTATTCAGCAAAATCGGGAATAAATCCACGAATATTGAAATAATCGGAACTATTTTACACAAGAAATCTTTACTAGTTCAGATACTTAAAAATCCTCGTTACGAATCACAAACTTACAAATCAATCATATCTTGGGCAGAAGACAAAACACTTTGGGAGAAATGGAAAGAGATCTATAAAGATTTAGATTCTTTTGATTCTACTTCAGAGCGAAAGGCAGCGGCCAAAACCTTTTATCTTGAAAATAAAACTGCGATGGACAAAGGCGTGGAAGTCCTATGGCCAGAACACGAAAGTTACTACGAACTCCAGGAAGAAATTATAGAAACTGGTTTACGCTCTTTCATGAAAGAAAAGCAAAACTCTCCAATGTCCGAAGAAGATAAAATATTCTTTCCAGAAAAAATTAGATATTATGCAGATATTGGGGATAGTTTTAAGCTAGATTCTGGGGTTATAATACCTAAACGGGAGCTTTTAGCTTACGGCGTGATTGATCCGGCAACAGGGCAATCAAAAGCGAAAAAGGGCAAGAAAAACGATTTTTCATGCCTTTTGGTTGGATACGCTGACAAAAAAGGTCGAGTATATGTAAATTATGATTATACTCGGAGAGTTGCACCAAGCGAATTCATTAGCAAAGTTTTTGATTTGCATGATGAATTTGATTTTTACAAATTTGGGGTAGAAACAAACTTATATAAAAACTTACTAATACCGAATATGATTGATGAGAGAAAAAGACGAGAAAAGGCGACGAAAAAGATAATAAAAATTCCGTTTTACGAAATCGACCAGGTCGAGAACAAGCAAAAAAGAATTTTTACAATGGAACCTAAAGTAGAGCATGGCTGGATTATGTTTAATAGAAATCTAAGTAATGAGTTTATGGATCAGTTATTTGAATTTCCTAAAGGAGATCATGACGACTGTCCCGATGCCATGGAAATGCTATGGAGTTTGATAAATAACAAATACAAAGCCGTTGTAATGGAAAAAAACTTTGAGCGATAATATCAAAATTAAGGTGCAAAATGTTTAACAAACGAATTCAAGAAAGAGTTGATAACAACTTGGGCATTATTCGTCCAGGCGGTGCTAACGGACAATATCGGAACGCAAAACTGGATAAAATAGACAAATATTTATCCAGTACGCAATACGACGACAAAATGGACTGGATAGAAGCGCAATCACTTGATGAATATGTTCCAATTCGCCAACGAAAACCAACAATCATTTATCCTCTTCCTGCGGTTATTGTTGACCGCCTTGGTTCAAAAATAGCAGGTGAAGAAACTTTCCCGAAATTTACAATCGAAGAAGATGAAGAAACTTCTTACCTCATTAGTCTAATTATAAAGCATACGATGTTTAAATCAAAAATGCTGGAAACGATTAAGACAACCGTTGCTTTTGGTTCTTGTTTTGTTCGTTTTAAGCTAATTCTAGGTAAGTTGATAATTGAGAAATATAATCCCAAATATTGTTATCCTGTTTTTAATGAAGCTAACGAACTAACTAAAGTAGAAATAAAATATATATTTGAAGATTGGGAAGACGTAGACAATAAAGGTAAGCCAAAAAAGAAATGGTTTAAGCTTGAAGTAACTGAGAATTACGATGTCATCTACAATACACCTGAGGCATTAAACACAACCGAACCAACTTTTGAAGAACTAGAAAAGGTTGAACATGGACTTGGTTTTGTCCAAGGTGAGTGGTTCCGAACCACCGAGAACCAGCACGAGATTGACGGGCCTGGGATTGTTGCCCCAATCATGCCTTTCGTTGATTCTTTGAACTACAATTTATCTCAGTCAGACAAGGCCGTAAGTTATGCCCTCGATCCCCAAGCGGTATTTAGTGGTATGTCGGAGGACGAAATAGAGGATCTTATCAAGTCATCTTCAAAAGGGTGGGCTTTAGGTAGAGAAGGAAGCGCACAGTTTTTAGAAATTGGCGGTAGCGGAATACAACGAGCGCAAGAATCCAGGGACTCGCTAGATACAAAAGTGCAGGACATTACCAGGATCATAATGTTGAATCCTGAGAAAATCGTTGGAAGTGCCCAAAGTGCCAAAGCGATGGAAGTTTTACATGGCCCAATGATTGACCTAATCAACGAGCTGAAGCCGTATTTTGAAAAATCCATGGTTAACCTACTTCTCAAAATGCTGATGTCATTGATCATTTATAACAAAAGAGGCGAAGAATTATTCATTCAAATGCCTGCTCAATACATGCCCAAGGCTACTGATATAAGTACAAAATGGGGAGATATTTTCCCTAAGACGATGCTAGACCTGCAACAAAAGGTTCAAACAGTAGTTAGTGCCGCAAATGCGAACATTATCAGTCGTGAAACTGCTTTAAAGATGCTGGCAAAAGATTTTAATGTTGAAGATATTGAGCTGGAATTACAAAAAGTTAATACACAACCTAAACTTAGCATGGGATGGGGCTTTTAAATGAGATTTATTAGAAAAAATGGAAGAATAATCCCGATCAAAGATAAAAAAGACAAAGACGAAGAGGCAAATTATAAAAGTCTTCAACACACAAAAAAATATTCAGCAATTGGCGCAGGGATTGCCGGATTAGGGGCAAGCATCCCAGGGATAGGTGAATTTTTTGATAAGAAAATTCTGGCAAAGAGTGCCGAGGTCAAACATAAAGCAACTTACCAAGCATTATCAAGACTTGGATTAAAAAGCGGTATTAAGTACGGGCTACTTGGTGCCGCATTGGGTGGGTTTATCGGGGCCGGAATAGGATCAAATAAAGATGCAGACATTGAAAGTCGAATTATCGCAAAGCGAGGATTTAGAAAAAGTACAAACAAAGGTAAAAAATGAATATATTAAAAACAGCGAAAAAACTTACCAAAGTCTTTCGGAATACTCAAACCAGAAAATATGTAAAACTTAAAGCAAAAAGCACGGGAATTATTGCAAAGAAAATTGGCACAGGTGCGGCCATTGGTGGTTTTGCTGGTGCTGGGGTAGGAAGCTTTGTTGCTCCTGCTTACGGGCGTACAGAATCAAGAAAAGAAGGGCTGAACATTGGTGCAGCTTACGGAGCTATTGCCGCCGGTGGAATGGCCGCTGGTGGGGTTATCTTTAGGCGAATTAGGGGCCGAATCGTAGCGATCAGGAAGAAATAAATGGATAATCAAGTTAGGTTTATTAGGCGCAACGGTCGGATTATCCCAATCAGATCTAAGAAAGAAAAAAATAAAGAAATGTCAGGCACTAAAACTTTTCTGACAGGTATTGGAGTTGCTTCGGCAGGGCCAGCACTTGGAAAAATATTGGCCAATAGAAAATATCCAGAAATGTCTACTGAAAGCTTTTTGGCGAAGCATAGTGACATGTATAAACGTGCAGGCAGTCCAGATATTTTAAAGGCACATACTAAAGGAGCTTTTGCCATTTTTAACGGTGGAAAACTTACTGGCATGGTAGGCCCTCAATTTGGCGTAAACATCAAACGTAAATCTGTAATTCTTGGAAGTATGAGGGCCGAAGAACATTACTTACATGAAATGGGACACCACGAAGCATCTAGAAAAAAGTATTCTGCAAATCGTTGGTATAGAAAATTTGGACTTGATGCTGAAAGGTACTTTAAAAAAACTAGGACGTTTGACAAAAACGCTATTTTATTAAAAGGATCACTAAAACCTTATATTGATTTAGTTGCAGAAGCGGAGGCCTCAGGCTATGCGATTCGGCAAGCTCATAGGGCCGGAGGTATAAAAAGCGCAATGAAAATAGCAAGCAAGCTGGCCTTGCCTTATAGTTCTTATGGTTTATTGGGTGTCGGTGCTGCAATGACAACTTACGGACTCTATAAAGGCGTGAGAAATACCTTTTTCAGGGGAAAAAATGAACGATAATATTAGATTTATCCGAAAAAACGGCAGGATAATACCAGTTAAGACAAGCAAAACAAGCAGGAATAAGGACATGGCCAAAGGGCTTGGCATTGCGGGGGCAGGGCTTGCAACTAGCTTGTTATTAGCTCCAAAGGCTTTTAAAATGCTCCCTCGGTTCAAAACAGTGGGGCTTTTATCTAGTATTTTTGCAGGTGAAGCAATGTTGGCAGAGGGACTTGATAAATCAATCGAATCAAGAAATTTTGACCATCGAACAGAACAGAATATAAAAAATGTTGCGGGTGGTTTGGTCGGGGTTGTCGGCGCAGTTGCAGGGATGAAGCTTTTAAAAAAATCTAATTTTATCAAGTTTAGAAAGAAAACAAAGCCGATTAAGTCATTTTTGAAAAAGAATAAATCTGCTATGCTTGATTTATCCGGTTTGGGATTGCTTGCAAGCTCTGAATTTATAAAAGATAAAGACACAAAAAAAAGCATGGACGTTACAGGCTTAGGATTGCTTGCCGCAGGCGTAACATTAGGACTAAAAAGGTAATATAATATGGACAATCAAGTCAAATTCATAAGGAAAAACGGTCGAATTATTCCTATCAGGCAAAAGAAAGAGAAACAAAAACAAGTTTTGATAGGTGCTGGGATTTTAGGGGCCGCGGCGGTAACGGACGAGGTTGGTAAATACAGGGTTAATAAAGACGCTAGGAAACTAAAAGTAGAAAATTCTTTGGCAAAAAAATATTCTGGTCACTTAAATAATTATGTTTTTAAGCAAAATTCAAAGAGTGAGCAAGCAAAGGTTAGAATAAAAGAAACAAGATCAAAACTTAATTCTTCAATCAGCAAAATTGCGTCACTAGAAAACAAAATAAAACGTAAAACTCCTATGTTTAATTTTGGCGTTAGTGCTTTAACGGGTCTTGGAGTTGCCAAAATTGTAAGCAGCATGGGCATGACGGGCAATGAAACGTCAGATAATGCAGTCGGTGGAGCTACTGGAATATTGACAACAGGTGCAGTCAATACAGCATTGCAAAGTATGAAAGCAGGCGAACGACAATCTGTCGTAATTCCACAAATCAAAAAAGCGGCAGTAAAGTTTTCCAAAATGTATTTAAAAAAGAAATTCAAATTCTAAAAGGCAAGTTATGAATGAAAATCAAAACGTAAAATTTATCAGAAAGCATGGCCGTATAATCCCAATTAAAGTTAATAAACAAAAAGAAATTGAAGCGGCAAAAAAACATGTTAATGATTTAGGAAACATGGCAAGTGTCGCTTTTGGTGCAAGTGCAGGATCTTCCATTGTAGGCCTTTCACTACACCCATTGGCCGTTAAATATGATACCAAATACAAAATAGCGTTAAAAGATCACTTACAAGAAAAAAAACCAAAAAAACGCTCAATTAACAAAGTAGGCATAAAAAAACTAAATACATTAAGAAAAACAAGGGATTTTTACGTGAACATGCTAGGTGGAAAGATGGAAACAATCCAAACACAATGGGGAAAAAAGCAATCTACAATCCATGTTTTTCCAAAGATGTATCAATCCCCATTGATTAAGCTTGAAAAAATATCGAGAGCGTCCGCAGTTGTAGGGTTAGGCTTTGCAGCAATGCACATGGCCGGTTTCATAGGACTAAAACAGGCCAAGCATAAACCCGAAAACAAAACTAATTAATCACGAAGTAAGGCATAACATGGATAAGAAAAATTAATATTTAATACGAAGAGAAAAGAGATAAAAACTATCAAAAATCTGAAAAATATTACAGCAAAGTCAAAGATTGGGATAACGTCGAAACTCATAAAGAATATGCTCAAGGTCTTGCGGGCAAAAAGAAAATGGTAAACACTAAATAAAGAGAAAAGCAGTTAATGGATTTTTTTACTAAAGTTGATCAATCTACTCTTGTAGAGCAGCACATTCGCAAAGTGACAGGGCTAGAAATGGAGCAAGGCCGCCGCCTGGCCCTGGAATATAGCAATGCCAGGAGAGTATTAAAAGAGCGGATTGCAT
>JFJP01029714.1_pt1 | contig 20033 bp, 16 predicted proteins | sample 431651 | NCBI WGS metagenome assembly JFJP01 (sample SAMN02602958, study PRJNA72255) | Microbial mat metagenome, whole genome shotgun sequencing project. | biome: fresh water; feature: sink hole; material: water; isolation source: purple microbial (photo- and chemosynthetic) mats found in...
CCGGTCCCCTTGGAGGAACCATGAAGAATACCACAAAAAACATAGAAATGAACGCTGAGTTGTCCCGTTGCCTTGGGCTGCTGGAGAAAATCAGCGAGGACCAAAGACAGATTCTGGACCAGCAGCAAAAAATCCTGACGGAACTTGCCGAAGTGAAGACACGGCAGAAGCGGCTTCAGCAGGAAATGGACGGCGACGGCATGCCCATGGAGCTGCTGGCTGCCCGAAACGGCTTCATCAACTGAACATGGGGGGCGGCAGCATGGGAACAGGCGCAATGGTTCTTGTCGTGGACGACGACATGCATATCTGCGAATTGATTCGGCTTTATCTCGAGAAAGACGGATTCCGCGTTACCCTGGCGCATGACGGCCGCAAGGCCGTGGAGGTTTTCCGCGATACCGCGCCGGACATTGTCATTCTTGACATCATGCTTCCCGGTATCGACGGCTGGCAGGTTTGCCGGGAAATCAGGCGTTTCAGCCAGATTCCCATCATCATGCTTTCTGCGCGCGATGAAACTTTCAACAAAGTGCTCGGTCTCGAACTCGGCGCGGACGATTACATGGTGAAGCCGTTCGAGCCCAACGAGCTGTCCGCCCGCATCCGTGCGGTCCTACGCAGATACGACCGCCGGGAGGAGCCGACCGAACAGCTGGTTTTTCCCGGCCTTACCATCAGCAAGGCGAACTACACCGTCATCCTCAATGGAAATGAACTCGAATTGCCGCCCAAGGAATTGGAACTGCTGTATTTTCTGGCAGGTAACCCCAATAAAGTGTTCACGCGGGAACAATTGCTTGAAAATGTCTGGGGATTCGACTTTTACGGAGACACCCGTACCGTCGATGTGCATGTGAAACGACTCCGTGAGAAACTGGAAGTGAACCCGGAAGTGAAGTGGCAAATCAAGACGGTGTGGGGTGTCGGTTACAAATTCGAGGTACGGTGATGCGTCGTTCCATTTTCGCACACGTCGCAACCATCCTGCTGACGGTGCTTCTTGTCGGCATTTCCATCACCGGGGCCATCTTCTATCTGTTTCTGGAACAGCGTGTCGTGGAAGACAAGGCGGCGCTGCTCAAACAGTCCGGTACACGAATCGTGGAAACACTCGGCATTTATCTGGAGAATCAGGACAGCGCACTCGCACCCATTCTCTTTCGAAGCTTCATCAACAGCATCGGCGGCAATGCCGCTTCCCTGATCTGGATCGCAAAGGATGACGGGACGCTGGTCATCACTTCGGACCTGCCCGAATATCTGTCCGACCGGATGGAAAACCTCGGGGAAGGTCATTTCAGGCTGCAGGACACCCGTCAGTACAAATTGCCGGCAGATTCCAGCGGCGACTATATGAAAGGCGACTTCTACGGTCTTTTCAAGGGGACCGGAATCAAATGGCTCACGGTACGCATTCCCTTTTCCTTCCAGGAAATGCCCCCCTATGGGCTGGATTTGAACGGAATGGTGCTGATCCATGCGCGCATGCCGGAGATTCAGGCAGCCCGCAACACCACCATCCGGCTTTTCGGACTCTCCGCCGCGGCCGGCATCCTGGTGTCCCTCCTGCTGGGCTTCTTCTTTTCCAGACAGCTTTCAGCGCCATTGCGCCAGATGAGCCAGTCGGCCAAACGCATCGCGTCCGGACAGTTTACGGAAAGACTGACCATCCGCAGCCAGGATGAGTTCGGGCAGCTTGCCGGAAGTTTCAATGAGATGGTCGATGCCCTTTCCCATCTCGAAGAGATTCGGCGAGATTTCGTCAGCAATGTGTCCCATGAACTTCGAACGCCGCTGACCTCCATCAAAGGATTCGTCGACGGCATGCTCGACGGGACCGTGCCGATGGAGCGGCAGCAGGATTATCTGCGGATTGTCCGCGACGAGACGCACCGCATGCACCGCATGGTGAATGATCTGCTGGATCTGACCAAGATGGAGGCCGGAGGCGCCGTTCTTCTCCCTTCCGTATTCGACGTCTGCGAGCTTGTGCGCATCTGTGTCATCTCGCTGCAGCAGGTGCTTATCGACAAGGAACTGGAGTTCGAAGCCGAATTCGAACGGGAGCGCATGTTCATCCGGGCGGACCGTGATTCGGTGCAGCGGCTGCTGCTGAATCTCATGCAGAATGCCGTGAAATTCACGCCTGAGAAAGGGACCATCCGGGTCGCTGTCCGCACGGTGAGGGACAAGACGGAAATCTCAATCGGGGATACTGGAATCGGCATCTCTGCGGATGAATTGCCATTTGTCTTCGACCGGTTCTACAAGACCGATAAATCCCGCAGTTCCGACAGAACCGGCGTCGGCATCGGACTGGCGATTGTCAGGAGCATCATCCTGGCGCATCATGAGGAAATTCGCGTGGAAAGCATGCAGGACGTCGGCACGACCTTCATCTTCACCATGCCGTCCGAGCCTGATCCGCAAGGCGCGCATGAATATGTTCCGTTCGGGGATGAATCATGATCCCTGAATCACCCGTTCTTGCGCTTTCGTGCAGGAAACACGCAGGACTTCGCCAGCAATTCACAATCTGTTCACACCCTCGTAAAAATTGTCGGTTACACTGATCTTGTACGGAGGGCGATGCCATCCGGGTGCATACGGAATCAGGATAGTCAGGAGCGTGATTTTTATGACTGGATTCGAGCAGGAGGAACGGAATCTGACCGATTCTTCGGGTACGGTGGACAATAAGACCGAGCAGACCGGTGGTGGAACCGCCGAAAATGAACAGACAGCCGTCATGAAGGAAGCAGCCATGGCGGAAGCAGCCAAGCGGGAGCAGGATTCCAAGGATGCCGCTTCCCAACCGTCTGCCTACACACTCAAGTATGTACCGGCCGGGCAGCCTGCAGCCTATGAGGCTTTCAATTTTTCTTCGGGTCAGGCCTTTCAACCGGCGCAGCAGATGTATCCGCAGAATGCCCAGCAGGCTTTCACTCAAACCGGTCCGACGGCATTCTCTCAAGTTGGCCCGTCGACATTCCTCCAATCAGGTCCGGCGGCTTTTCCCCAAGCGGGTGCGGCGGCTTTTCCCCAAGCGGGTGCGGCGACTTTTCCCCAAGCAGGCCCGACGGCATTTCCACAAACTGGTCCGACGGCTTTCCCGCAGGGAGGTCAACAGGCTTACTATCAGCAGCCGTACTTCCATCCGGGCCAGCAGCCGGGATATCCCGCTTCGCCAAATCAAGGACACCCCGGATTTCCTGCCGCCCCGAACCAAGGTTATCCGGGCGCAGGTCAGGCATTCGGGCCTGATCGTCCTTCCGTGCAGGGAAACGCACCTTTTTTGAATCCGCCCGCAGGAGGCGGATTCCCGGGCAACGCCCGCACACCCGGTGCCATGGGCGGTCCGGGAGGGGGGAACAGACCGGGCAGTACGATACCGAGACCTTCTCCGGAACAATATGAAGAGCTGAAGACCGCCCCGTTCTACAATGAGAGCTATCGGAAGGCCGGAAAGGGCAATCTGAAAGGCATTCTCGCACCCATGATCGTGGTGGGCCTCCTGTGTTCCGTTCTCGGCGCCGCCGTTTCGATTGCCTGGTTCCAGTATTTCGGCCCCACGGCGAACGCAGGTGCCCCGGAACTCGGAGCCGTCAACTCGGCGGACATTGGAACCGTCCGGAAGGTGGAAATCGTCGACAAGACCGATTCGCCCGTCACCGCCATTGCGGAGAAGGCCGGTCCTTCCGTTGTGGGCATCAACGTTGAATATACCTACAATGATTCCTTCTTCGGCACGCAGGATGGCGGCGGACAAGGGTCCGGCATCATCATCAGCTCGGATGGTTACATCATCACCAACAATCATGTGGTGGAGGCGGCCGCAAATTCAGGAAGCAGCAAGAACCGTTTTGCAAACAGCGGGAAAATCACCGTGATTCTGCCCAATCAGAAGGATCATCCGTATGAAGCGACCATTGTGGGACTTGATGCGAAAACGGACATTGCCATCATCAAGATCGATGCCGAGAACCTGCCTGTCGCGGAAATCGGCGATTCCGGCGCGCTCAGGGTCGGCGAAATGGCTGTCGCCATCGGCAATCCGGCCGGACTCGAATATATGGGGTCTGTCACGGCCGGCATCATCAGCGGTTTGAACCGGGAAGTCGATACCGGCGACGGTACGATGCTTCGTCTGATTCAGACCGATGCGGCCATCAGCCCCGGCAACAGCGGTGGCGCCCTTTTGAACAGCAAAGGACAGGTCGTCGGAATCAACTCTTCGAAGATCGGCGGTTCAAGCTATGAAGGATTGGGTTTCGCCATTCCCATCAAGGATGCCATGGATATCGCGGAAAGCCTGATGAAAGACGGGATCGTCATCCGTCCCCAGATCGGCGTTTCCATCGACAACACATTCACGGCCGATGTGGCGAAGGCAAATGAAGTACCGGAGGGTGTCCTGGTCGGCGACGTCATGACCGGAGGCAGTGCGGAAAAAGGCGGCATTCAGGCCGGTGACATCATCACGAAATTCAACGGGGTTCGCGTCAGCAGCTTTGACGAGCTGGAGGAGCAGAAGAACCTGAAAAAGCCCGGTGACAAGGTGACAATGGAAGTGTACCGCATTCCGGAAGGGAAGAAACCAAACCAGGGTGAGTACAAGACCTTGAATATCGAACTTGGCTCGACTGCGGATGCGAACCAATAGGATGCGTGGGTGCCCATTGTGTCCCGTGCGACTGATGTGAAACCGACTGGAACGGCATTTTCGCTTGCGGACCTGTGTGTGGACGTGATATAATATCCGGGTACCATGCATTGCCGGCATGCGCATCCTCACCGCCGGCAGGTAGGCCGGAGTGGTGGAATGGCAGACGCGGTGGACTCAAAATCCATTGTACGCGAGTACATGCGGGTTCAAGTCCCGCCTTCGGCACCAGAATGAAAACCCGCTGATCGCAAGGATCAGCGGGTTTTTTTCATCCCCTGCCGCAAGACGGCAGTCGGCACCGGACGGCTGTCTTTCCTTCGGGTTTGTTTCCATGGTACAATGTCACCGGAATCATGTCATGACACGACGGGAGGAAGCATGGGCGTTCGCAGATTGTTTGTGGAGAAGAAGCCGGGATTCGATGTGGAGGCCACCGGTCTTCACCGGGAGCTGACACGAAACCTTGGCATCGCCGGTCTCGAAGGAGTCCGCATCCTGCAGCGGTATGACACCGAGGGGATTCCCCCGGCGGACTACGAACAGGCAAAGGTGCTGGTTTTTTCCGAACCGCCCGTGGACAGCCTCTTTGACGATGCTTTTCCCGTGACGGAAGATGAAACCGTCCTTGCACTTGCCCTCCTGCCCGGCCAGTATGACCAGCGGGCGGACTCGGCCGCGCAGTGCATCCAGCTGATCAGCCTGGGAGAACGGCCGAATGTCAGCGTAGCCCGTGTCATCATACTGAAAGGCAGGCTTTCGGAACCGGATCTTGCCCGTGTCCGCAAGCATGTCATCAATCCTGTGGAAGCCCATGAAGTGGATATGGAAAAACCAGTCACGCTTGCATCCACCTACCCGGTTCCCCCCGATGTGGCGGTCATTTCCGGTTTTTGCGGCTGGCACCCGGATGGACTGAAGGGATTCCACGAAGAGATGGGCTTCGCCATGTCCGTTGAAGACCTGCAGTTCTGTCAGACTCATTTTCATGACACGGAGAAGAGGGATCCCACCGTCACGGAATTGCGGATGATCGATACATATTGGTCGGACCACTGCCGGCACACCACGTTTCTGACATCCCTCGACAAGGTGACGTTTGCCGATGGACCCGTCGCCGCCAGAATAGAAACCATCTGGAACCAATATCTTTCCACACGGGAAGACGTGCACGCCGGCAAGGACAAGGACATTTGCCTGATGGATCTGGCCACGATCGGAATGAAGGCGCTTCGTAAGAAGGGCATTCTGGATAATCTGGATGAATCGGAAGAAATCAACGCCTGCAGCATTGTCGTGCAGGCGGAGGTGGAAGGCCGTTCCGAAGAATGGCTTGTGATGTTCAAGAACGAAACACACAACCACCCGACGGAAATCGAGCCGTTCGGCGGTGCCGCCACCTGTCTGGGCGGAGCCATCCGGGACCCGCTTTCCGGGCGTTCCTATGTGTATCAGGCCATGCGCGTCACCGGCAGCGGGGATCCTGCTGCGCCCTTCAGCACCACGCTGCCGGGAAAGCTTCCCCAGCGGGTCATCTCGACGACTGCCGCACATGGCTACAGTTCATACGGCAACCAAATCGGTCTCGCAACCGGACAGGTGGCGGAAATCTATCATCCCGGCTATATCGCCAAACGGATGGAAATCGGTGCCGTTGTCGGGGCAGCTCCCCGCTGCAATGTCGTACGCCTTCAGCCGGCTGTCGGAGACATTGTCATTCTGCTCGGCGGTCGTACAGGCCGTGACGGATGCGGGGGTGCCACCGGCTCCTCCAAGGAGCATACGGAAGAGTCCCTTGCCACATGCGGTGCGGAAGTTCAGAAGGGCAATCCCCCCACGGAGCGGAAAATCCAGCGGCTTTTCCGGGATCCGGAGGTGACACGGCTCATCAAGCGCTGCAATGATTTCGGCGCAGGCGGTGTGTCCGTGGCCATCGGTGAGTTGGCTGACGGTCTTGACATCAATCTCGATGCGGTACCGAAAAAATACGAGGGTCTGGATGGGACCGAACTGGCCATTTCAGAATCCCAGGAGCGCATGGCAGTCGTCGTGGCCCCCGAACATGCGGGTAGATTTGTGGAGGCGGCCCGCAGGGAAAACCTGGAGGCTGTGAAAGTGGCTGTCGTCACGTCCGAAAACCGGCTCAGGATGAGATGGCGCGGCAAGACCATCGTGGACATCTGCCGGGATTTCCTGAACACGAACGGCGTACGGCAGCATGCTGCCGCGCATGTCGAAGAGCCTGATTTGCGCCGCTCTCCCTTTGATGCCGTTCCATCGGAGGTGGAACGCGCCGGCAAGGATATGGAATCTGCCTGGAAGGCAAATCTCGCCCGTCTGAATGTCTGCAGCCAAAAAGGCCTCGTGGAGCGGTTCGACAGCACCATCGGCTCCAGCACGGTCCTCATGCCGTTCGGAGGCCTTCACCAGTTGACCCCAGCGGAAGGCATGGTGGCAAAGCTTCCCGTACCAAGCGGGAACACCACGACCGGAACGGTCATGTCTTTTGGCTTCAATCCGGACATTTCCGCCTGGAGTCCCTTCCATGGGGCAGCTTTTTCCGTGATCGAATCCATTGCCCGCCTTGTTGCCTGCGGCGGTGATCCGGGCAGGGCGCGGCTGACCCTTCAGGAATACTTTGAAAAACTCGGCAGGGAACCTTCCCGCTGGGGCAAGCCGCTCGGTGCGCTGCTCGGCGCTTTCTGGGCACAGATGTCCTTCGGCGTGGCGGCGATCGGCGGAAAGGACAGCATGTCCGGCACCTTCCGGGATATGAATGTTCCGCCGACACTTGTATCCTTCGCGCTGGCGCCCATGGATGTCAGGAAGACCGTATCCCCTGAATTCAAGCGGGCTGGAAGCCGTGTGGTCCTGGTTTCGGTTCCGCGTGACGGCATAGGCCTTCCGGATCTGGAATCACTCCTGCATGCCTATGGTTCCGTTCACAAGGCCATATCGGCCGGACAGGTGCTATCCGCATCCACGGTTCGTTTCGGAGGCATTGCGGGAGCCGTTTCCATCATGACCTTCGGCAACCGGATTGGCATCCGCATGCCGGATTCGTTCTCAAGGACGCGTCTGTTCTGCCTGGAACCGGGAGCCCTTGTGCTGGAGTTGCCGGCCGGGGTCACGGAAACGGAGGTTCTGCCGGGTCTTCAGGTGCTCCTGCTGGGGGAAACCTTGTCTGAACCGGTTGTGGAAATCGGGAATCTCAGATTGGATATTCCTGAATTGGAACTCGCCTGGACCAGTAAGCTGGAACCCATCTACGCAACCCGGTCCAGCCAGGGGACGGAACTTGTGGAAAACAAGGTTGTGAGCCCTCCGGCAAAGACCACCCATTCCGCATTTTCGTCAGCGCGTCCCCGCGTCTTCATCCCGGTGTTTCCCGGAACGAACTGCGAATACGATACAGCCCGCGCCTATGCGGAGGCTGGAGCCGTTCCCGATGTCTTCGTCATGAACAACCTGAGTGCCAGGGAGATCGACGCCTCCGTCCACGAAATGGAGAAACGCATCAGAAACAGCCAGATTATCATGCTGCCGGGTGGATTTTCCGCCGGGGATGAACCGGAAGGTTCCGGAAAATTCATCGCCACGGTTTTCCGCAATCCGTATCTGACCGAAGCTGTCATGGACCTGCTGAAGAATCGAGACGGATTGATGATGGGCATCTGCAACGGTTTTCAGGCCCTTGTCAAACTTGGATTGCTGCCATATGGTGAAATCCGTCCCCTGACGGCGCATTGCCCGACCCTGACGTTCAACCGCATCGGCCGTCATGTGTCCTGCCTGTCCCGGACGCGCAATGTCTCCCTTCTTTCACCGTGGAACATGAAGGAAGAACTTGGCGGCATCCATACGGTTGCCATATCTCACGGGGAAGGGCGCTTTGTCGCGGAAGCCGATGTCCTGCTGTCTCTGGCGGAAGCCGGGCAGATTTCCACCCAGTATGTCGATCTGGAAGGCAGACCCTCCATGGATGTCCGATACAACCCGAACGGGTCGGACTGGGCCATAGAGGGCATAACGAGCGCAGACGGCCGAATACTCGGCAAAATGGGACATTCCGAACGCTATACCTCGGATGCGTACCGAAATGTGCCGGGTAATTATGATTCGAAACTATTCGAATCCGGTGTGGCGTACTTCCGTTGAATCCGGCCGACGCACGATGTTCCGTTCAATGGATTTTGATGCCGAAAATCTTCTTCGCATAGGAACCCACAACAATCATGTTGTTGTAGACGGATGGAGAGGATTCCACATTCCCCTCCAGCGAAATCATGTCCAGATCCAGGCCGGTTCTCGGATCGAACAAGTGCATGTGGCCGCCGAAATCGCAGATGATGCCGTAGGTCTTGCCGTCGTCGGCCTTGAGGCCGACGGGCGAACTCCAGCTGTAGGAGTCCAGTTCCTTTTCCCACACAAGCTTGCCGGTTTTTTTGTCCAGCGCGACCAGTACGCCTGAGTTGGCATTTTTGGTCAAGGCGGCGTTGAAGATGATAAGGTCCGCGATGTCATCCTGCCCGAGGAGCGGGGTGGCCAGCGACCCGCCGTTGATGTAGGTCTGATACAGGCAGGGTACATCATACTGCCAGACCAGCTCTCCCGTGAGCGCGTTGAACTTGCGCATGTTGCAGGGAGCCGTGCCGGCACCCTTCGACTTCAGGCGCTTGTCCACCTCATTGGCGGTATAGACGAACACGCCTTCCGGCTCCTCGCTGACGACCGTGGTACAGTCGGTGTCATCGTCCAGCTTCGCCATCCATCGCGGTTGAAGGGTGTTGATGTCCACGCATTGGAGGGTTCCGCCGTTGTCGGCGAAGTACATCAGGTTCCGGTAGAAGGCAGGGCTGTTTTCCGTTCCGAGATCCGCACTGTAGCTGCTTTTGTAGCGGTACTTCGTCACATCGGGATTCATGGTGAGGGTGCCCGCCTTCTCATCGAACGCGCTGTTCAGCTTCACCCGGTAGATCAGGCCGTTCTCTCCGCATTCGACCAGTGTGTCTGTCTGGCGGTTCACCAATCCCGAAGAGTCGAAGGCACCCCATTTTCGGAATGCTTCCGGATCGCTGCCGGGAATGGACCAGATTTCCTTTTGATCAATCAGGTTGTATACATGATATTTGAAGGCGCTTTTCTTGCCGGCATTGTCGCTCAAGCCTTGCCCGGCATAGAGGATCGGCCAGCCGCGCGGGTCGATGGCACCGGTGCCCTTGAAGGAAAACCCGACGGCGATTTTGTCGCGGGTGGGCATGCCGCTGTCGAGATCCAGAAAATAGATATTGCCGTCCAGTGTCGGGTAGACAACCTCGACCAGATCCTTGGCTTTGGCATCGGCGTTGAGATTCATGGCATTGCGGGTTGCTTCGGGCCAGTGCACGATGAGCGGTTGGCCGGTCCAGCCGGTGCCGGGCCAATAGCTGCCTTCGCCGCTGATGGCACCGATCTCATGCGTCCATACGATTTCAAGTTTTTTGTCGGTGACGGTTCGCGTACCCCAGACCGGTCCGGTCCGCTGGTGATTCCCTCGGAAGGCAAGGACCCCTTCCACTTCGGTATAGGTGGAGGCATCTCCGAATGCCAATGTTTCATCCGCCTTGTAGTCGGGAACCCCTGCTCCCCCTTGCAGAACAGCCCAGGTCATTTTCGCGCTGTCCTGGAAGGCCGTGACGTAGGTGGCCGTGCCAGTTTTTGTTTTCGAAGCGAAGTTCGGGGAAACATCCGGCGGCAAGGCGAGTTTGGCCGGATCTGTTTCCGGTGGTGGCGGGGTAGGGTCCGGCGTGGGTGAGGGTGTGGGGGTAGGAGTGGGGGTGGGCTTCGGAGTTGGTTTGGGTGCAGGTTCCGCTGTCGGTGATATGACAGCGCTTGCCGTTGATCCGGCTGAGGGGGTTATGCCGGAAGCAACCGCGGTGTCCCCCGGGTGGCCCGGACCTGAAAGTATCGAGAGGAACGGCAGATTGATCCAGCCTGCGCGCTGCGCGTACAGAACGCCAAGCAGGACCAGCAGGACTGCCAGTACGCGGATCAGGACATGGTTCCTTCCGGATGGCCGGCGACCGTCGTCATAAGGGTTGTAAGTCGATTTCATGGGACCTCCTGATATTCTGCAGGGCTATTGTCAAGGAAACGGCCCACGCGGTGCGGGCTTTCAGGCAGGACCGCAGCCAGCGCATGCTGTTGCATTGCAATGGCTGCATCCGGAATTTCCGTTCACGGTGGGCGCCAGACACTTATTTGAGGCGAATGCCGAAGAGTTTCTTCGCGTAGGAGCCGACAACGATCATATCATGATAAACGGCGGGAGAGGACTCGATGTTTCCGCCAAGGGAAATTTTGTGCAGATCCTTGCCGGTCTTCGGGTCGAACAGGTGAAGCCAGCCGCCGAAATCGCAGAAGAGACCGTAGGTGACCCCGTCCTTCGAAAGGACATCCACCGGCGAACTCCAGCTGTACGTATCCAGTTCGCGTTCCCAGACGATACTGCCCGTCTTCTTGTCCAGAGCAAGGAGTTTGCCGGATTGACTGGAGCCGGTGAGGGCGATATTGAAGATGACCAGATTCGAGATGTCATCCTTGCCGATCAGGGGAGTGGCCAGTGAACCACCATTGATGTAGTACTGATAGACACAGGGGACATCAACCTGCCAGATCAGTTTGCCCGTGATGGCGTCATACTTGCGGATGTTGCAATCGGCAACAGGGACTGTACCGCCCATTGAACGCTTGTCGACTTCGTTTGCGGTATACAGGAAGACGCCGTCCGGGGTTTCCTCGATGGTGGTCGTACAGTCCGTGTCATCGCCGGTCTGCGTGAACCAGACCGGTGACATGGTGTTCAGATCGAGACACTGCAGGGTGCCGCCATTGTCGCAGAAATACAGGAAATTCCGATAAGCAGCCGGAGAACTCTCTATGCCGAGTTCATCATTTCCTTCCAGCCGATACCGGTATTTTGTCAGCTGCGGGGCGAGGGTAAGCGTCTTTGCGGCGGCATCGAATTGCGTGTTCAGTTTCACCTTGTAAACCAGGCCGTTCTCGCCGCATTCGATCAAGGTATCACTGGCGGCGTCCACCAGACCTGAGGAATCAAAAGCGCCCCAGGGACGGAATGCCATCGGATCACGGCCGAGGATGGCGTATGCCTCGCTCTGATCCAGCAGATTGAAGATGCGGTATTTGAAGTCGGTCACTTTTTTGCCGTTTTCATTCAAGCCCTGCCCTGCATACAGGAGGGGGTAGCCACGCGGGTCGATGACGCCTGTTCCCTTGAAGGGATATCCGATTTCGATCTTGTTCCGGGTGGGCTTTCCGGTTTCGAGATCCAGAAAATAAATATTGCCGTCCAGCGTCGGGTAGACGACTTCGACCAGATCCTTCCTCTTTGCTTCTTCATTCAGGTTCATGGCGTTGCGGGTCGCTTCCGGCCAGCGGACAAGAAGCGGTTGACCGGTCCAGCCGGTCCCGGGCCAATAGCTTTCCGTGGAGGAGATGGCCCCTGTCGGACTCTCCCAGACGATTTCAAGCTTTTTCTCCGTGATGGTTCGTGTCCCGGCCGATGCCGAGTCACGCCAGTTGTTGCCTCGGAAGGTGAGGACTCCGTCCACATCGGAATAGGTTTCGGAAGAGCCGAAGGAAACTGGCGCACCGGGATTCCGCGCCGGTGCGTTGTTCTGCAGAACCCAGGTCCGGAGCGTTTCTCCGCCGGAGCTTATGGTTTCCGCGTCTTCCGGAAACGCGTTCGTCCCATCGAAGATTGCCGGGGTTTCCCAGGACATTCGGATGACGGCCGGGTCGGTGGATTCCGGCGTCATGGCCTCCGGGGTGGGTGGCGGCGTTGGAAGCGGCGTGGGGGTTGGTGCCGGTGTGGCGGATTCACTTCCTTCCGCTTCCGTGATGGTTGCTTCCATTGTGGCGGAGGCGGACGAGGACCCGGATGCCGTTGCACGGGGCGGAACTTTTCCTGCTGCAAGCAGGCCATTCTCTCCAAACAGAAACCGGGAAAGAAGAAACAAGAGCGTGATGAGGAATGCGAGCGTCAACAGGGCGACCAATCCCTTCATGGGATTGAACCGCCGTTTTCGCCGGAATCTGCTGCCTTTGGGATAGGTCATGGTTGTGCCTCCAGCGTGTCATAGATCATTTTGGACAGTTTTGCGATATTCCTGCATGCTGCGTCGAAGTCGACCTTGTCTGTCATGACGGAAAGCACATAAGGCCGGCTTGCGAAGACGATGCCGACATCGTTTGCCGTGCGGGTCTGATTGCCGATTTTGTGCGCGACCTTCACATCATCGGGGAGCAGGCCGTTGATCCGTTCATTCCAATTGGTGTGCTCCAGATTGTCGATGAGTTCACCCGCGGCTGCGGGATTCTCATAATAGAACCGGTAGAGGTCCACTGCGACGTTTGCCATGTCGGCCGGACAGGAGCGATGGGTCTTGCCGTATTCGACGACTCCGCCCAAATCCCGGAGGTATTGACGGATGTCCTCGATGTCAAGAAGCCGGATGATCATGTTGATGCCGCAATTGTCACTATGGATGATCGAGTACTTCGAGGTGGTCCGGACGGAATACTCCGTACCGAATGGGTCGTTCTGGATGATGCCGGTTCCGGATTCGAAGTCTTCCTGCTTATAGACAAGTTTTGCCTCAGGATCGATTTCTCCGGCCGCGATTCGTTTCCACAGCAGGACGTTCATCGGAAACTTCGAAGTGCTGGCTGCAATATATTCCTTCGTGTCATTGACGCCGAAACGCTCTCCTGTTGCCAGATTCACGAAGGTTACGCCGTATGTGCCGGAAAAGGCACCCGTCATTTGCCGGACTTTCGCCTCCAGTTCCTTCAGATCGCCTGTGATCGGCATGCTGCCGAATTCGGGCATGTTTTCATGGCCGGGGGTCCGCAGGGTGGCATCCGGGGAAGCAGGAGAAGATGCCGATGCGGAGGATTCAGAGGCTGATGGGGAGGAAGGAGCCCCGGTGGATGTGACATCGGGCGATGCTGCGTCCACCGATTCGGAAGCACCCGGCAGGGCGGACGGCGGAGTTTCCGACTCGGTTGGAGAAGCAGGAGTCTCCGAGTCGGAGGATACTGTCGGGGATGCAGCGCCCGAAGCAACAGCCGAACCCGATGGCTCCGTTGATCCGGATGTCCCGGAAGAGTTGTCTGCCGATGCTGCCTCCGTACCGGACGGTTCTCCGCGGAACCAGCGGCTTGGCTTGATGACGCCGGTCAGAAGCAGCGCAAGGGTGATGAGGGAAATCAGCAGGACCAATGAGAGAATTCGGCGGCCGGCCCTGTTTCGCCGGTGGGCGGATGTTCTTTTGTAGGCCTTGCGGCCGGTCTTCAGCTGCATGATGATGTCCTTCCCGTATTTCTTCCTGTATCAGGCATAGGTGCGCCGGCGCATCGGTCTGAACGAAACATCCGCATGCATCCGAACAGGGATGGCGTGTCCAGGCATCGCCTTTGTCCATTCGGCGGGATGTGCATGGTTGTACCTCGCAAACTCCTTCATTATACTTGCTGGGCCCCGTTTCGTGCAAACCCGTGCAATTATGTACGTTATGCGACAATTTTTCAGGAAGCTGAAAAATATTTTGGGGCGCGTGCCTGTCTCGATCCCGCATGGGGGAATTCTCTTGAATCCATTGCATGGAGCGGATTTTGGCTTATTTTACCCGGGCGTTTCCAGGCCGGGGTTACAGGAAAAAATGCCAGAATTCATAAAAAATCAGGTGAGACTGGATATTTGCCTCTGGCTTTTTTTCCGTTCATGGGTGATAATGGAGATGCCGTGATGAATTCACAGGCAAACAACGATTTAATCGTTTTCGGACCGGTTCCTCCTTGATGGGAAGATTAGCCGTCAGAAAAGAATTAAATCCGACCTTACAAGGAGGACTTTAAAATGGCTGACAAGACAATGGTCTGCAAGGACTGCAACAACGAGTTCATCTTCACCGAGGGCGAACAGGCCTTCTACAAGGAAAAGGGCTTCGAAAATGAGCCCCAGCGTTGCCCCGATTGCCGCAGAGCCAAGAAGCAGCAGCGCAACAACGGCGGCGGCGGCGGATACGGCGGCGGCAGCCGCTGGTAAGGCGCCGGAAGAAAATTACCTGGTCTTTTCCCGAATGGAATGGCAAATTTGGCCATTGTATTCGGGAATTCGTAGAGCAGGTTATGATCTTCCAAGCCCCAAGCAGCATTCGGTCGCTTCGTGCGGCTGATGCCGGGCCTTCTGTTCATACAGCAGACCAGCAGAGGAGAGAGAGCGAAAGCCCTCTCTCTTTTTCGGCTGCAGGATCTGTGAGAAAGCTGAATGCTCAGTGGAAGACAGGCTGTGTCAGGTTATGTCGGGCTGATGTCATGGCTGAAGACGGCTGAAGACAGGTCCCCGAACGGTCGCGTTTTATCATTGACACTCCAGCCGCACCGTGCTATCATTATACGGCAACCGCTCTGAAAAGGGCATGCATGTTCATGGACATGCAATGGAAACGGCGAGAGCCGTCCCTGCGATGGCGAGATTGGTAGGAGGAGGAACGCACATGTACGCAATCATCGAAACCGGCGGCAAACAGTACAAGGTGCAGGAAGGCGACATTCTCTTCATCGAGAAGCTTTCTGCGAACGAAGGCGATGCCTTCGTGTTTGAAAAGGTCCTTGCTGTTTCCGACGAAGGAACCCTCAGGACCGGCAGTCCCAGTGTGGACGGAGCATCCGTCACCGCAAAGGTGCTGGCTCATGGCAAGGGAAAGAAAATCATCATCTACAAGTACAAGGCCAAGAAGACGGAACGCCGCAAGAATGGCCATAGACAGCCTTACACCCGCGTCCAGATCCAGGCAATCCAGGCATAAGGACGGCCATGACAAACGTCAAGGTTTTCCGAAAAGGAAACGAAATCCAGGGCTTCACCATCAAGGGACACGCGGGAGCCGGCGGTCACAGCGAATACGACATGGTCTGCGCGGCCATCTCGGGCATCGCCTTCACTGCCCTCGGCGCACTCGATGGAATGTGCGGCATCCATGAATACCGGGAAGAGGACGGAAGACTCGAAACGATGCTTCCTGAAAACCTGGAAGAAGCTGTCCGGTACAAGGCAACCATTATCCTGGAGGCCATGGAAATCGGATTGAAGCAGATTGAAGCGCAATATCCGCGGTACATCCGCACAATTTGCAAGGAGGTGTAAACCATGATTCGTATCAATCTACAACTGTTCGCCCACAAAAAGGGCGTCGGCAGCACGAGAAACGGCCGCGACAGCCAGTCCAAGCGTCTTGGCACCAAGCGCGCGGACGGACAGGGCGTCGTAGCGGGCAACATTCTGGTTCGCCAGAGGGGCACGCACATCCATCCTGGAACGAACGTCGGCATCGGCAGCGATGATACCCTGTTCGCCCTGGTCGATGGCAAGGTCAAGTTCGAACGTCTCGACAAGACCCGCAAGAAGGTCAGCGTCTACTCCGCATAAAACCAGGCGGAAAACGGGCGGATTCCAACCGGATGACCGGTGACGGAATGACAGACCAAAAGCACTGTACAAAAGGGGACGAGCAATCGTCCCTTCTTTTCATCCCATTCCCTTCATATGTCGGGGAAGGGAAACGTGAACCGACGGAAGGCAAGGTAACGCTCCATGTTCATCGATTTGGCGGAAATTTATCTCAAGGCGGGTGACGGCGGACCGGGCAAGGTTTCCTTCCTGCGTGCGAAGTACATACCCAACGGCGGACCGGACGGGGGTGATGGAGGAGATGGCGGAAGCATCATCCTGGAAGTGGACCTCGGGCTGCGCACGCTGGTTGATTTCCGCTACAAGCGCAAATACGTCGCGGACCAGGGCGGCAAGGGCGACGGACGTCAGATGTCGGGTCGTGACGCGAAGGATCTCATCGTGAAGGTGCCTCGAGGCACCATTGTTCGTGACAAGTCTTCCGGTCTCATTCTGGCGGACATGTCGGGCGAAACGCAGCGGGAAGTCATTGCGCGTGGCGGCAAAGGCGGCTGGGGCAACCAGCATTTCGCCACGCCGACGCGGCAGATTCCGAATTTCGCCCATCCCGGCACCTCCGGGGTGGAGCGGACAGTTGTACTGGAGCTGAAGACCCTTGCGGACGTCGGATTGGTCGGTTACCCGAATGCAGGAAAATCCACGCTGATCTCCGCAGTTTCCGCCGCGAAGCCGAAGATCGCGAATTACCCGTTCACCACCCTCACACCGGTTCTTGGCATCGTTTCCGTGGGACCCGGCGAAAGTTTTGCCATGGCGGACATTCCGGGACTCATCGAAGGCGCGCATGACGGAGTTGGCCTCGGACACGCATTTCTTCGCCATGTCGAACGGACCCGTCTTCTCCTCCATGTGGTGGATGTGGCGGAAACCGACGGACGCGACGCGCTGGAGGACTTCAGAATCATCAACAGGGAATTGTCCCTGCATGACGTGAATCTGGCCGAACGGCCGCAAATTGTTGTGGCGAACAAAGCGGATGCCGTCGGGGATGAAGGGAAGCTGGAAAAATTCGTTCATTTCGTCAAGGAATCCGGATACGAGGTTTTTGTCATATCCGCCGTCACCGGCGAGGGTGTGAAGCCTTTGCTCCGACGGACGGCAGACCTCCTGAAGGAGCTTCCGGAAATCACCATCTACGAGGCGGCTTCGCCTGCGGCCCTTTTGGAAGCGCACGTCAAGGAATCACCCTTCACCGTGAGAAATGAAAACGGCGTATATGTCGTGGAAGGTCCCTGGGTCAAGCGCATCATCGGGTCCATCAACCTCAGCGATCGGGAATCCCTGCAGTATTTCCAACGCGTCATGAAGACCGGCGGCATCATCGATGCGCTGGAGGCAAAGGGCGTCAAGGATGGCGATACGGTTCGTGTGGGCGAAGTGGAATTTGATTTCCTGCATTGAACCGACGGTTCAGTAAAGATCAGGTTTGACAGCCGGCGATGAATGAAAACCGGAAGCCGCCGGATGGCGGGAAAGAGAAGAGAATGCTCACAAGCAAGCAGCGCAGTTATCTGAGAGGTCTCGCAAATCCATTGCCATCCCTGTTCCAGGTTGGAAAAGGCGGTGTGGGCGAAACCATGTTCAAACAGTTCGACGAGGTGCTGGAAGCGCGCGAACTGATTAAGGGAAATGTCCTGAAGAACTCGCTCTACAGCGCCCGGGAAGCCGCGGAGGAGATTGCGAAGGCCACAGAGGCCGAAGTGGTGTCCGTCATCGGAAACCGGTTCACCCTGTACCGTCGTTCCAAGGAAAACCAGACGATATACTTGCCCCGGTGAAGATGGAGGCGCGGAAGACATGCGAAAAATCCGGGTCATCAACGGACCGAATCTGAATCTGCTCGGACTGAGGGAGCCAGGTGTGTACGGCGCCAGGACGCTGGCCGATCTGGAGACCCAGCTCGATATGGAAGCGGCGGCACTTGGCATCGAAGTGGACTTTCATCAGTCCAATTATGAAGGAGACATCATCGAGGCCATCCATGAGGCGGGGGAGAAGGGGATTGATGCGCTGATCATCAACCCCGGCGCATTCACGCATTACAGCTATGCCATTCGGGATGCCATCGCCGGGACGTCCCTGACGGCCATCGAGGTGCACATTTCCAATGTGCATGCCAGGGAGGAGTTCCGTCATCATTCCGTCATCGCGCCGGTCTGTCTGGGGCAGATATGCGGACTGGGCTTCGACAGCTATTCCGCGGCATTGTTTACGCTGGCCAGGCGTATTTCCGGCCCTCGTGCGGGGGTCTGAGAATGGAAATGAGGCTGGCGGCGCTCAGAAAGGTGCTCGAGCGGAGAAAGCTGGATGGCGCTGTCCTGACCGGTCGTGCCAACACATTCTGGCTGTCGGGCTTCACCGGCAGCACGTCGCTCCTGCTTGTCACAAGACAGCAGGCATTTCTGATTGCGGACTTCCGATATGCAATCCAGTCAAGAGCACAGGCGACAGGCGGCATCACAGCCATGGAAATCGATGACTCCTTTCACGTGACACTCGAGAGATTGCTCGCCCGAAACAATGTGAGAACCCTTGGATATGAAGGGGATGTTCTGACAGTATCGGAATTTGAACAGTTCAAGGAGCGGCTCCGCACCCCTTCGAGATATGTGAACCTTTCGGCGGATCTGCCGGAACTTCGTCTCAGGAAAGATGCCGGGGAATTGGAAGCAATCCTGCATGCCGTGGGAATCGGGGATGCCGTGTACCGTGAGATTCTGCCTGAAATCAGGGAAGGTGTCAAGGAGGCGGATCTTGCCGCTGAAATGGAATACAGAATGCGCCGCCACGGTGCACAGGGACCGGCATTCGAAACCATCGTGGCATCCGGTCCCAATGCCGCGATTTGCCACGCGACAGCCACCGCACGTTCCTTCAGGCCGGGGGATGCCATTGTCATGGATTTCGGGGTCAAGTGGAACGGATATTGTTCCGACATGACCCGAACTGTTTTTCTTGGAGAACCCGGACCTGAACTCCGACGGATTTATCAGATTGTTCTGAAAGCCCAGATGGCCGCACTGGCCGCGCTCCGCTGCGGCATCCTCGGCAGCGAGGCGGATCGGGTGGCCAGGCGGATCATTGCGGATGCCGGTCATGAAAGTCATTTCGGCCATAGTCTGGGGCATGGCGTCGGGATAGAAATCCATGAGGATCCGCGTATCTCCACCCCTTCCGCCGACATGCTGGAGGATGGCATGGTCTTCACCGTGGAACCGGGCATCTATCTGGAAGGGATTGGCGGTGTACGCATTGAGGACATGGGTGCCTTCATCGGCGGAAATTTCCGGAATTTCACGGCCTCTCCCAAAGAAATGCTGATTCTCTGACGCTTTTGACCGTACAGGCGTGGTCCACCCCCCTTGCACCAGACTCGGATTTCCTTTAGAATATAGAAGCGTGGGCAGACATGCCCTGTTGGTCTGCGCACACGGGAATCCCGAGGGGGCCCGAAAACACCGCCCGAATCGGCGGTACGTCAATCGAGTGAGTGAGAGGATGGGCCCAGTATATGATTTTTGCAGGTGATTTCCGGAACAACGTGACCTTCGAGATGGATGGATCCGTCTTCCAGATTCTCGAGTTTCAGCATGTCAAACCCGGCAAGGGAGCAGCTTTCGTTCGTGCGAAGATCCGCAATATCATCTCCGGATCCACCGTGGAGCGCACATTCAACCCGACCGACAAGTTCGAAAAGGCGCAAATCAGCCGCCGTGACATGCAGTACCTGTATCAGGACGGCGAGTTGTTCTATTTCATGGATGAAGAAAATTTCGAACAGATTCCTCTCAATGCCAGCAGCATCGGCGACGCGTTGAAGTTCTGCAAGGAGAA
>JFJP01027120.1_pt1 | contig 20029 bp, 18 predicted proteins | sample 431651 | NCBI WGS metagenome assembly JFJP01 (sample SAMN02602958, study PRJNA72255) | Microbial mat metagenome, whole genome shotgun sequencing project. | biome: fresh water; feature: sink hole; material: water; isolation source: purple microbial (photo- and chemosynthetic) mats found in...
AAATAAAAATTTTTAAGTTTATTGATTAAGAATTAAAAAGAAAAAAAATATTTAATTTGAATTTTTTTCGATTTTTAAAGGAAATTTTTTTCTTTAAATTAGTTTTTTCAGAGAAAAAAAAGTTTATTTAAGGAGATTTGTGATAATTTTATTCTGTTTTTTGAGAAATTTTGACTTACAATATTCCTTTCATTAATTTTATAAATGATCCTTATAAAAACTCTTCAATAAAAAGATGGTCTGTTCATCAAACGAAAGCTTCTCCAGCGGAATCAAGCTCAAAGTCGAAGCTGAATGGCGATACATCCTCTTCAAGAATATCCAAGTCCATATTAAGACAATCACCATGAAAACCAAGCAAGCGGAACACATACTCCAAATAAAAAAAGTCAATTCTCCAATATTCAGGTATAATTGCTGCAAATAATAATCAGAAAAATACTCATAAAACAGAACTAAGGCCTTAGTGGCTAAATACGAAGAAATTATAGTATCAGAATAAGCCTCCGATTTGATGTATTCCTTAATATTTTTTCTTCTTTTAATCCAGTCATCTTCGCTTTTCAATAACTTCATTTCCGTTAAATAGTTCAATGATTTCATATAGTTCGTATATTCATTCAAAGCCCCTAACAGCCCCTTTTTAAACGCTCCATCAAAAGCTGTAAGGCAAAAACTTGCCATATCCTGGTCTATTAAATTAAACTCTTCTAAAACCTCGCAGATATTCCCTTCGATTAACTTCGTGAAGTTTTTATCCTGAAGATCTTTTTCTGCTGATAAACTGACTTCAGGCAAAGCTCTAATAATTTCATCAAGAAATTTTTTTCTCAAATTCATTAGCGATTCAATCATTACCAACCGATATTCGTGAATTTGATCTTTGGCCATTGAAGCTTCGTACAATGGGTCTCTGATGATTTGTTCACGAAGAAGAAGGTTAGTAAAGGTGAGAATTGTTGCACCATAGATGAAGATGTTATTGAAGAGATTAGTTTTCTGTAAAAGGGTCTCGATTCGATTGGCGCTAGTCGTCCAGAAATAGTAATCAGATATGAAATAACAAATACTTAAACAGCCTGTTACACATAAAAACATCATGATTTTCATCTTAGAAAACGGCTTCAGGCCTGCAGAAGAAATATTGTGTTTTTTTGGCAGCTTCTTTTTCTTTGCAGAATCCTTTGTTGGGTTGAGGGTTTTCTTCAGGTTATTAGTTTCATCAGTCGCTATAGCATAATTCCTTTTACTTAGAAGCTTATCAGAGAAATATGTCATCATATAAGAATTTGATTGGTCATTTATAGTTTTTAATACGTCTTTCAAGAAGAAAATCTCATTAATCGCTTCTGTGACATTACTTCTTAAGAAAATATTGAAAATTCTTGTGATACTCTGATAAAAACCCTTTAAGAGGAAAAACTCGAGGAATTTCCATAAGCCTATCAACGAAATAGCGACTGCTAATGTTGCTATGAGTTTCGAAGTGACTAATCCATTTGAAATTTCTAAGCTTGTTTGCATAGCATCCCTTAAAATCTTCGTTTTATTCAAATAGTTGAAATAATTCCTTTGAAAAACATTGATAATATTCTTGATTTTATTGACGTTTTGTTTATTTAATACGATATTTATAACATTGAGCCAATTATCAACAAAATCTGAAAGAGGGACTGATTGGTATTGATAATTGATAAAATCCACATTATCCACATATATATAATGTAAATAAAATTCGGAATCTTGCTCCATATTGCGATCTTTATAAAAGGCATTTATCGAAATTGTGTAGGAGTCGTTAAGAATTTGATACATTGCGTTCAGTTTAAAGCCGGAAAGATTCGAGGAAAGGCCCATTTGATAATTTTCCAATTGACAAAAGATTGTTGTAACTCGAGCCATAGCCTGATTTACCCTCAATTGATCAACAAGCTTTGTTCTCAAAGGAATATATGTCTTTGTGACATATTCTCCAGCAATTTTATGATAAATTATACAGTAACTCAGTATCAAAATCAGCTGCAATAATAATAAATAGATTATAGGACTCATTATTTTCGGTAATTTCTTTTGTATTATGCTGAGAATCAATAAGACATTAAAGGCTTTTTTGCCTGTGCTGGTAGAAGAACTCTTTACTGAAGTTTCGCGCTCCTTTTCTTTCTGAATGAATAGTTCAGTGGTTTGAAGCTTAAAAGCATCAGGCCGTTTATCGTTTTCTTCACTGGATTTCATAGAGGATTTTATCAAAATCTTCTGGAATATCTCTTTGGAAGGATGATTTTCTTCACGTTTTTTCTGCTCTAAAGAGAAAATTTCTTGTTTAGTTTCATTAATTTCGTCATGTTTTTTCTCATGATCATTTTTATCCTCAAATTGGCAGTTTTCTTTATTATCCATTAGATCCTGTGATCTCTCCCTTTTCGAGTTCTTCAAGGAAAGTCTTTCGAATTCGAAGCCGAATTCCACTTCATTAGTGGGAGGCATCACGATTTTATTTGTAACAGGGCTGGATATCATAGATTCATCAAAATTTAAAGCTTTTTTTAAAGACATAACTTCATTTTCTGATTTCTCGATATTATCTATCTTCGTAAAAATAATCCTTGCCATTGAAAGAACTTGGCTTGAAGTTTTTCCATATCTATGGTATCGAAACGAAAGATCTATTGAGATTCGGTACTTTTTTAACACTTGGAACTCCATCATTTTGTTCATTAAATCTTCAAAAAAACTAGAATGTTCTTGGAATATATTGATTATTAAGTCTTTTTTCGACTTTAATGACTCCAATTTATTAAGGAAATTGCCTAAACGAATGTTCAAATCCTTTGCAGCTCGCATGCTTCGAAAATTCCCATTAGTGTTTGAATTCAAGGTATTTATAAAATCAAGACTTTTATTTGAAGACAGTGATTTCTTTGTATTATTCTCTACAGCTTCTAAGAACTCGACCTTATAATACTGCAATAATTCAATGATTTCTAATAGATTCTGCGGCAAACTCATTGTACAAATCAAATTGCGATAAATGAGCGTTTTTTCCTCTTTGAAAACCTTCTCTTTTTCGATAATTTCCCTGATTCTCGGCACGAAACTATAAAAGGGAATAGTTTCTAATTGTTTATTGGTAATTCCTGGATATTCATTCTTAAACAACGTGAAGAACTCTCTATTAAAACCAAGTATCATCCCCTCTTCATTTATCAATACTTCTTCATTGCCATTTTCTTGAAGTTTCAACATTCCCGCATTGGCAACATAATCATCTTTATATGATAAATTAAAGCCTAAGAAGAGTTTTATCGGGAAAATAAACCCTTCTTTATCGATTCCATGAGAAATAATCTCCCATTCATTAAGGATTTGATCTTTACGAGTCTTCATGAAACTCCAGTAAATCAGTTTCATATGGACTTCTGCGATAAATTTGGGCATTAACATAAGTATTGAGCTAATTTGCTTTAAATCTTGAACACCATAACCGAAGAATTGAGCCAGTTTTTCATTTTTGGAGCTTTCGAGGATTTTGCCTTCATTATTCAAGAAACTAGCCTCACAAACCACAAGATTATCCTTTAGAAAAAACACTGGAGAGAGTTTTTCTTTGTCTATGTGAAGAAATCGCTTCTTTATGTTATCAATTTGTTCTTCTAATTTCAAAGTTTCTGGCAATTGGTTCAGAATTATACATGAAAAAATTGACCATATGCGAAAAAGAACGATTTTCTCTTGCTGAATCGACATTGAGGATGAAAGTTCTTTCAAACGGGCTTCGAAAGAAGATAATTTTAGGAAAAAAGGAGAAATATTAGCTAAAAGCTCATCATAAGAATCGAACCCTTCTTTAAAAGCTTCCCAGAAATTTATCTTAATTTTTAGAAGTTTCGTCGTTTTTTTTTCAAGAACACTCTTTTGTCTAGAAATTCTGAAAAAACTAGAAACTTCGAAGTTTTTTTCAGAGTTTTTACTCTGTGTAATCGCTTTTTCTTTTTCAATTTCCTTGATTTTCCTTTGAACTTTTTTAGAAAGGAATTTTATCAGAACCCCTCCAAAGAAAGTCCTATGTTGATATAAAAGCTTGATCTTCTGTGTTTCATAAAAGGCTTTTGACGTATTGCTATTCAAATAAATGAGATAAGTGATGTATTTAAAGATAAGAATCTCGTTAGTTGAGCTTTTATTCTTGCATTCGAGCTCGATTTCTTTTGTGAATGTCTGATGAATAAAAGAATTTATGATAGAAAGTTTCTTCACAAACGTTAAATCAAGGAATTTCTTCATGGTTTTCGCTTTAAGCTTACAAATAGGATCCGAACAGATCTTCGCATGGAATTTCAATATGCCTAGCATCATGAAGAAGTTCTTTGTAGAGCCTTGATTATTGTTGAAAAGATAGCATAATTCTTCTAAAGCATAAGCCACGAAGTTTCTAAAAGAGAAATTACTGATAAAAATGGTAAATAGTTTAGAAAAAGCATAAGAAAAGCCCAGTTTAAAACAAAGGGCGATAAGAATCATTATTGTGAAAAAAAGGGTTTCTTCGAGAAGAATATTGAAGTATTTCCAGAAAGTTAAAGATAGAACAATGGCTTCGAAACTCATAAGAAGAGATACATATAAAGAACTAAGAAAAAGGGATCTTATTGGGAAATGGTAAAGGAAATTCAAAAGACTTATCACGAAAAAACAATGAAGAAGAATGAAATAAAGGTATGGGTTTTTTGAGAAAAATGAGAAAAATAAAGGAAAACTACAACGTATTGAGAAAGTGCTTATCGTGTAAAAATTGGGTTTCAAGCTAATTTCGTTCAGATCTAAGAATTTATAATTGCATTGGATATAAATCTGCAATAATCCAATAAAAATCACCATAAAAATGCCGATTAATGAAGGAATAATGAAAAATGAAGGTAAAGAATCAGAACATGAGAAAATATAGGAGGATTTCAGCCCACAAGATAAAGGATTTATCAAAATCTCGAGAAAAGGCAATAATAACATCCAGAAGAAAAACGTGAAGAAAAATGCCAAAAAACCATTGAAGACTCCCAAAAATAACAAGATCTTTGCATTGTGTTTCAAAAACAGTTTTATCAGTGAAAATAATGCGAAATAGAGGAAAAATAAAGCCATAATTGTGATAATCGTGATATAAGCGATTGTTACAACAGTTTTCGATTGGAAAATCAAGAGGAAATTCGAGAAATTCGTATAGAAGAACATATTCAAAAGGAAAATCAGCTTGGGTTCATAGATATCTAAAGGCAAAAGGGATAAATAACTCAGCGTTTGGGTGAAATATAAGAGGAGAGAGAATATATTCATTGATTTAATGATAAAGGAATTCGAAAAATCAGTATCAAGGATTTCAAAAAGTGTTGAAAGGAGGAATGTGATTGAGAAATTGGATTTTTTCATTTGTTGTTTTGAGGGGAAAAATTATTGAAAAATAAGATTTTAGAAAAATTGTTCGTCTGTCTATTTAAATTTTATAAAAATTAAAATTGGGTTGTTTTTAAATGAATAAGACATTTCTCACTATTTACTTTTTTGTAAAAATTAAAAAAAAAAAAGGGTTTTTTAATAAATCAGCAGATTTTTTATTTCAAAGATTTAAAAAAAAAAGGCTCTCTTAAACAAAAAAAAATGGAATATACCGATGAAAGACAAAAAAAACAAGCCTATTTATTGAGCGAAATTCTCGAAGCTGGTTACAATGGTGCTCTTTTTCAAGAGTTCATGAATTCGCAAAAAAGCGAAGGTTTTTTCCATTTTTTCCATTAAACCTACTTATAAACTCAAATAAAATTATTATCAGGAGGAACTAACATTGATTTATGGGGTTTCGATGAATTATCTGAATTAGTGAAAGAATTCAAAAGAGCTCAAGATAAAGAAAATGCCAAATCTATCAAACAATCCGAATTATCTCCAGATATTTCTCCTAAAAAAGTATAAAGAAATTATATAAAAGAAAAACAATTGTTTTTTTTTAAGTCTGACAACCCTAAAGAAGGTAAAGAAGGAAAAGAAGGGAAGGAAGGGAAAGAATTTAAAGAATTTGTTTGAAATTCTTTATATTTATTCTAAATTATAAGCTTTGAAATCATAATAGAAATACATGTCACAGGATATTTATGAAAATACAGTCAATTGCAGAAGTGTGGCTCGTTCACAAATAAACGAAAATGATCCAATGGAGATAGATATCATACAGTTCTTAATATATATTTATTGATTTTTCATCGTTCTTCATTAGTTTTGAGGTGAAACCAGGTGCTTTTTTAAGCCCAGGATATGCTTTGTTCAAAATCCTCACAAAAACAAATGAAAATTGGACTGTTTTTCGCCGATTTTCAGAGTTTTACTCTTTACGAAACTACTTTGTGAAAACTTTCCCTGGCACTCTCGTAAAATTTCCTTTGATAAAATAAAAGGAAATATTTAATATTGTGAAGATTCCTCCAATTCCTGGAAAGAAAATAACTGGAAATCTTGAATTGGGCTTTTTAAACAAAAGGCAATCTTTTTTGGAGGTTTGAAAAGAAAAAATATTGAATTTAAAAGGAAATTTTCTTCAGAAATTCCTGAGAGATGTGGCTAGTACTCCGATTCTGAAAACTTCAAAGATTTTTATGGATTTTCTGAGCTTGGATGAGGCGAAATTAAAGGATAAACTGCAAGTTTTTTTCTGGAAAAATTAGGATTTTAATAAGAATTTTTTTGGAGGATGTCGAAAAATCCTTGAAATCGGAGAATGTTGATCAATTTAACACATTGACGGGAAAAGTTTGATAAAAATCCCAGTGTTTTTCTTATTAGTTTTTAGGCCGTTTTGATTATAAATGAAACCACAAAGAAATACACAAAGAACGCTATGGATTATGTGAAAACTGCTGATCTCTTATATCAGAAGTTAAATAAAATGAATAATTCTTTTGAAAAAAGGTTGATTTTTTTTTAGATTGACGAAATTCAACAAACAATTACTGATGGATTTCGATCAAATAAACATCACTTTGTTTAATATAAGTGAGGTATTTACGGCTTTGAATAAGAACAGTTCGATTTTTAATGATAATATGGAGAAATCTAAGAATGTGAAGGTTGAAGATGTTTATTTAACATTCAATAATTTATTGGTTGATTGGGGTATTTGAATAAATCCAAAGCAAAAATATTCAATAATGAATTTATTTTTGAAAAAGGAAATAAAATGGTTGTAAAAACGAAGATTGTTGAAGAATGTTTCAGCCATTTCTTCAAATATGAGAAAAATTACAATGAAACTTTAAAAGATGTATGAGAGAGTTTATTTTTTTTCAATTGATTTTTCATTCTGAATTTAATCTAAAAGCTTATCAATGAAAGAAACAACTGCGGGAATGAATACTATAAATGTGATGAAAAGTTCAAAAAAACTCAACGTAAAACTTTCTTCATATAATTTCTAGATAAAATTTTTTATTGTTAGTAGAAAGCCAAAATGGTGGTTCCAAATTGCCTGGTTTTTTAAAAAAAGTCTTTAAATTTTTTTTAAAAAAAATTAAAAATTGAATTGTTTTTATTGAAGGATGTTGATAAATTAGAGAAGAATTTGAAACAATTGAGAGATAAATACGCTTTTTATAACCAGAGTGTCTTTGAAGAAATTGATCGTAGTTTTAAAGAAAAAAACCAACGTTATCTCAGTGATTTAGAACGATTGGTTTCTAAACAGATTTCTTTGAAAAAAGAGGTTTTTTAATTAATCATCATCAAATAAAGTTTTTTTAATTAATTATATAGGAAGATGATGTATGGGGCTTTTACAAAAATGAAATTAACGGGCTTCGACAAGGAAATAAATCAAATCTTTCAATAAAGAAGGTAGATATAAAAAAAGTGATAAACCCTAAGAAAAAGGAGAAAGCTGAGAAGAAATAGAATACTTATAAATTAATTTTTATTTGGAAATTTAAAAAATTAAAACTGAATAAAATTTTTAAAAGGAAATAAATAATGATTTTATTTAAAGTTTTTTCCTTTTTTCGTAAATTATAAATCAATTCTTCATTAAATCTTTTAAACTTCATTTCTCTTTACAATATGAACCCATTCATTAAAAGTGAAGACCACAATGGACCCCTTAAGTCTTTTTCAAAATATAAAAAAATCAAAAAGATCAAAAGCTCTAATAACTTAGACAAAAGAAACATTAATACCCCAATACTTAATCCAATTTCTTCACAAACCCATAAAAATAATGGCAATTATACCTCAAAAGTTTGGGAATTAGCCCTTGAGAATTATAATGCTTTGAACCAAATTTCTGTTTATCCAAAATCTTTACAAATCTTTTTCAATGAAAATATGCTGATAAGAGAAGAAGTTGTAATGAATATTAAAGAAGCGGTTTATAAATTGAAAACACCAGGAAATAATCGATCTTATGAGAAGAAACTTGAGAAAATGATGTGTTTAAATCAGGGACAGGAACTTTTAATAGAAAAAATTCTGCAGGAAAGGTATTTTTTATCAGAAAATGTTGCTCATTTTCAAGAATATCTTTGCTTTCATAAAATTATTCAGTTGTTGAAAGAAAATTTTAATTTCGGGCAATTTTTCCATCAATCATACCCAAATACTTTACAAAATGCACGTATCCAGAGGAATTCGCAAGAAAAACTCTTTCATGAAACGATGAAAACGAACGATTTCTCGAATTATTTATCCAGTCTGTATAATATGAAAATAAATTTTGGCTACAATTTCTTAGATAATTTTTCTTCATCTACTCAAACCCCAGGCTTCATGACTCCTTTCGACTTTTTCCCTATTGAGAAGAACTTTGAAAAAAATTTATTTATGAATTCGGAAGAAAAATTCAATTTTCTAAACTTACCTAATAGGTTTCGAATGAAAGAGGGGTTGAAATTTGATTTAAAACATGAACAAGAAAAGTGAGTTTTTTTTTGAAAAAATGATGTTTTTGGGTCTAATAAGAGGTTTTTTTAAAAGGGGAGGATTTGAGAATGTGGCGAACGAAGAAAGGAAAAGCGCAGTAAAGGAGGAAGCAGGATTTAAAATTACAGTTTGAGAGCAAGAGTTTTTAAATGTTTTTAAAACAAAAGCTTGGTTAAGTTTTTAATAATTAGAAAATGCATAATTAGATTTATTTTATTAATAAAAAAAAATTTTTTTGAATGAAAGTTTTTTTTCAAAATATTCATATTTTGATCGATTTTTATTTGAGCAAATTTTTCTTGTTCTATTCATTTATTTCATTAAATCATTCTTTTTCTTCTTGTTTAGTTTATTATTAAAACAAATAAATGGGCTGTTGTAGCACAGTTCAAATTGGTAAATTCTTCGTTATTTTTTCTTCGTTTTAATGGATTGAATAAAGCCAAAGGAAATGATTGTAAAGAAGACGGTTTCATTGAGGAAATCAATGAAGAAATGGAAAAAAATCAAGAAGAAATAATAAAAAATAAAGAAGAAATATTTTTAGACGTTTCTGCAGAACAAAAGCACAAATCACAAATCTCTTTAAAAAAAGAAGACAAAGAGCTATATAAAAATAACACAAAAAATAATTTTAGTCTTCATGAATCTCTCAAAACCGAAATTGTGGTTCAAACTCAATCAAAAATTGAAAGGAAATCAGAGGATTTTTCAGAAATGAAAAAACCAATAAACTTAAACATATCACAAAACGACGAAAGCAATCAAAAAGAAAAAAATGAAGCTCATGACATTCAAAATAATTATAAAAAAGAAGAAAAAGAAAAAAACGAAGAAATTTTAATAATAAAAGAAGGAAAAAAAAAAGAAACAACAATGAAAAATGAAATAAAAGAAATTATAATGCCAAACAATCAAAAAATTAGTCTAAATAACGATTCTCGAAAAGAAGTAAAAGAAGAAAAGGAGAAAAAACCGATTCCAAACCCAAAAGTTGATGAAAACAAGAAAGTAATTGAAAAAATTGAGAAAAAACCTGAAAAACCCTTGAAAACAAATGAAAATGTTGAAGTTATCTCTAAAAGTTCCCTTGATCTGAAAGTTAAAATAAGTGAGGAAGAAAAACAAAAAAAGAAGAATACAAATTCTATGGATAAATTGATAGTAGGACCGGAAATCTTCGTCCAGCTTAAAAATGAAAAGATTTTCGCGAAATATGCGCAAGGACAGAAATTAGGCCAAGGTTTTTTTTTTTTTCTTTATAAAAATCATCAAACAAAATCATTTGCATAGGAGCATATGGGACTGTAAGTTTAGTGACTCAAAAAAGCACAGGTTTCTACATTTCATCCGAAAATTAATAAGATTTTATTGAAGGAATTATAAGAGCGATGAAATCCATAAAGAAATCTTCAATAAAACAAGAGGAGGAAAAAAAAATCTTCGCAGAATTGTATATTTTGAAGAATTTAGATCATCCTCATATAGTTAAATTATATGAACTTTTTCAAGATGAAAATAATTATTATTTGATCACAGAGTTTTTTTCAAAATAACCATTAGCAAATGAAAATTTTATTTGTAGATATTGTGATGGAGGGGAACTGTTTGAAAGAATCCAATTATATGAGCATTTCTCTGAAAAAATCGCTGCAGAGCTCATGAAACAGATCTTGCAAGCTGTTGTTTATTGTCATTCACAAAACATTGTCCATAGGTTTTTAGTTATTTTTCAATGAATAATTATCCAATTTATTCAAAAACTAAAATAAAGGGATCTTAAACCAGAAAATATTCTGTTTGATTCGAAAAAAAGCAATGCTATATTAAAAGTCATCGATTTTGGAACATCTCGCAAGTTTGACCCCAAAAAAAAAATGAGGAAATTGATGGGAACAGTAAATATAACTAAATTAACTTGTTCTTTATTTATTTGTTCAATAGCCCTATTATATCGCTCCTGAGGTTCTAAGCCGACAATATAACGAAAAATGCGATGTTTGGTCTTGTGGAGTTATACTTTATATCCTTTTATGTGGTTATCCTCCATTTATGGGCAAAAATGAAACAGAAATCTTCACGAAAATAAAAACTGGGAAATTCAATTTAAACGGTTAAATAAAAAGCTTTTAATTAAATTTATTGCGAAAAAATAGAAGAAGAATGGGTTAAAGTATCAAGTGAAGCCAAAAATCTCGTTAAAAAAATGATGGAATTCAATATGGATAAAAGAATTTCTGCAGCAGAGGCTTTAAATAGTCCTTGGGTTCAAAGGAATAAAACAACCAGTCTAATGCCTGAGAAAATAATGAAAAATCTAAGCAAATTTGAGGTCTAAACAAAAGAAAAAAAAATAATTTGTATTAATTTTTGAATAGTCAACCCATAAAATTCAAGCTGCATTCTATACTTTTATAGTTTCGCAAATAATGTCTTCAACTGAGAAAGAAAACTTGCAGAAGATTTTCATCAGTCTTGATAAAAATGGTGATGGAAAGCTTTGTGAAGATGAATTAACAGAAGCCTATACGAAAATATATGGCAATCCAGGTGAAGCGACATTTCTGGTGAAGAAGATTTTGAAAGATTCTGATCATAATGGATCTGGGAAAATTGATTATACAGGTAAAATCAGTGAGTTTATTTTAAAATAAAGTTGGAATTTTTTATCAGAGTTTTTGGTTGCGGCAACAAATCGTGAAAAAATGCTTTCTACAAATAAAATTGAACAAGCTTTTAAAATTTTGGATATGGTGAAAAATTTTTTAAATAAAAACAAATCATTAAACAATTGCTTATTTTTTGAAGGATAATAATGGGTTTATAACAAAGAATGAATTGAAAAACGTTATGGGGTCTGAAATGATCAATGAAGCTGTTTGGGAGGAATTGTTGGAGGAATGCGATATTAATAAGGATGGGAAAGTTTTTTTTTTTTTTTATTTAAAAGTTGGAAATTTAAATTGATTTTTTATTTAGATTTCACTTCAAGAGTTCATCACCCTTCTCAAGAATAAAAAAAATTTGACCATTGATATGGATTAATGATACTTATTAATCAATTTGTGAATTTTTTTGAGTTTTTTAAAAGTATTGATTAAATTACTTGTTTTTATTGTCATATGAAAAAAAATATTTGAATAATTTAAAAAATTTTTTAATTAATTAATTAAAATTTAAACAAAATGAAAATGGAATTTAATAAATTCTCACAGAGTTATTTTACCGTAATCACAATATTATCAAATTGTTTTTCTCAAAAATAAACTAAATCTTAATCAAATTTTATTTTGAAAACTAAAACTTTTAATGATGTTTTTAATTTTTTTCTGTTTGTTTTCTGCTTTTAACACCCAACCTTTCAAAAAAATGATCTATTTAGACCGAAATCAAATTTCCAATGGCAATGGCAGTTTAATGAGTCCTTTCAAAACTTTTGAATCTATTGACTTCAAATTGATTACTGGTCTTTTTTCAGTCATCCTCATTAATGATTATTTGTTCGAAAATGATCTAAAGCCTCTTATTTTGGAAAATATACCTTATAATTTTTCGTAAAATAATTATTAACACAAAATCATTAAATATTTATTTCTTTAGTTTTTCCTCTCTACAATCAGATTCAAAAACCATCCTAGATTTTAGAAACAACACTCATATATCTCTCAAAAATATATCATTGTCATTTGAAAACATCAAATTTAAATTCGATCAAAGCAATTCAATCGCGAAGTTCTTTTCTTTGACAAATCAAACATATCTAAACTTGATCGTTTATATTTTTTGACATAATTTGAAATGAAATTATAAACAATTTTAGAAATGCGAATTTTCATCACTTTTGTTGAAAAAAACTACATTTTTTTTAATTGATTCATCAACTATTGAAATTGAAAACTCTGTTTTTGCAAACTTAACCACAAGTGTAGATTTTATCATCACAAAATCAAATTCGAATGTCAGCATAATAAACTCAAGTTTTTCAAACTTCTATCATAATTCAGGGCATCTTCTCAAATGTGATGAAATTTCTTCATTAAAGATTGAAACTTTAAACATTGATTCGTAAAAAAAACAATAACAACAATTTGAATATTTTTTGAAATTAGGTCATTTTTTTGTCTATCATCATGTAAAAATCTAAAGGCATTGATTGATTTTTCAGGGAACAATCTTCATATTTTTGATATGTCAATCACCAAAAATATATTCCATGAAATTCCTTTGTTGCACTTGAATTCTTCTGTAACCCAAACTTTAATAAGCTCTGCCAATCTTACTAAGATAAATTTTGCTGATAATTTTCAATACAATTGCACAACTGCTTTTTTTTTTCTTTCAAGTTACCCTTATTGGCTGATTGAAATCGTTCAATTTTTAATTTATAACAATTCAGGAAGTACTTTTCTTTTAAATTTATCACCATACAAATTCTTTTTAAAATAGCATCTGATTTCATTAGAATATTAAACAATCCAAATAATATTTCGATCATTTCTTCAATATTCTATGAAAACAAGCTGCATGATAATATTTTTGTCCAAAACTCAAGAAATATAATAATTTTTAATACATCATGCTTGAAGAACAACAGAAAAGGAAATTATTTTATGAATGGTGGAGGAACATGTTTTGTCTTTGATCATATCTATTATGTAAATTTTGAAATGGTGATTATTAAAGATTCTTATAATGATTACACTACAGTTGGCGTAAAAGTGATTGAAGCCGAAGTTTTTATTTCATTTTTTCAAATCCTTTTTTAACAAAATTTAGATGCGAGTGTTAAATTCAAAATTCAGTTCAAATTTGGCATTCTACTACAAAAACCAACAATCAGCATGTGCATTTTATGTAGATTCATCAAAACCCATCACTATAATAAATAGCATGTTTCTCGTAAAAAATCTCTATTTTTTTTTTTTTTTAATAGAATTTTTTTATTAAATCATGAATTTTTTCTCAAGTATAATCGTATCAATTCAACCGCCAAGGCATTGATTAAAATTGGTGGAGCTTGTCTTTATTCCTTTAATGAATACAATGAGTTTTTCAAAAATAAAAAATCTTTCTTTATATTTTTTTAGAATTTATTTGATAAACTCAATTTTTTCTGAAAATCAATCACGATTTGTTACGAATTGCATTTATTTCGTTGGAACTTTTTTCAATTCTACAGGCATTAAAAAAAATTCAACCTCTAATATTTTTCTAAATAGGTTCATTTTTTCAGAATAATGTTCCCATGATTGATCCTGAAACCTATACTTATTTTAATTCTCCTTCCTTTAAAGCTATATTTACACTGATAACAAGAATTTTAGAGATTGCTGGAGGCAATGGTGGTGTATTTTGGTTAGAGAGTGCTAACATATTAATTCAAAATTGCACCTTCCTAAACAATCAAGCTTTTGTTGGCGGTGTGGGATACTTTTGGAAGCATAATCAAATAAAAACATCTCACATATTAATCAATAACTCCAATTTTTATTTGAATATGGCAGGCCCCACATCTGGATGTTTTAATATTGGAAATTTTTTTGAATTAATAGCAGAAATTTCGTTTTGCAATTTTTATGGAAACAAAGGAAAAAGTAATTTTTTTTAAGATTGCTTTTTTTTTATTTTATAAAAAATTAAAGTTGGAGGAACCATCAGCACATTTTATATTTCTAATTCTTCAAATATCATTATAAAAAATAATTTATTCTATAATAACATTGGTGAGTTTGGTTCGGCCCTCAATTTTGAACATCGTGGTGGATTGGCTTTCGTTATTGATTGTGTTTTTGATCTTAATGGCAACCCTAGCCACCCCATCGGATCTGGAAGTGCAATTAAAGTCAATGGGGACTATGGAACTCAGATTATATCAATTAGAAATTTGTTTCAAAATAACACATCTGTTGGTACTGGTGTCTATGGAGCATATAATGTCAATATCACTGATATAAACTCAACTTATTACAGTACTCTTAATTTTTTTTTCTTTTCATAAAATTATCTTAATTTTAAGCTAATTATGCCGTACGTTGTCCCTTAGGAGTGCTGATTCAATCATCCAGATTCAAGATGTCAGGCTGTAAAATTGCAAACTCATATTCTAAATTTTTGGGTAAAATAACTGTTTTTTATTTTAAAAAATATATTTTTTTGAAAGGCGGGGCTATTTGCAGTCAAGATGCAAGTGAAATTACGATTGAAAACTCCATTTTCGAAAATAACACTTCTCCCACTCTTGGAGGAGCCATTGCAGTGCAAGAAAGAACAAAATTGATTCTTAACAACAATTATTTTAAAAAAAACATCGCTTTTGATGGATCAGTTCTTTTGGCTTTCGATCTTTTTGAGATTTTAATTGAGGTAAAAAATTGCACTTTTGAAAAAAACATCGCGACAAACACAATGATTGATCTTTCTTATTCCTCTATTTCTATAGCAAATTGTTCATTTATAAATAATTTGAATCCCTCATTGTTTGTTTTAAAATCATCTTTACAAATTTCAAACTTAATTGTCATCAATAGTACTTGTCAAACTTTGCAATTGGGCTGTGTTATCTGTTCGGACGAAAATTCTATTGTAAATATATTTTCATTAGTTATAGTGAATGCAAATGCGAAAAAAACAGATTCTGGTGCAATTTATGCTCTTAATACCACCTTAAACATTGAAAATGCAATATTTCAAAATTGTTTTAGCTTAGGTATTGGAACATGCATATATACTCATAATTCATTAATAAATATAACCCAAAGTAATTTTTCAAATTACAATCCAAGCTGTATTTATGCAATTGGAGGCAATCTTACCCTATACAAAATAAATATGGGGAATAGTTTTGTAGATAAATCACCCATAATAAGCATTTTTTGTGAAAACACTTATATTGAACAATCGAATTTTTTTAATAATACTGGAGCTGATCAAGGTGGTGTATTACTTTTTCAAAATAATTATAATATTAAGAAAGCACTTATAAGATTCAGCAATTTCACCGACAACACCGTCTACGAGAATGGTGGTTCTATATTTATAATTAATCATTCTGTTGAAATTGTTGAAAGTTTATTTATCAACAATAAAGCATTTCTTGGGGGAGCTATATATTTTAATACACAAAAAAATGATTCTGGGGATTTAATTTTAAATAAAGTTCAATTTCAATCAAATACAGCTATTCACGAAGGAGGAGCAATAAAATCGACATTTAAATTACCAATTCGTGAAACCACAGTTAATTTAATGAATAATAAAGCATTGTATGGGAAAGATTATGCTTCATATCCTATTAGAATACAATTTAGAATTTATGAAACTCGAAACAATACTAGTAATTTTGAATTCTGTAACGTATTTTTTTGAAAAGCGAATAGAGTTTTGCATTTTTGATTCAGATAAAAATAAAAGCATTTTCATATTTGACAATGTTGCTTCAGGACAAGAGATTGAAAATAGTATTACTTTAACATTGTTTGATCAAATTAATCAAGAGGTAACCTCAATGAGTGATAGGTATGATTATTTTTAAAAAAATATTAAAATAAGTTTAATTTTAGTGAATTCCATATAGAAATTCTCGATTCAGCTCAGTTAAAGTATTTGAACACAACAAAAAAATTAAATTTAAAATATAATCTGATCAATAAAAAACAAATTCAAATATTTGGGGTTCTCAATCCTTTAATACAAATGAGTAATTTAAGTGTTTATTGAATATATTTTTATGAATTTCAGGTTCTAGCTCTATTTCCTATTTGAAAATAAACACATTACCTTCAAGCTCCTTAGCAATAACTATTTTTTGTCCAAAAATTACACAATTTTATGACAGTCTCATTGAGGAAAATAAAATAATTTTAGGAGCTAATGAACTAAATATCAACAATAATTATTTTCTTTTATTTCCAATAAATATCAGAGAGTGTATTTCAGGAGAAATTTTTATCACATCCCTTTCAATGTACTAAGATTTATTTTATTTTTATTTTAAAAATTAGAAAAGTTGTAAAAAATGCAAATCAGGTGAATATTCACTTGTTGTAAGTGACAAACAATGCCATCCATGCTTAGAAAATGCAAGGTGTTATGGAGGAAATCAAATATATGTTACTTCTGGTTTTCTTTCATAAAATAAAATATTAAAAACTATTTTAGGTTACTGGAGATCTTCACAAGACTCAATAAATGTTTACGATTGTCTTGAAAATTATGAGCACTGCTTGTAAGCTTATTACATTGATAAAAACAAAATTAATTAAAAAAAGGGGTGGATTTAATCATGAATGTTCATTTGAGTATACTGGACCTTTATGTTCAAGCTGCCTATATAATGATAATTTTAAATATTATAAAATCACTGATGATAGGTGCGCTCAATGTCCTAATTTATTTGGCAACATCATAATTTTTGTCGTTCTTTTGCTTTTTATTGGAATATGTTTAGTCATATTAATCAAGTATCTGAATTATAAAAAAAAATTGATCAAAATTTTACCTTTTTTTTAGAAATTACATCAAATCAGCCCAGGGAAATTTAACTCACTCTTCGCCGAAACGTTCTATTTTAAAAGATTCTAGAAATGAATCGACTAATAATTCTAAGTTTTTAAGCGTATGCTTCAAAATTTTGCTTAACTATATGCAAATTATTGGAATAATCGTTTCATTCGATATGAAATGGCCAATTTATGCAAGAGGATTTTTTTCAATACAAAGTGGTGTTGGGAGTCTTTCTACTCAATTTTTTGCATTAGACTGTCTGGCAAAAGGTACAGTTTTTTTAATTAAATTTTGACAAAAAGTGAAAATTTAGAAAATTCTTTAAATATTGACATTGTGTATGTAAAAGTACTATTTGCTTCGTTTTTGCCATTCGCAATACTGATAACAAATATGCTATATTGGAGCACAAAGAAATGTTTTTTTCGTGCAAAAAACACATTTAATTTGTTCTTTTTCACCTCAATTATAATCCACTTTTTTTTGCAACCTACTGTTATAAAAGAAATAACCAATCCACTTTTGTGTTCGTCTATTGACGGGAAACTTTTTATACGAAGAAATTTAGATGTTTCTTGCGAAGATTCAACATATAATACATGGGTAATAGATAATTTTAATCAAACAATTTAAATATTTTTTAACCAGAAATTTAGCTATATAATACCAATTTTATTATATTGGATTGTAGTTTTTCCATTCTTTTGTTTGTTCTCCCTAATAAAAAATCGAGCTGATTTAGATCTTTCAAATATGAAATTCCGATTGGGTTTTTTTTATATTGGCTATAAAAAGAATCTCTTTTATTGGGAGTTTGTAATTATTTATCGAAAAATTGCAACTATTTGCGTCTCACTTTTAAAAGATGTTTCTATTTTTGGAAAAGCCGCTTTGATTATTTTTATAAATCTTGCCAGCTTATTCGCACATATCTCAAAAAGACCTTTTGTCAATAAGAGATTAAATTATTTAGAAGATTTAGCTATCAAAGTTTCAACTTTTACGATTTTTGGAGGAATGCTTTATATTCAAAATTCTTTTAAAGATGTAAGTAAAGCTCTTATTTTTGTTATAATCATAATTATGAATTTTTTGTTCATTTTCACGTGGTCGGTTATTGTATTAAGGTTTACTTTTAAAAAACTCTCCAAAGATAAATTATTAAAGAGTTTCTTCAGATTATTAAAAAAATTCACTCACCAAATCAACATTCAAACTTCGGTAATTTTCTTTGTTTCATTTATTTATATTACAATTTTAAAGGGAGAAAAAAACAAAGCTGCATTCAAAAAAAATTTGCCGAAGTAATGTGAAAACAATCAAAATTAATAATTATCAATATATCAATAGAAAAAAATTAAAAAAAAAGTCCTCTATCAAATCAATTTTTTTTAAAAAAAATTTACATTAATTTATTTAAAAAAAACATAAATGCATAAAACATTGGCTTTCTTAATATTTATTTTAATTAAAAAAAAGCACAAAAATGAAAATTTTTGAGAACTTTTTTCAATCATATTTTTTCCAAACCTTTTAAATCAACAGATCATGGGAATCTTCTAAACGGGCTATTTCCACAATCTTATAAACATTTTCCTTTTTCGAGGATAAATCAATATTTAACACTTCTGTAATATTCTAAAAAAATGTTCGAATCACAAAACCTTAAAAAACTAAACCTTTCTACACATAGAACATAAGCCATTTCCCCTAAAAATCACAATAGCACATTTATAACACATTCCTGCACATTGAAATTAAACATAAATTTCGAATATAAATTACCTCCATGTCCACAATTCATAAAAACTGCATTTGGTGGGTTTTGAAAGCAAATCACACAAACCATGAGGCTATTTGAGCTTTTGTTTGGAGTATTATCCCCTCTTTTTGACGAAGGACACTTTTCGATCAAAGAAATTTCACATTTCTCAATATCGAATTCGTAATTTCTGATCACAATATCGCTTTTATTCAATCTTGTGGTTTTTGAAGTCTGGTGTTGAAATTTACATTCTAATTCTTCATATTTATTTAAAATTCCTCTCTCAGAAGACAAAGCAAAAAGGGGTTTATTCATTGTAGAACGACAAGAATTATTTTGTTTCGTCATGTTTGAAAACGTAAATCTTTCTTTTTTTTAAAGAAATTTTTTATTTCTTTTAAGAAAAATTAATGAAGAAACCTTGCAGATCTTTGGTTTTTTTTTGTTTTATTTTTGTGTTTCGAGATTTCTTTGAATCCACATGTTTAAACCTAGTTTGTTTGACTGGTTGAATGGAATTTGTAGCTACTTTCGTCTTTTGGCTAGAAGTGAAAAGCTTAAAATACCCTGATGAAAACTTAATCTATTTGAAAAAAAAATTGTTCAATGAATAAATTTAAATTTTTTTTAAAAAAAACAATGAATTGTGGATAAATGAAATTTAAAGGGTTTGTTTCATATCGAATTCTTTTGCCAGTTTTAGAGCCAAAAGACTGATTGTTATTATTTTGCTGACTTTGTTCTGCGTTTTCAACAGAATAAGATTCAACAATAAAGGATTCATCCTTTGAAATTTTCTCCACAAAAATTCTA
>JFJP01027121.1_pt1 | contig 20024 bp, 12 predicted proteins | sample 431651 | NCBI WGS metagenome assembly JFJP01 (sample SAMN02602958, study PRJNA72255) | Microbial mat metagenome, whole genome shotgun sequencing project. | biome: fresh water; feature: sink hole; material: water; isolation source: purple microbial (photo- and chemosynthetic) mats found in...
TTCAAAAGAAGACAAAAAGTTACATAAAATAAAAAAAACATGATTTCTTCATTTTTTACGAATAATTCATTTGCACGATATAAAATCAAATCCCCAATTTTCTTGAAATCGTCTAGAATAAAATCACCCATAAAGCAAACAATCTCATTTTCAGGACTTTTTAATTCTATACTGATATCACATTCTTGCATCATCAAAACGTCATCATAACCATCTGCAATGCACAACAAAAAATGATTTGTTGAATGGTCTAAACGTTTGATCAATTTAGCTAGTCTTTTCTTATTAATAGGTGAAAAATTATAACAAACATTATTGCAGAACATCATCAGAAATAAAAAATGTTCTCTTAAATATTTGTTTTTGTAAATAATTTTAAAACTTTCCCCATCTATCAAAACACAAATCTTTTGGATATCATCTTCAGTAATATTATCTAACTTCGTTTTATATGTACCATATGTACTTTTTTTGAACGAAGAGTCATCAAAACCCACTCTTTTTTGAAAAGAATAATTGCTATCAGAAATTCTTGGTGAAGTGTCATCACTAACTAATTTTTTGCCTGCAATTTGTTTCTGAATTCTTTGCAAAATCCATTTCAAAGAAATTAAAGCTGAATTTTGATTATTTATCTGAATTTTATACACTTCTACACCACTTGAAATAATACCAGATTGAAAAGCGCTTGCTAAAGTCGAGCATTCATTATCACCAGAAACGAAATAGATTTTTATTTGAGCATCATGAAAGGAATTGATTGTTTGATTTATATGAGGCCTTAATTGTTCTTTGAGACATACCACACAAATTAGTTCCAATCTCTCTTCTATTGAATTATATAAACTTTCCAATTCTTCATCTTTTATAGTCAAACTGCTTTTTATAATTTTTTTTCTTTTGATGTAATGCTTTGTTTCTTCCAAACTCATTTCTCTTTGCGCGTAGATAATTGTCATATTACCAGTTTCTCTTAATTTTTCAATGATTTCTCTTAATTGTTCTTTGTCTTTATTACTCAAATTCAGTAAAGGCATCATTTCATCTGCATCATCCCCATGAACATATAATTTAGAGCTTTGATTTGAAAAAATTTCTAAATTATTTCCTAATCGCTTTCCCACAATCAAAGAAAATCTATTCCGATTTTTTGTTACTTCATTAAAACCTATAATAGGATAATATTCTGGTTGAAAAGAAGTGTTTAACTCATAAACATGAATTTTAGACTGTGTTATTTTGAATGATCCTTTGAAAGAATACCCGAATCTCTCACAAAACTCCAATATTGAACTGGTTTCTTGATGGACACTTTCATGAGTAAATATATTGGATTTTAAATCTATTTTAGTTTTGGTAAAATGGCATAGAATTAAACTTTCAAGTAAATCATTGATTACAATAAAGTTTTGTTCGCACATTTCTTTTAAAGATTTCGGTTTTGAGAATAATGAGTAATCTTGAGCATAATGACCTTTTTTCTTTTTTTTATTATCAACATATCTTTCGCTTTCCACAAGTGAAGGATCGACAAAAACGCTGGTTTTAATAGAACTCATATAATTGAAAGATTTTTTTTGTTTAATACTGAAATCAGAAGGGATTTTCTCGCTTAAAAATTTATTGACCCTTTTAGGAATCGGGCTTATTGGTTTTTCATTTGATTTTAAAGCAAAAATTTGGTTCAAAGATGGCAAATTATAATCAGTTTGTTCAGAAAGCAATGAAAAATTGGGAATTGTAAAGTTATTATCAGATTTTGTGTATAAGGGTTGAAGTTCTGTCGTTAAATTCTTAGGATTTGATGTAGAATTAAATTGCAATTTTGCAAAAGCATCGTTGTTTTCAAGAGGTACTTCTTTGAGACTTTCAATATTTTTTTCTTTTTCCTTTATTGACGATTTGTCATTTTTCGCTTGAGATAAAATGTCTCTTAAAATTGGAATTTCGTTATCATTTATGGTATAAAATTCATTATAGATCAATAAGCCAGATATTTTTAATTGATTGGTTGTGATTGTCTGATTTTTATCAAGAATAGTGCTTTTTACTTGTTTCAACTTGCTCAAATTGTCAGGGTTTTTTATTTTCATATTTAGCATATCCTCTTTTTTGTAAAAAAACTCAAATTTGAATTTTTCAATGAGATTCGTTATATCAATTACTAAATAATAGAGAATTGATATTAATTTTGCATAATTGAAAAAATAATTTTTAAATGGGTCCAGATCATCAAGAGGTGCAAAATAATTATAGCAAATTTCAGAAAACTTATATAATTAATGTAAATAAAAAAAAAAATTTAAAAAAATAAAAAAATAAATGGAAATAATTTTAGAAAATAAAAAAAATGAATACCATTGTGATCACAATTATAAAAATAATGAAAACAAACATAATTTGATTTAAAAACTCCTCCTCATAACTAAATTTTTGAAAAGTGTTTTTCTTTTTTTTAGCTATAAAAGTTTCTTCGCCCACAAAAACCACAAGTCCTATCAGCCAATCTGTCAATCTAAGAACGGATTCTCTTAAAATTACATTTTTTGCCGTAATATTTTCTATTTTTGGATCTTTATTTAATTTAATAAATCCTCTTATATGTTCTTTTTCTTCTGTTTGTTTTTCCAAATCAAGAACAATTCTTCCTGATAAAATCTTCCTATAATTTTCTAAACACGATTTGAGGTTCGGATTTTTTTGGACTTAAATCAATTGAATATAAAATAAAGAAACGATTTAACATATTAATCATAATAAGAATTTACAAGAAGTTTGGTTCAAAGAATTTTTTATTGAACATCTTGATTCTCCATTAACAAATTTTGAATCAACTTGACAGAGTTTATCTTTACTTTCGCATATTATGATATCAGCTGGACATCGATCATTTCTTTTCAATAAAATAAAATCTCCAACCTTAAAAACAATATTTTTCAAGAATGGCAATTTTTTTTACTTGTAAGTCAAACCATTTTAATTTAATATAATTAATATTTTCACTTTGAAAATCTATTTGCTAATTTGTTTTTGTTATTTTACTTTGTAAAAGTTTTATTTCTTAAATATATATTTACCAAACAAGATTGCCCATTTTTATATTGATCAAATTTGTAATTTTCAAATTCCAAAAAAGCATTTTTCCCCATAAATATAATAAAATATATCCACATTAAATAGTTATTTATTCCTCCAGCAAAACTGAAAAAGAATTTTTTAAAAAAATTGATGTGGCAAATAAAAGAACTGAGGAGAATCCAATTCAGAAATTATGGTATATTCCAAAATAATGATCATAAAAGAAAAAGCAACTCCTACTTTTGTGAAAAATCGACAAATCATAAGAGGTAAAAAGTTGAAGTTCTTATAAAATAAAGTAATTTTTTTAAAAGCAAAAAAAAAGCTCAAACTGTGTATCTCCTTGAAGAAACGATGTTTTTTATTTTTATTTTGTCTGTTCTAATGACTCCCCAATTCATTTCCATCTAAATTATATTAATTATATTATCATAAAAAACAAAAAATCAGAAAAAAAATAAGCAAAAATAAAAAAGATTTAATAAAATAGGCAAATTTCACACAGTTCGTTTCCTTTGTGATTTGTTCGTCAATGATTCAAAATCGTTCACAATGGTTGAACTTCCCATTGAGGCAAAATATTTTCTAAAAGCAGTGAAAAAATTGACCATTTTTAAGTGTTATTTTTAAAAATTATGGAACGAAAAAATAAATAATTTAATTAAAATTTCCTATGAAGTTTAAGTTTATTCATAATTTGTTGGGAAAAATTCAAATCACTTATTTATTTTGCTGTTTTAAAGGAAAAAATAGAGTAAGAAAAAACAAAGGAAGTCGCTGATTTCATTTTTTAAAAACTTTTTTTAATAATTATCTGCATAGATTGCATAAATAGTTATTATTTAACTTAATTTCATTTTCAACATATTCTCGATTGCAGTTAACACATTTTTGAATAAAGGATTTGGTTTTAATCGGGCGATAAGAGCCGAATTCTTTTTCTTCTTTGAAACCTCAATTTTTTTAACATAAAAAATACAAACATCTTGTCTTAAAAAAAATACTTTTTTGATTTAATTCTTCTTTTTGTGAAATAAAATTCTGGATTTCTTCATTATTTTGCTTTAATTTGTTTAAAAAATCTATAAGAAACGTTGTTTTTGCCTTCAGATCAGGAATGCCCTATTATTATATTTTGGAAATTTTCAATGTTTATTGTTTTTATTTAAAATTACATCTTTCACTCTGAATTTTGAGTCTAAGTTTAACATTTCATTCATTATTTCATTGCTGCATTCATTATAATCATCTTTTGTAAAATTTTCGAAATCTGAAATTTTTTTAGGAGTTACGATTGGTTGTGGCTGGAATTTAGGCAATAATTCTTGATTTTTAGCATCATTATTAAGATTGGTGATAGTTCCTTGTTTAAATTGCTTTAAAAAATCATGACTTTTGCTAAAATTAATATCATTCTGCTCAAAAGTACTTAGAAATAGTTGGAGATTTCCTTTAAGTTTTTCGTTATCAGGCTCATTTATAATAATCGTTTGATAAAAATTTGAAAACAAATCCACAAGGTTTTCTAATTCATTTTTAAAAATATTCATCTCCTTTCTCCTTTGATTTTTATCAATTTCAATTTTTCAGATTATGAAAATTTTGATTATGAAAAAATTTAAATTAAATTAAAAAAAAAAAAAAAAATTAAAAATATTTTCTATAACTTCTGAATTAAAAAACTTCAAACAGATTTTTCATATTTCCAGTTTAAATCTCGAAGATGATTAATGACTTCACTTTAAAGCAATCAACCATACCAAACAAAGCTTACCAGTCAAAAGTTTTGATAGGTTTTTCCGATTCAGTGAGTCTTAAGAAAAATAACTAATTTTATATAGGGAATTGGTATGAAGAAAAAAGCGACAAGGCTGACCCCAATAATTATTTTTATAAAGAGCAAAAATTTGCCCAATACAAATATGATATGAGCAGCTTAACCAAAGTTATTTGAATTAATATTAATAAATTAATCAATTCTTTCGCAGGAAGATTTTAATACATGCTCGAAGGGTTGGCTGAATTTTCAAAACAATGACCCGAAAAATATTTATATGACAACGAGCCAGTTTTTTTTTTTTTTTTTTTTGGCAAAGAAAAGAATATAATAATTAAAATAAAGGAGTGAATTCAAGAAACCTGAAGATCAAAAAAGAAATTCTGTTTTAAAGAAATTCATAACTAAAAAAGATTGTTTTGAAAAAAATCCTGAAATGCTTGAGGAATACAAGAAAAAGTTTTTAATTTATTTAATATATTTAATAATTCATGTATTTTTCCAAAAAAAGGTGGACACAATCAAACCATGTTTTTGAAAGAACCTATTTAGGTGCAAAAAAATAAAAAAAAATTAATGGATTTTTAATATAATAAACAAAATAATAAATTTTTTTTTGAAATTTAAAGAATTTTGATATAAATTTCGAGAAATTTTTTTTTTAAATTACTAATATCAATAAATGTTCAAAAAATTAGGACTTAAAGTAAAATATCTCAGATCTGATGAATTCTCTAGAGTTTAATTATTTTTCTAATTATTAAACAGATTACAATATAGAAAAGAAAGTTGGATTTTGTGTAGACAAATACAGGTTGGTAATAAAATTCTTTTTGAGATTTACATTAAAATATTGGCTTTTTAGATTCATAGAGGTCTTTATCTAGGAATTTTTATCAATGGATTATTTTTTATACATTATGTAAGAGGGAACATCTTTTTTGGAATTGAAAATTTTCTTTAAATTATTAGATCAGATATTTGGCTGCTTTGAAACAAGTCAATCAATTTATTGACGAAAACAAACTAGATTATTTAGAAAAAGTTCATAGAGAAATCAAAAATAATTAAAATTTCAAAATTTTTTTGAAAGTATTTTTAAAACTAAAAAAATGAAAAAGAAAATGAGAAATTAAAAAAAAAAAAAACTCTAAAAACAAACGAAAATTTTTTTTAACAATATAAAAAATGCTTGAAAAAAAATAATTACGTAATTAACTAAATTTTTTAAAAGTTTTTGAATTTTTTCTTGTTGTTGCATTTATTAACAATTTATTAAATTTCTCTTGAAAATTTCAGCGAATTCTTTCGGGTTTTCCATTCTTGAAACATCAGACATCACCCCAATCATTAAGTTATCTATATAACTGAGTATGCTTATGCCAACACCAATCTCTCCATTATTTTGCAAAAACCCCGTTGTTGTTTTTAATCGGCAATTCGTATTAGCAAGCACTAAATGTTTTTTGAAATAAGGTACATTTGAAAAACACAGGCTTGTTTTCGATGTTAAAAAATTGTTGATTTTAATCATGATCTTTTTCGGAAGAAGAAAAACCCCAAGTTTTAGCATATAGCTATTAGCAAGAAACTCTGCTGATTTTTTCATTTTATCTAATACAATCTTGACTTTTTTGCCTTCCAAATTCACATCATCGATCAAAGGAAGATCAAGATTCACTGCTGTAAAATTATTTTCTAATGTCACTTCATCAAATTTTTTAGGGTATTTATTTCTTAAATTGATTGGAATTGCAACGGTGATATATTTGTATTCTCCATTAGGATCTTTCAATTTGAAATATTGTTTCAAACTTTTGCTCAAAACTGCCATAAAATAATCATTAATGGTCATCCCAATCTTTTTATAATTTTCCCTGACTTTCTGAAAAGGAATATCATCAAAATATGAATATTTTTTGATTCCAGACAAAGGTTTTCCATTATTAATAGGGTTTCTATCTTTTTTCTTGATAATATTATTTAATAATGCCATTGGGAAAGAATAAATCAGAGTTAAATGCATGATTATTTTTTCTGTTAGAGTGAATTCTTTTATGTTTGGTAATAATGTTGAGTCTCCTGGTGCCTCACCATACATCCAAGTTAAATATAAATTTGCCAAACCATCGAATATCGAATGATGTGTTACCAAAATCCCTGCCGTTTCTGTTGCATTATAATCTTCCATTACAAAAACCTTATATAAAGGGGCATTTGTTGGGACAGGATCTTGACAAATTTTCTCACAAAACTGTTCTAATTCTTCTTTTGTATGAACCCCTTCGACTTTTACGATAGCTTTTGCAGCATCTTCGAGTGAAATCTCCTTAAAATAATAACATCCTAAGAAACTTACAACCGTTTGTCGGAGTCTTGGGAATTTAACTATCAATCTTTTACGCAAATCATTAAGTTTTTCGAATTCTATACGATCATAAATTGCCACACCTCCAAAATTAGCTCTATTGTTTGCATTTTCTAATAACATAAAATTATCCTCTAATGTCAAAGGATGTAATCCGAAGAGTTTTGGCATTAAAACATAATGATAGATGTGATAAAACACAAAAAGCAGAATGCTGGCTTGTAGAAATGAAAAAAAAGAAAAAAAAAAGAGGAAAATCAAAAATTTGATGGTGAAATAAACCAAATACATTTTTTCAGAATTAAAATATTTGAAAAAAAATAATATTTTGGATATTTTTCTCAACGCGTTTTGAAAGATATAATTTATTTATTATGAGATTAGCGTATTATTTATTAAATTCTTTTTTTATCGAGGCCAAAAAATTTTGAAAAATTAAACATAGATTTCTAAAAAAATTAAAGGTTAAGTTTAAAAAAAAATACTACATATAACTACATATTATTGAAAATAAAATGATCAATTTTCGGAATTCTTTTATATATTTATAAAAATGGACTCATTTAACTCAGTCCATTTTAAAAAATTTAAAATAAAAGTATTCAATGGTTTTTTTCTCGGAATTTTTCTCTTATTTCCCCGATCCGATTTCAATGTTTTCTTCTTTATCTAACCTTCTTTTTCTTCCCGAATCTTTGGTAATTTGTTGTTTTTTTGTTTTTTTTGTTAAATTTTCTTTTAGTCTCCTATGATGATTGATTGTGATGAAGATGGGGAGAAATTTTCTAAAAATTCCACAAAACCAGAAAGAAATATGCTCACTTTTCTTATCTCAATATTAAAATCCATTGCATCCTTCTCTTATCTTTCTGAGACTTATATGTAAATTTATTTTATTTTCTATTAATTTATTAAATGGACTCATTACTTTAGAAATAAATTGGCTGAGGAGTTCTCTTTTTGCAAAGGCTATGAAAATGAAATTCTTTTCAAAGAATCTGATAAAATAGCATGCTTCTTAGTTTTAGGTATTCATACAATTTTTTTTTTCATATTAATTAATCATTATTTTTAAGCAAAGGGATGTTTGGAGATAATAAATAAAAAAAACTCCCAGAGTTGTATGTTGATCAAAGGGGGGAGTTTTGGAGAATCAGCCATCTTTATTCATGAATTTATAACAAATTTGACAATCAAGGCTGTGGATGATTGCTTGTTTTTCAAGATCTCAAAATCTGCAATCTTGAATTTCTTCAAAAAAATTATAAAATGCGAATATGATTTGAATTCTTTCGCAATCAATGAAATATTATTATTTAGTATATTTTAAATTTTTTATGAAAATTAAGTTTTTATTTCTTAGAAAGAATGCCTCTAGAAAAAAAAGAAAGGATGGCAATATGCGCGATGAAACAAAAGATTATGAGCGATGAAATACGGAAAGTAGAACCAATTGCTGGTAGTTGTCTATTAAAGGAAAGAGAAAAATACATTTTTCTTAATGTGTTCAATCGAAATATTTTAGAAATTCATATGAGCACTCATTTAGAACAAATTCTCAAATCCAATGAACTTTTCTCCAATTTCAATAAAACTCATTTGGCTGAAATGATTTCTAAAATGAAGTTGAAATATTGCCAAAATAATAAAAAAATTTATGAATTTGAGAGCGAACAACAAAAAAAAATTTTTATTATTATGAAAGGTGTTGTGGAAGAAAAAAATGTATTATCTTTTATTAAAAAAAATTAAATTCAAATTATTTGTTTAGGGAGAAAAAAAATTAAAGGAAGGGGATATTTTTAATAATATCAACAACAAAGAATATATTTCAAATGACAATACAATTATTGCTGAGTTGGGAATGGAAATTTATGAGGTGTTTCGTAAGAAATCTCAAATTAAAAGGAAGAAAACTGTAAAATAATTAAATATTCTTTTATAAAATATAATTTATTTAAAGCTTGAAATCAATTCCAAAATCTTATATGAGGATTTTTTCAACAATTTGATTTTTCTCGAGAATTTAGGAGAAGGCCAATTCGGAAAAGTGATTCTTGTCAAGGAAAAAACATCTCAAGAGTATTTTGCATTGAAATGTATTTCAAAGAGTCAAAAATATTATGATGAGATGAAAACTTCGATTTTAGTACTTTATTTTGAATTTTTTTAAACTTATTTTAAATAATTAATAGGAAGAAAAAAGGATATTAGAGAATGTCAACTACCCATTTATTGTTCATTATAAAGGCTATTATGAAGATGAAATATATCATTATTTTATGATGGAATATATTAAAGGCATTGAATTATTTGAAGTGATGAAGCAAATGAGTAATTTATATTTTTTTTAATTTTTTTTGAATTATAAATATATAAAGATTATTTTTCCATGGATCAATCCAAATTCTATGCTGCTTCGATGATTCTTATTCTTGAATATTTGCATAGTAACGGTATAATTTATTTAGATTTGAAACCAGAAAATGTTATGGTTGACGAAAATGTAAAATTTAATATAATTTATTTTAATAAATTGAATTTTTAAAAATTAGGGATTTTTAAAACTCATTGATATGGGGGCTAGCATATTTAAAGGAGAAAATCATGGAGCAAACTCCATACGTGGCACTCTTCATTATATAGCGCCTGAATTAATCAGAGGAGGTGAATTTAATTATTCGGCAGATTTGTGGTCATTGGGTAATAATTAAAAATAAAATTATAAATTAAATTTAAATTAGGAATCGTTCTCTATGAATTGATTTGTGGTTTTTTGCCATTTGGTGAGAATTGTGAAGATCAATTTGATATTTTTGATGAGATTCTCAATAAACAATTGGAAATTCCTTCTTTTGTGGATGCTTTAACTTGTGAATTACTTCAGAAACTATTAAACAAAGATCCTGAAGAAAGATCAAAGGAATCATTTGAGGATATAAAGTCATCGAATTATTTTGAAGATTTTGATTGGGTAAATAAATTAAATTTAATTTTATTCAATTTTTTATAGGAAGGGCTGATCTTTAAGAAAATTAAAACACCATTTGTCCCTTCAAATATATTAAAAAACGAAAATTTGCATGTTCGTTCTGATAAAGTTGATAGATTTTTCTCAGATATATTAAAGGTCGAATAAATAAAATTTTGGTTTTTTCGATTTAACTGATTTATATATTAGGAAGAATTTATTAAGATCAAGGAATCGAAAAGCAAAGAAAATTTAATTCGTTTTTAAGTGATTAAATTTTGTCTTCATTTATTTGTCATCAATCATTTTTTTAATTTCATTAATTTTCAACATTATGTATGTGACTTTTATGTAAGTATATATGTTGTTTTACAAATTTCAAATTAAGGAATTTTTTATTCAGGACTTAACAAATAACTTATTCAAATTTGACTGATTAATCGTTTTCATAATTTTTTCATCTTTCTTTATTATTTTTTATTCTGCAAATATATAAATTTGTAAAAAATAAGAATTTAATTTGAATTTTTTCTAAACTTTTATTTTAAATTTTAAAAACTTAATGATGAATGTGTTTTTTCTGAAAAAACAATTTTTTTTTAAACAAGTCTCAAATTCGGCAATCCAAAGAAAATCACATTATCCCTATAAATTTTCTTCTTTTCAATGGTAATTTCAGTAAGATTTTCTTCAACGACTTTCTCCTCTTCACTCGCGGCAGCCCCTTTTCCTCCTTTTCCAGCTTGTGGTGGCTTCTTTTCTTTTTTCACTGGTTCCTCCACCTTTTTTTTATCGACAATTTTCCCTTCAGGATCCACAAAAACTTTTTGTGGCAATTTATATTTATTCAAAATCGCTGCAAAGAAAATTTCTTCTCCAATTCCTTTGATTGCAAAGTCTAAACTCTGGCAAAATTCATGTGGTTTTACCGACCATTGATTAATAGCAATGCTTTGTATGCCCAAAATACTTAATAATTTGATAGTTTTATATGGTTGTTGAACAATGGGCACTTTTTCAGCTTCAGGATCTAAAGGAAGTGCTTTATCAATAAAGGCCTTTCTAGCATTGATTCTATCAAAGATCAAACAAGCTTTGATATTATTGATTTCAATCATATCACAGAATAAAGAAGGAGAAATTATGTCTAAAACACTGGAATGACCATAAAATAATAAGAAATTGCCTTGATTCAAATATTTTTGCCATTCACCTAAAGAAGCTATTCTCATTTTGCTTGAAACCCCTTCGAATTTCAACGTCGGCAATAGTTTCATATTCTCTTCAATGAGAGGCCCAGCGTTTAATTTATCTTGGTTCTCTTGCTGTTTGAAATCATAGCAGACATATTTCAAAGAATCTCGCTTAAACCCTGAACTATTGTTCGAACTTGTCATATAACCAACTTTATTCAATCTTTTTGCTTGGATTAATATGGAAAAATCTCGACAAATCACAGGAATCTTTGAAAAAACCTCTAATCGCTCAAATGGCAAATCAAATAACTCATCATCCAAAAGCAATGTAAGGGTTTCTATTCCTGAAGGACTTGACCCCAAAAGATTCTCATAATTCTGCAATTCATCTTTATTAGGCTTTTTTTTGGCATCTTTAGCATTTTGACCAGGTTTTCCAGGAATTTGTCCTTTATTTTCTTCTAAGATATCGAGTTTTACCTCAATATTGATAAAAGGCTGAAGTAATTTCGTGAAGAAATTCGAGAAAACTTCGAATTCATCTAATAATTGCGTATATTGTTTCTCATTATCAGCTTCTAGTTTCTCGAGGTCCGCGTCAGTAATAATCGGTGTTTTTATCAATGAAGATTTGATGCCGTCTAAAGTGACTCTGAAACTCTGTATTTTTTCGTAGTCTTGTTGGGTGAATTTGAATCTATTCACCAAAAATTTTGTATTTCTTTCTTTATTCATATACATGAAGCCTAAATACATATATCTTTTATCGGGAGAACTCTGCAAAATCAAATAAGCTGATCCAGCCGGCAAAATCTCTTTGATATCTTTGAATGAAATATTGCCTTTATTCAATAAATCAAATACTTTAGAACCTTCCATCAAACTAATCAAATCAGCATTCGATGTATGCAATTGTGTGATCAAAGGCTTCAAAAGACGATAAAATAAAAAAGGCTTGAAATCTGGATTTGTTGAAGGCTTTAAAATCTGGTTATATAACGATTCAACGCTTTGATAATGCTGATAACGAGCCAGATTCTCGAAAGAAGTCTCTGGATGAAGCAAACCGAAATTTTCGAGGGTTTCCAAAGCCAATAGCCAAGAGTAATACAAAGCCTGATTATCGACAAAAAGATTGCTGATATGATCATTATTGGGAAGATGTTCTTTTAAATCTAAGAGATAATTCAAAGAATCAAGCCTATAATCGATCTTTATATTTATCAGCTTCTCTTCAGTTAAAATCTCTTCATCTTCTTCCAAATTTTCCACATTCTTTTGACCCCAAATTTCCTGCATTTGTCTCTTAGACTCAGCCAAAAGACGTCTAGATCGAGCTTGTTCGATTTTCGCTTGATAATATGCGTAATTTTGTTGAGAAATCCTCGGGATTATAGAGGTTAAAACGGCTGTAGCCTTTTCGAAAGAGCCTAAACGATGCGGAATCGGCATTGCCAATCTCTCGATTTTCATCGTGATTTTCTCAAGGAATTTGTTCAAAGGCTCATAATTTGAGAATTTTGTGTGTTTTTGCTCATGTTGAGTATCGCCTTTTTTATCATTTATCATTGGATCATCTTCTAAATTCAAATTGCTATTCAAATTTAAAGCATATCCAGCACTTTTCTCATAATCCGATGATCTCATAATTTGTTTTAAGATGCCTTGGTCAGAAAAACAACGTGCCAGCACGATTTTAGCCTTAGCGTAGGCTAAATTCAAAGGGCCTTGTATATTCTGAGAGGAGTCTTTTTCTAAAATCATTGTATATTTAAGAAATCCCTTTAATTTCTCTTCAATTATCAGGGTAACTGCGATGATTTTATCAAGCATTCTAAAGGACTTCTCGATTTTAGGAGCATAACAATGGTTTTGAATTTGAAGAAGCTTTGTTGTTTTGAAAAAAGAACTCAATAAAAGCTCGCAATGCCATAATTTCATGCCTGCCTTCGTAAAAGCCTTGGTAAAAGGCCCTTCAATATGCTCCATTGCCTGCTTAAAACCTTCATAACTGAATTCTTTCGCAATTTCTGATAGGCCAGTCTTCATGAATAAAAGCTCAATTGTCTCAAGACTATGGTTCAAAGCGAGAAAATTGTAATTGAAACTCGATTTTTCCTCTAATTCCTCAATAATATTCTTCATTTTATTCAGAAAAACCTTTTTTACGTCACTGATTTTCTTCAGTTTTTTCAAAGTCCTTGTAGTTTCAATAGAACTACGTTCCCAAAGGTCCAAATCCTTGATGATTTTATGTGAGCGCATATGAGCTTCTATACTGGCTTTATAATTGCCTTCCTTATAAAAGATTACACCATTAAGGTATTCGATCTCCGCAACAGCCTCTATATCAAATAAGATCTTCGCATGGGCTTCTGCATAGGTTAAAAGCTCACGACTTCTTGAAATTTCACTGAAATCGATCAATTCCTTTGCTAATTCTATCCAAACCTTATAAACCTGTGTTTCTTTTATCAATAAAGGTCTATTAATCGTCTCATTGATTATTTCGGGATTCGGCTTCGAACGCAGATGTAGACGGGCAGCTTCTGATTTATTCAATAAGCATTTGCGATCTTGTTCACTGATTTTCAATTTCTTTAAATTCGAATTCCCGAGAATCTGATCAGCATCTTCTCGAAAACCCAATTTATAAAGCATTTTCGCAAACTGCGTATCGGCTAAAAGTGCTAAATAGCTAGAATTCAGGATTTCTTTCGCGAGAAATCTATAGAGAACATAAAGAGGGAATGTATGCACATGCAAGCCATAGGACTCTAATATATGAATAACCTCACATAAGTACTTTATCGTCATTTCTGCTCTGTCGAAAGAGAATTTGCTCATAAAATTGAAATCTTCGGATTTAACGACTTTTTCGAGAAATTCCTTTGTGAATTGTAAACGAATCCATTCCAAAAGCGTTGTAGGCAATACGTATTTCAATTGGCTTGTCATTTCGGTTAATGTTTGAAAGGCTTGAGAGGCAGCAATGTCTTTATTATCTTTTTCATTGGGGTTCACTTTTGTATATTTTTCTCTATTCTGATCAAATTGATTCATCGTGCGAAAACTTATCTCAAATATTTTCGTAACAAATAACGTCGCACCCAGACAATACTGTATTTGTTGTTCCTGTGTCATTGAAATCAAAGCCAGCATCGCATGAATTCTCATCAATCTCTCAAAATGCGAACAATTGAGATAATCGGGATTAGGGTCTTCCTCTCGTTGAGAAAATATCGATTTTGCCTGTTTGGACTTTTTAATGGTCTTTGGAGCCCGGATCGATGCTCGAGACATGCGGTTTTGTGATCCTGAACGAGATTTCATGCCTGAGCCCATATGTGATTTTTCATTGGTTTTTTTCGTGGATTTTTGATTGATTTTAATGGATTTCTTGCTCATTGAAATTCTGGATTTACTTTTGGAATTCTTTGAAATACTGGATTTTTTGCCTTTGGAGCTTTTCGAAAAAAGCGTCGGAGGGCCCATATCAGCGTTTTCTTCATCTTCGTCGTCTTCATCGTCATCGTCTTCATCTCTTTCTATTTCAATTAACACGTCACTGGACATTAATAATGTTTGTTCGATTTCTTCTCGTGGGTAATTATTCCTTAGCATCCATTCAGCATATTCAATGAAAACTTCGACTCTTTCAATAGAGTTTTCTTTCTTTAGAATCTCTATCGCCTTATTGTAGGCAGTGCTTTGTTTATAGGTCGAATTAGAGGCACGAGCTAAACGAATCCAAACTTTAGCCTGAGAAGTTGCATCAGCTTCCTTCATATTAGAAATCGCCTGAAGCTCGTTTTTACCTTGTTTAGAAAGGAAAATCATCTTGGCCTCCCATACAGGTTTTTGTAAGTCTTTTTTTGTTAATTCGCAGACCATATCCGCAACGTTTTCCCCCAAATTATATTCTTCGTTCTCTAAAGCCGCTCTAAAAAACAATTGGCTTAATAAAAGCACCAAATCGGGCTCAGATTTCTCTTTACAAGACTTCAAATAGAAAATAGTGGAGAAAATTGGCTTGATTAAGGCTTTTCGATTGACAGCACTGTCTTGTAGCTTCGAACATATATTCCAGACCTGTTTCGAAGCATCGAGAACGAGGCTGTTAATACTGGCTTTTAAGCCTTTATTCGCTGATTCCACTGCATGTTTTAATGCATGAAAGAGCAATTTCTCCTGACTTTCGATTTCTTGAGTCTCTGGGTTCAATGTTCGGGCCAAAGTCTCTGAATAGAGATAATCGGCAAGGGAATACCATCGCAATCGCGAAGTAGGAACCGTCTGTAAATCAATATTTGCCGCTAGAAGGCTTAAGGAGTTTTCTACACATCTCAAACTATATTTATACATCAGAGAATTCTCTTGATTTAAGGCTAAACGAGCTAATCTAGCCCATAATTCGGCATGAAGCTCTAACTCAGTTTCGTCATTTTCTTTCGCTTTCCAAGCCAGTAAAGTCTCGAAGCATTTCTTTATCAAATCTTGCGTTTGGGATTTATTGGAAGAATTCTGAATGATTTCCAATTGGGAAACCACATCGAAAATCACAGATTCTGATGAATTTACCTCTTTTTGCTGAGATTTCTTATCAGGAGCTTTATTTGAGGTTTTTGCAACGCCTGAGACTCTGGCTTTGATGCTATTGATGAGCTTTCGTGTATGGGGGTTCAAAGGGGTTAGGAGAAGTGATTCACATATCTTCATAACTTCTTCATATTGCGCTTTTCCCTCCATTAATCTCGCGTAAATCAAACCCACATCAGCAAAAACCTGAATTTTGGTATCAATATCGTAATCAGTTATCTGTTTTTTTTCGAGTTCTTTTAAAGAATTCTTCATTGTATCGAAGAATTCCTTCAAAAGACTGGAGATTTCTGGCAGGAGCTTTGGATCGTTTGTAGGGTTTCTAAATATTGGAAGGTAGTTATTCCACACATAGATCGATCCATTGAAGATTTGCCAGGTTTGTTGTATGCTTTCGGCCAGTTTCAACGCTTTTTTATAATAGTCGATAATAGCTCTTTTTGTTGCTAAAATCTCGTTTTTTTTCTCTTGCGATATCTCAGTTTTCTCGATTTCAAATTCTTCTTCCTCGTCATTTGCCTGAACAGCATCGATAAACGCGATTTCGAAGCCTTCTTTCAGCAGAAGATCTGTCGAACATTGCGATAAAATATAATAACAATCGACCTGTACTAGAATCATTTCCGAGGCGTTTCTGGTCTCCCATTCATCGAGAACTACAAATTCGCAGGCTTTTATCGCCAAATCGTTCAATTCCCATTCAAAAGCCATTTTCGCGATTTCGGTTGCTAAAAGTTTCCTTTGTTTATATATGATAAGGTTGTTTTGCTGATGTTTTAAAGCTTCTTTCTTGATTTCTTCCTCAATAAGGTCTAAAGAAGGGTCTATTTCATAGTCTCGCTCTTCCATGTTGACCAAAGTCCCGAAACATTTCTGCAAGAGGTCTATACGCATATTTTCGCTTTTCGCGGCTGTATTGTTCTCTAAAGACTCTAAGTCAATTATCACCTTTTCTATCTCGTTTTTCTGCTCAGAATATGTATTTTGCTTAAGTCTGATCCTTATTTTCTCCTTAAGACTATTCAAAAAGCGGTCATAAGGCCTTTGATACAAAGAACTACTTTCACCTTCATCGATTTTTGTTGTGATTTTCTTCAGAGGAATCGAATAATCTAATGCTAAGGCTTTATTGATCTGAACCTCTGCTGTTACTACTAAATCTGATTGAAGATCAGCTTTTGCAAGCTCAAAATGCAGATTTACCCTTAAAGCATGGTCATTCGATTGGATTAATTCTAATAAATTCGCAGCAGATTGAAAAGGATTATAAAGAAAACCACGATATAAAGCATTGAGAAAAGGAAGACTAATATTCCAAATCAGCACACAACCTTCATAAATAAGCTCGGGATCATTAAGTTTCTTATTAGTAATCATAGCTTTGTCGAGAATTTTCAAAGCCTCCATTCTTCTTTCGACCTCTTGTTTCTTTATTTGTATGCTGTTTAATCGCATGCCTGTCTTGCTGTCGATAAGGGGTCCAGCTTTCCTAATAAAGAGTTCTGCCTTGTTATATTCATTCAAAATATAAGCTCTTTGGTTCAATTGTCGCACTCTGCTTAAGAAATTCATGATGGGATCGGCGATACTGATGAGATTGTACGATAAAGCGACTCGCCCGGCTTCTGCTAAACGCTCTTGTAAAATAGGGTTCAATTTATTGGAGCCTGCGATCTCCTGGCCCTGTAAAATAGAGCCGGATATTGAATTAATCAGATTACTGAGCTCTTTTTCGATAGTAGCCTCGGGAATCAGCTTAGATTTCATCATTTGTAGCAATAAAAGCACCTTCCAAGCCTTTTCTGGAGCAGCTGTTTCAGCATCTTTTTTCGCTGCACCGGCTAAAGCACTGTTTTCCTTGCCTAAATGTATGCGCAATCGCAATAATTGGTCTTGAAACTCGCAATCGCCTTTGGTTTTCGTGATAGTTGTGAGTTTTTCAAGGATTTTAAAGGCTTCGGGCTTCTTATCATTATCGTAAAGGCATTGAAAAAGCATGAGAGTGAAGCGGCAACGCCAATTGTAATCTGGCTCATCGCAATCGTCGAATAATTTATCGATTTTTTCTACGATTTCGGTGAAATTCCTCTGCCAATTTTCTTTAAGCAGAGGCCTTATGATCTCATAGACACAAATAGATGCATTATAGATCAAAAAAGCATATTTTTGCTTATCTTCTTGCTTTGAAATGATATCTAAAGCCTTAAAAACGAAAGCCAAAGCCTTATTGCAGTTATCAATGAGCTCTTCCGCCTTTAAATTGCTTTTATACCCGTTATTTGAGGTGATTCGAGCCTGAAGAAGCAAGCCTCTAATGTACATTTGACCCTGAGAACCCACTCTTTGGAAGAAAAGTTTCATGTAAAACTCGGAAAGCTCACCTTTGGAAGGAATTCGCAAGGCTGTTTCACAAAAAATTATAATAGTTTCGGCTGAAAGATTCAGGAAGGAATCACGGAGATTTGCCTTGAAGATTTGATCACATTTTTCGATAGTTTCTTTTGAAAGATTTTCGTATGTTTCATTCTCGTCGAGGTGGGCCGCGTAGAATAAGGCTTCGGAAAGGAGATTCCGAATGGTTAGCTCATCGGAAAGAGACATGTTATTATGTTATTGGGAGGAGTTTTATTTTTTAAATGAAATTAGGAAGTTTTTAGGACTTTTTTGAATTTTTTGTTTAAAATAAAAAAAAATTAATCAATTTTTTTTTTAAAAAAAGTTAAAATTAAATTATTTAAAAAACTTTTTTTTTTGAAATTTCTTTTGTTTTTTTTTGATTTTTTTGTTTTATTTTTCTCTTTAATTTCACAAATTTCATTCAAAAAACAAGAAAAACCTGGAATTTAAATAATCTACGATATTATTGATCCTCATAAGTTTTTTTTGCCTGGGTTTTGGCTTTCTTTTTTGCCTTATCCTTTCTTGCAAGAATCTCATTTTTCGCACTATCTAGATTCAATACACTTGTATTCTTCTTTTTTTCGGTATGTTTCTTTAAAGCGGCTTGCAAAGCTTCTTCTTTGCTCAAAGGAGCAGTTTCTTCAATAGGTTTTTTCTCAAGACTGCTTGTTTTTTCTCTCGGCTCTTCAGCTTTTTTTTCTTCTTTTTCCTTTTTTTTCTTCTTTTTTAAGGCTTCTCCTTCTGATAATGGCTTGACATCGACATTTTCTTTGGTTTCTGGCTTTTCTTCAGCATTTGGCTTGACTTTTCAAGAGAAATTTAAAGAAATTATTTGTTATTTATATAAGAAAAATAACAAAATTAAGGAAAAGGTTCTTAATTTAAAAAATCCATAAAATTCACAAAGTTTTTTAAAAAAAGTAAGATAATTCAAAAAATTTACGGCCCATTTCTCCAAGAATTTTATCAAGTTCTTCCAATTCCTTCTTTTTCTGTTCTTTTTTCGAAAGAGTTTGTTGTTTAACCTGTTGTGTTTCTGACTTTTTTGTGACTTCTAGTCAATAAAACAAATAAAAACTGGTTTATTTCTTAATAAAATTAATTACTCAATAAATCGCTTAAGGCATTGTCTTTTCTCACGTTTTTCTCCTCTAATCCTGTTTCTTTATCATTCCCTTCATCGAAATCTAAATCTTCGCATGCATAAACGTTTTTTCCTGTATGTTTTTCTTTTGTGGCAGCATTTACAGGCTTTTTTTCTTTAGGGGCTTTCATGGTCGTTGCTGGTTTTTTGACCTCGGGCTTCATTATGTCTTTATGCTCGACTTTTTCTTCTTCCGAATCTTCTTCGAGATCAACCCAATTGACTTTCTGTCGGATAAAATCTATAGGATTGTTTAGGGAAAAAAAAGAGGGGGTTAAACTTGGATCTTGTTCAGGTTGCATTTAGGTTTTTGAATCTAAAAATGGTGTTTGATTTTATTTAATTTTTTTTATTATTTAAATCAATAAACAAAATAATAATAATAAAATGATTAAAAAGACAAGATTTTGATCGGCAACAAATGAAATTTCATGTATTTATGGATTCAGAGAAAAAAATTTAAATTATTTTTTTTTTTCTTATGACAAATA
>JFJP01001244.1_pt1 | contig 20020 bp, 16 predicted proteins | sample 431651 | NCBI WGS metagenome assembly JFJP01 (sample SAMN02602958, study PRJNA72255) | Microbial mat metagenome, whole genome shotgun sequencing project. | biome: fresh water; feature: sink hole; material: water; isolation source: purple microbial (photo- and chemosynthetic) mats found in...
TCGCCAATGTTTGGAATAGCAATATCATCTCTAATATATAAAACTATGGGTTCAAAAAATCTTCCAACTCCTGATGCAATTCCGCCGTTTTTTACATAGGATTTTGCTAACCCTTTAAATAAGAAAAACATTAAAAGTGCTATAAGCATCATTGAGAAAACCGCTTTTGTAATAGATAAATCAAGTGGTTTTACGTTTGTTGGATGATGTTCGTCTCCAGTTAAAGTTCCAGCTGCGTCTGTTTTATAGATTTTTTCATCGTGTCCTAATTTATAAAAACTTCTGTTTGATTCTGCAATGGCATGACCGTGTTCAAATTTAGAAGAAGAAAAAACGTGCAATCCACTTTCTTTATCCCAAAGAATTATTGGAAGTGGAAATCCATAGTGTTTTCCAGCGGCTTCATCTTCAAACAATGAAAATTCATGAGCATCTAAAACGTGGTGATTGATGTAGGCGTTGATTTTTGACTTCAAATCTGTTGGCTCTGCATGTTTTTCGAGAGTCGTTGCTTCTCCATGAGCAGTTGCTTCAACGTGGGTTGCTTCTGTTTTTGTGTGCACAGAATCGGTTGCAGTATTTGCAGAACTAAATATTGGAAGACAAGCTACTAAAACGGCTACTATAAATTGGCGTGGTTTGTTTGAAAACACCATAACTGATAATTATCTTTAATTTATTTTCTGAAATTTGGTGCAAAAGTACAATTTAAATTAATATTAAAAAGTATTACTTTTATTTTTTTTGATGAAATTATCAATTTCCAATATATTTATTGTTTATTGTTCAACATTCTAATAGTTAATATGGTTTCTATTATCAAAAAAAGAATAAAAATAATAAAAAAATTTATTTTTTCTGTTCCTGAAAATGTACTTTGAGAACTAAGAATAGGTTTCATAAATAAATAAGCAATTGCCATTTTTATACTGGTGAGTAGCATAAATGTAAAACCTACATTATGAATGTTTTTTTTATTTACTTCTATTAAAACAAATAAAATTATTATTGAAAAAAGGTAAAAAAAGGTATATAGTAAAATAGTAGAATAAACAAAGTTCTGTTCTATTTGATTTGGGATAATGAAAAAAAAAATCCTTTATGAAGAGCCAATAAAATCAATGAAAATAATGATATTATAAATATAGGTCTGTATTGGTTTAATTTTAATTTCATTTTATTTTTCTGAAGAATTGATGTTTTTTAATTGTCTGTTTAAATTGTAAAATGCTATTGCCACTCCAAGTAATGTGAGTGCTTTTATAAAAAAACGATGCTCATTAAAATATTTTCTGTCTAACCAATTTCCTAAAAGAGAAAATAAATAAATAATGATTCCCATTTGAATTGGAATATTTATTAATGACAACCATTTGTTACGCTGTTTTTTCTTTTGGTCCATCGACATTTAAATTCTTAACACTTGATTTCATGGAACATGTAGCTATAAATTCTGCTCCTGGTTCAACGGATAATTTTCCGCAAATTACTTCGCCCAAAATGCTTGCAGTTGCTTTTAGAGAAAGTACTTCTTCTACTTGAATTTTTCCTTCAAATTTTCCTTCTATATCGGCATTTTTTGCAATAATAGTTCCTTTGATTTTTCCAGCAGTTCCAATAACGAGTTTACCTGCCGAAATGAAATTACCTTCTAATATTCCGTCTAATCTAAAATCTGCAGATGAATTTATGTCGCCTTTAATTATTGTTCCTTCAACAATACGGTTAGTTTTACCTAAGTCGGCGGTTGATTTTGGTTTTTTATCAAACATAGTTTTATCTCTTTGAATTGGGCATTGGTGGTCCTATAGCATCTTCTCCGTTATTGTCTTGACCACTTAAAGGCATCGGGTTTTCATTGAATTGAGAGTTTTTATTGTTTTTTGTGTTATTTGTTTTATCGGTTCGTTGTGCTTTTTGAATTTTATTTTTTGGCACTTCTTTGGCGGGTAATACAATTGTTGGCTTTGTTTTTTGTTCAAATGTTGGTCCTTTTCCTAAAATATATTCTTCCATGTTTTTATAAATTTGAACTATTTTATAATTTTCATTAGATATTATTATAGAAGGTTCCGATATTTTATATTCTTTCAATTCTTTTAAACCTAATGCAATTCCTTTGGCGTTTTCTTCCGATTTTATTCCATGAATCACTATTAAATTTTTGTCTTTTGTATAAACATCTTTAGAAATGGTTAGCTTTTCAATGGTTCTTGCTTGGGCATATTTATTAAGCTTATCTATAAGTGGTTTCAAACTTTTTTCGTCTAAACTGTTGTTTGGTGCAAAAATAATTTTCCAACTTATCGGTGGTTCACTATTAAAATATAGTGCCTCCAACAAAGGAATTTTTGTAGCAATAAAAGTTTCCGTTTCTTTTCCTTCTTGCGTATTTGGATAGGTCAATGCCACAAAATTTAAGGCTTTTTTATATTCTGTTAGTCCTTTCAATTTTCCAACTAAAATAGCTTTTAATAATTCAAATTTAGGAAGCATTTCTTCTCCTGAAAATTGAATAATGGCATTTTCAGTTTTTGGTAAAGTTTCTCTATAAAGCCCTGATTCATACTCTTTATAAAGAGTATTATATACTGCTTCGGGTGAATTTGATTCTAATTCAATTTTATTATCATTCAAAAGTTGAGCATATCTTGAATTTGGATAATCCGTAATAATTCTATTTTTTATTGCTGTAGCTTTATTGGTGTCAATTATTTGATATATTTTATATAAATTATACAATGTTGGCAAGACCAATCTTTCTTCTGGATTATTTTCTAAAAGGGTTTCAAATTTACTTGCCGAACGTTTATATTCTTTAAATTTTTCTTTATAAATGACCCCTAATTGATAATAGGCAAAATTTCTTTCCTTTGAAATGCTGTCTATTTCAACCTTTGAAGTTGGAATTTGTTTTATATAAAATTCTGTAGTAAATCGGTCTTCAATTTTATTTGAGTTTTCTGCAACATTGTTTTGAGTTTGGTCGTCCTTTATAGAATTTGGGTTTTCATTATTTGAAGACCATCGCCAATTGGGTCCATAAATTCTTTTTCCCCATTGCTTTTCAAATTCAGTTTTTCCATAAGCAACGGTTATTGGATTATAAAAATAAAAATCTCCTGTTTTAGACGAACCTGCTTCATTTGTATTTGGTTGAAATAATGATTCTTTTCCTTTGGTTTGATTGGCGTCTATTTGTTTCTGTTTTTCAAGTTTTGCCTTTTCTTCTTCTTTTTTTAGATTGTCTATATAGGTGGTGAAGAACTGTTCTTTTTCAAGTGACGATAAAGAGGCCAATTTCAAAATGCTATCGTTTTTTTGTGCAATTCCTTCAAATTTAATTACATCATCAAGATTTTCTCTTTTTTTGGTTATAGCTTTAAACTCACGTGTTTTATCGTTTAAATAAACTAAAGTGCTGTCTAAATATTTTCCTGTTGTAACATATTTAGTTTCATTGAAATAGATTTCTGCCAAATTTCTATAGTTTGATGCAGTTAAATAGTCGTCTTTCGAATTACTCTTTAAAGAAGTATTATAATATTTTTTTGCGTTTTTCGTGTTTTTTTGTTTGTCATAAAACAAACCCATTTGATGATTTAAGATATCTAAAAACGGACGATTTTCTCTGTCTTCTAATAAACCATTGAATTTTTTTAGAAAGGCAATAGTGTCACCATTTTCAAAATCAAATTGTTTTGCTTGCCGTGAATGAGCTTGAATAACATATTGACGTGGCGATTTTCTTTTCATATCAATCACTTCTTGATAAGCAGCAAAAGCACTGTCTTTATGATTTTGAGTTTCATATATTTGACCTAAAATAAAATTATATCTCGCTTCTTCTTCTTTGTCTTTAGTAAATTCTTTTGCTATTTTAATTTTTGCAATGGCACTATCGGTTTCTTTTAAATTCAAAAAAGCTTGAGCCAATGTAGCATTTGCATCAGCAAAAATTTGATTTTTAAATTTAATTTCTTTTAATAATTTTCGAAGATTGTTTACCGCCACCGCATCATTTTCCATACGCATATTGGTTTTTTCACGCCAAATTTTTACTTCATAAATCTTGCTGCTTTTTGGATATTTATACAAAACATAGTTGAACGCTTCAAGCGCTGGAACAAATCGCTGGTCATAATAGCGTGCTTTTCCAAGCATCAAGTGGGCTTCATCCATTTGAGGATTTTTTTCGGTTCCGTCAATGTTTATAGAATGTTTTTGAATGGCTTTAGTGGCTTTTTTTTCTGCTAAAGCAAAATTAGAATTTTGTGCGTTTTTAGTTGCTAATTCTTCTTCTAAAACCCGCATACGTTCAACTGGTAGTGTTTCCCAAAAATTATCATTATATTGTAATTTTAAATCGGAAACTCCTTTTTCTAAAGCTACACCTCCATTATAAAGAATATTGTATTCAGCGGTTATTGCATGATAATTTCGAGTAATAAATGTATTTTTTTTTGTCGAACAAGCCACANNNNAAAAAAATTAGAATTCCAAATAGAAATAGGTATTTAGGTGTATTTGATTTCAAAGTAAAAACGTTTTAATAATTAACTCCAAAAGGTTAATTTTAGTATATCGAACTGGTAAAAATACGTTTCTTTTTTAAAAGTAAAAACAATTTGTTAGTTTTTTTAAAAAAATCCGTGAAACTCCAAAAATGATTTACCAAGTTTTAAAAATAAATTCTATTTAGCTTTTATTAAATAGTCATTTCTTAAAAAATTACTAACTTGTTTATTACCAATAAATTATGTTTATAAACCTCCTGTTTTATCGATAAACTTTGGATTGGTTTTCATGGTTGTTCCACAATTTTTGCAGGTTCGCATTTCTTCGGAGTTGTAAAACGCGTTGAAATGTGGAAGAAAGTCTTTTTCTATATCGTGCAATTCAAAATAGGCTTCGTGTAGTTTGTGGTTGCATTGCTCACAAAACCAAAGCAAACCATCGACAAACCCCTTTCCGGCACGTTTCCGTTCAACAACTAAACCAACGGAGTTTTCTGTTCTATTAGGAGAATGTGGAATTTTAGCTGGAAGTAAAAACAAATCGCCTTCGGACAGTTTCATTGTTTTCTTTATGCCGTTTTCTTGAACATATATATCAATATTGCCTTGAAGTTGATAAAACAATTCTTCGGTTTCATTATAATGATAATCTTTTCGTGCATTTGGTCCACCAACTATCATAACAATATAATCGCCAGATTCGATATAAAGGTTTTTATTGGCAACAGGTGGCTTGAGCAAGTGCTTGTTGTCTTTTATCCACTGATTGAGATTAAATGGTTTTGCAATAGACATATTGATAAAATTTTTACGAAAATACAATAAAAAGCAATTATTACATTCAAGAATTTTGAAATAAAATATTGATTGTTATGCAAATTTATATTTTCTATCATTTTTCAATTGCAAAAACTGAAAACTATTTACTACTTTCGCAAACTGATTTAAGATTACGACAAAATGAGCACAAAATTTACTGAATACAAAGGACTTGACTTGCCAACAGTGGCCTCGGAAGTGCTTGATTTTTGGAAGAAAAATAACATCTTTGAACAATCTATAACTTCTCGTGAAGGTGCGACCCCTTATGTTTTTTTTGAAGGACCTCCTTCGGCAAACGGATTGCCTGGAATTCATCACGTGATGGCTCGTACAATTAAAGATATTTTTTGCAGATATAAAACTCAAAAAGGGTTTCAAGTAAAACGAAAAGCAGGTTGGGATACACATGGTTTGCCTGTTGAACTTGGCACAGAAAAAGAATTAGGAATTACCAAAGAAGACATTGGAAAATCTATTTCAGTAGAAGCATATAACGAAGCGTGTAAAAAAACCGTTATGCGTTATACAGACGTATGGAACGACTTGACCGAAAAAATGGGCTATTGGGTAGACATGGAAGATCCTTATGTGACCTACAAATCCAAATATATGGAAACCGTTTGGTGGTTGCTTAAGCAAATTTACAACAAAGATTTATTATATAAAGGTTACACCATTCAGCCTTATTCTCCAAAAGCTGGAACGGGATTATCTTCTCACGAAGTAAACCAACCTGGAAGTTATAGAGATGTTACGGATACAACTGTTGTAGCTCAATTCAAAAGCCCCCTAACCCCCGAAGGGGGAATTGAGGAGAACTCAATTACAAAAGCATTCGGCCTTAGCTCCCCTCCATCGGAGGGGCTGGGGGAGGCTTTTCTCTTGGCTTGGACTACAACTCCATGGACTTTACCATCAAATACCGCTTTGACAGTTGGTCCAAAAATAGATTATGTTTTGGTGGAAACGTTCAACCAATACACTTTTCGTCCAACAAAAGTAATTTTGGCTAAAAACCTTGTCGGAAAACAATTCGGAAAAGGATTTTTTGCTTCTGTTCAACCTTCTGATTTTGAAAATTTCAAAGAAGGCGATAAGAACATTCCATATCAAATTCTAGCTGAATGTAAAGGTTCCGATTTAGTTGGAATTCGTTATGAACAATTGATGCCATTGGCTTTACCATATCAAAATCCGGAGAATGCTTTTAGAGTAATTTCTGGGGATTTTGTAACTACGGAAGATGGAACTGGAATTGTTCATACGGCGCCAACTTTTGGTGCTGATGATGCTAAAGTTGCCAAAGAAGCAACGCCAGAAGTGCCGCCAATGTTGGTTTTAGACGAGAACGGAAATCCTGTGCCTTTAGTTGATTTACAAGGAAAATTTATTCAAGGATTAGGCAATTATTCAGGAAAATACGTTAAAAACGAATATTACAACGATGGTGAAGCTCCCGAACGTTCTGCCGATGTAGAAATTGCTATTCAACTAAAAGAAGAAAACAAGGCGTTCAAAGTTGAAAAATACGTTCACAGTTATCCGCATTGTTGGCGAACAGACAAACCCATTTTATATTATCCTTTAGATTCTTGGTTTATAAAAGTAACCGAAATTAAAGACAGAATGTTCGATTTGAACGAAACCATCAACTGGAAACCAAAAGCAACTGGTGAAGGGCGTTTTGGAAATTGGTTGAAAAACGCCAACGATTGGAATTTATCACGATCAAGATATTGGGGAATTCCGTTACCAATTTGGAGAACCGAAGCTGGTGCCGAAGGTTCGGTAGAAGAAATGCTAATCGGTTCGGTAGAAGAATTGTATGCTGAAATTGAAAAATCAATCGCCGCTGGTTTCCAAAAAGAAAATCCATTTAAAGGTTTTGTGGTTGGAAATATGAGCGAAGAAAATTATGATTTAGTAGATTTACACAAAAATGTAGTCGATTCAATTGTTTTGGTTTCGCCATCTGGCAAAATGATGAAACGCGAATCTGATTTGATTGACGTTTGGTTTGATTCGGGTTCAATGCCGTATGCGCAATGGCATTATCCATTTGAAAGCCCCCTAACCCCCGAAGGGGGAATTCCTCCAATTGCCGATTTTATTGCTGAAGGAGTAGATCAAACAAGAGGATGGTTTTATACACTTCACGCAATTGGTGTGATTGTATTTGATAGAATAACCTATAAAAATGTAGTTTCAAATGGTTTAGTTTTAGATAAAAACGGACAAAAAATGTCCAAACGTTTAGGAAATGCCATAGATCCATTTACTACTTTAGCCGAATATGGTCCAGATGCAACACGTTGGTACATGATTTCCAATGCCAATCCTTGGGACAACTTGAAATTTGATATTGATGGTGTTGCAGAAGTTCGTAGAAAATTCTTCGGAACTTTATATAATACGTATTCGTTCTTTAGTTTGTATGCTAATATCGATGGTTTCAAATATGCAGAAGCTGAAATACCCTTAAACGAAAGACCAGAAATTGACCGATGGATTTTATCAGAATTGCATACATTGATAAAAACGGTTGACGAAGCCTATGCTGATTATGAGCCAACAAAAGCAGCGAGAGCTATATCGGATTTTGTTCAGGAAAATTTGAGTAATTGGTACGTTCGTTTGTGTAGAAGACGTTTTTGGAAAGGCGAATATGCTCAAGATAAAATTGCCGCCTATCAAACATTATATACCTGTTTGTTAAATGTGGCTAAACTTTCAGCACCCATTGCACCGTTTTTTATGGACAAACTTTACAGAGATTTAACGTTAGCAACATCAACTGAAAAATATAGCAGTGTACATTTGGCACAGTTTCCAGTTTCAGTTGAAAACTTTGTTGATAAATCATTAGAAAGCAAAATGTTGAAAGCACAAACCATTTCATCGCTGGTTTTATCACTCCGTAAAAAGGAAATGATTAAGGTGCGTCAACCGTTGCAAAGAGTTATGATTCCAATACTTGACGCTAATCAACGTGCCGAAATTGAAGCAGTTTCTGACCTGATAAAAGCCGAAGTAAACGTAAAAGAAATTGAAATATTAGATGATGCATCAGGTGTTTTAGTAAAGCAAATAAAACCAAATTTCAAGGCTTTAGGACCTCGTTTTGGTAAAGATATGGGTTTGATTTCTAATGAGATACAAAAATTTTCACAAGAGCAGATCAACGAATTGGAAACAATAGGCGAACTATCGCTTGTTATTTCAGAAAAAAGTATAATTTTAACCTCCCAAGATGTAGAAATATCTTCGCAAGATATTCCAGGTTGGTTGGTGGCAAATGCTAACGGAATAACAGTAGCTTTAGATGTTACCATTTCTTCAGAATTGAAACAAGAAGGAATAGCAAGAGAATTGGTAAACAGAATTCAAAATATTCGAAAAGATGCTGGTTTTGAAGTAACCGATAAGATTAAAATTAAAATTCAACGTTTTGGAGATATTGAACAAGCAATACAAAATAATTTAAATTATATCAAAGACGAAACGCTCACACAAGAGTTAACATTTGTCGATTCTTTGCAACAAGGCATAGAAATTGAATTTGACGATATAAAAACAATGATATTAATCTCAAAATAAAAAAAATGATAGAAGAAAAAATGAGATACTCTGATGCAGATTTGGCAGAGTTTAAAGAAATTATCCTTAGTAAAATAGAAAAAGCACAAAATGACTTAGAGTTAATTAAAAGTGCTTATATGAATGATTTGAATAATGGAACCGATGACACTTCGCCCACATTTAAAGCCTTTGAGGAGGGAAGTGAAACGATGAGCAAAGAAGCCAACTCGCAATTAGCCATTCGTCAAGAAAAATTCATTCGCGATTTGAAAAATGCACTTTTCCGTGTAGAAAATAAAACCTACGGTATTTGTAAAGTAACGGGGAAATTAATTGGTAAAGAAAGATTAAAAATTGTTCCGCATGCTACTATGAGTATTGAAGCTAAAAATTTGCAACGATAAGATTTGGCCTTTTCTATAAAAAAACAAAAGACTCAATTTTTTTGAGTCTTTTGTTTTTTAAAACGTAATTTCACTTATTTGAATCAACGTATAATTTGGTCCATAATTATATTGAATTACTTTGTTTGTTCCAACGGCTATCAAACGATTATCTAATGGAATAACATCTTTCAGGTTTTCAGAATACGTGTTTTCGAGCACTATATTGGAACTATTTGAAGCATTATAAATTTTCAATCCATTACTTCCGCAACAAACATAAAGTACATCATTATAAATTCCTAAGCCATAAGGTTGACCTACTAACGTAGTTGAAATTAACGTTGGATTTGCAATGTCTGAAACATCAATTACATTAATTTGATCTTCAATGGCGCCACAAGAATTTCCACCTCTAATTGTAATGTAGGCCGTATTTCCAAAAACAACCACAGGATCGCAGGCAGTTGCATGAGAAAAACCTGAAACAAAAACAGGGTTGAATTCATCAGTGGCATCCACTGTAAACATGCCCACTGTAGATCCAACAAAAAGCGTTTGATTTTGAATAAAAAGCGTTTCTAACTCGCCGCCACCAAACCACATGTTCATATAGACTTCTTTATCAAAAAAAGTGTTTTCAGGATCAGAAATATTAAACACATTAAGTTTATAAGAATTGACTGTATAAAGTGCATTATTATTTATTTGAAATTTAGCATAAGAACCCCCAACACCAACTCCATTTCCACTCAAGTTACTTTCGAAAGATGCCATTGCATCTTCCGATAAAAGAGTATATTGTTCGTCAGGAACGTTTCTCATTTCAGTGGTAAAACCAGTTATGATTTCGCCTTCACCTGGATTTACAGTATAATCATAAAATTCTGCTTCAGTAGGGAAAGTTGGATAATAATATAGCGAATTTTCTACCGTTTTTACTAAAGTTATATTATTGCTATCTGAAATATCAAAAACCAATAAATCAACAAAATTATCGGCATATAAGTAGTTGCCTTTAACCGAAATATCATGAACCCCTTCAATATTAATGAAGGCAACATTAGTGGGGTTGTTAGGGTTATTATTGTTGATTACATGAACTCCTTGCTCTTGAGCTATATAAAACAAATAATTTTTTGAGACATAAATCTTTCCTTCAGAATTGGTTTGTTGTGCGTTTTCAACCGAAACCGAACTTCTAATTTCTGATAAAGATTTTACAATTGGAATAGCAAATTTTGCTTTTTTTGAATCTGTATCCTCTTTTTCGCAGGAAGTAAAAAAAGTTACCGATAAAAAAATTAAAATTAGGTTTAATGCTTTCATGATTAATATTTTATAAACTAAATTCAAAAGTACAAATTTTATTTATACAATCTATATATCAGTATAAAAATCTGATGAATATCACTATCATGGTTAAATGATTATCTTACAAATCTGTTTTTTTATTTGATTTAATTGCTATTTTTGCACACAAAATATAATAAATGAAACTTTATAAAGCTGTTTTCTTGATAATTTTAATTATCATTATAGATCAATTTTCAAAAATTTATGTGAAAACTAATTTTTTTTATGGACAAGTCCATCCTGTTTTTAGTTGGTTTCGATTACAATTTATTGAAAACAAAGGAATGGCCTGGGGAACAGTTATTCCTGGTGAGTATGGAAAATTAACTTTAACTGTATTTAGAATTTTAGTGATGCCGTTTATTGGATATTGGCTTTGGGATTCTGTTAAAAATAAAAAATCAAATTTTCTTATTGTAGCTATAGCATTAATTTTTGCGGGTGCTTTAGGAAACATCATTGATTCTGTTTTTTATGGTGTTGTCTTTGACGAAAGCACCTCAAATCATTTAGCAACACTCTTTTCGGACAATAATTATGGTACCTTATTTCATGGAAAGGTAGTCGATATGTTTTATTTTCCTTTTATTGAAGATTATCTATTGCCTACTTGGGTTCCGTTTTTTGGTGGTACACAAATTACATTTTTTAATGCCATCTTTAATGTTGCCGATTTTGCAATTTCAACTGGAATTGGAATACTAATTGTGTTTAACAAAAGAGCCTTTTCATTACCTAAAAAAAATAGTTCATTGTAATTATCCTAAAAATATTTAAGAAAAAAAATAAGTTTTATTTGGGATAACACAATAATTCAATGTCACATCATTCTCTGTAGCATCGTCTATTTTTTCTTCTGCATCAAAAAAAGACAATCCTATTTTTATGGTTTCGGGATGACACTTAGATAAAAATTTGTCGTAAAATCCTTTGCCATATCCGACTCGATTACCATTTATATCAAAAGCCAAAAGAGGCACAAAAACTACTTCAATTTTTTCAATAGGAACTTCTAAACCGTTTATGGGTTCGGGAATATTATAATTGTTTTTTTTTATTTTTGTAGAATCTGTAAGAAGATAGTGCGTCATCTCAAAAGTTTCAAAATTGCTTCTCGAAATCACAATTTCCTTATCTTTTCCAGCTAAAATTTGAAGAATAAATTCGGTATCAATCTCCTTCTGCTCTTCGATAGTTAGAAATAAATGAAAGTAGGTTTTGCCCCAAATATTTAAGGATAATAAACGATTTGCAATAGCTAAACTTTTATCTTCAATTGTATGGTGAGATAATTCTAATCTTAATTCTTTATATTTTTTTCTTAAATCTTTTTTATGCATTCAGTAAAAGTAAAAAACTCTATTTGCTTTATGAAGAATTTAAAGTTAAATTTGTTTGAAGATAATTTACAAAATCTATTTTCTTAATTCTTTTGCACTATTTTCTAAAAAACAATGAACAACCCATCTTTAGAACTTCAAATACATTCCTTGCCCGATAATCCTGGGGTATATCAGTATTATGATAAAGAAGGGAAAATTCTATATGTAGGAAAAGCCAAAAATCTCAAAAAAAGAGTTTCTTCCTATTTCAATAAAGTGCACGATAACGGAAAAACCAATGTGTTGGTTAAAAAAATTGTAACCATAAAACATATTGTGGTTTCCTCAGAGCAAGATGCCCTTTTGTTAGAAAACAATTTGATCAAGAAACTCCAACCTCGTTATAATGTCTTATTACGTGACGACAAAACGTATCCCTGGATTTGCATCAAAAAAGAACCATTTTCAAGAATATTTCCAACAAGAAGAATGATAAAAGATGGTTCAGAATATTTTGGTCCTTATACCAATTTTAAAACCGTAAATACAATTTTAGATTTAATAAAAGAACTATATCCATTGAGAAGTTGTCATCTAGATTTATCATCGCAAAATATCGATAAAGGCAAATATAAAGTCTGTTTAGAATTTCACATTGGCAATTGTAAAGGTGGTTGCGAAGGATTTGAATTACTCGAAAATTATCAAAAACAAGTTGACGCTATTCGAGAAATTCTAAAAGGAAATTTCAAAGAAAGTTTGAAAGATTTTAAAACTAAAATGCAAGAATTTTCTAAAACTATGCAATTTGAAGAAGCTCAAAAAATCAAAGAAAAAATTGAAGTACTCAAAAATTATCAATCACGCTCCACTATTTTGAATCCGAAAATTTCAAATATTGATGTGTTTTCAATCATTTCTGATGAAACTACAGCGTATGTCAACTTTTTACAAATTGCCAACGGAGCCATCATTCGTTCCTATACTTTGGAGTTAAAAAAGAAATTAGACGAAACCGACAAAGAACTTTTGGAACTTGCCGTAGTCGAACTTCGCCAACGATTTCAATTGCATTCGCACGAAATAATTTTGCCTTTTCTTTTAGATTTTGGGAACAAAATTAAAGTCACCGTTCCACAACTCGGCGATAAAAAACAAATTCTTGAATTGTCAGAAAGAAACGCAAAATATTATCGATTAGATCAATTGAAACAAATTCAAATTGTTGATCCAGAAAGACACACCAATCGAATTATGGCTCAAATGCAAAAAGATTTACGCCTTTCAGTTGAACCACGACATATTGAATGTTTTGATAACTCCAATATTCAAGGAACTAATCCTGTGGCGGCTTGCGTCGTTTTTAAAGATGGCAAACCGAATAAAAAAGAGTACCGTCATTTCAATATAAAAACCGTCGAAGGTCCAAATGATTTTGCCTCAATGGAAGAAGTGGTTTATAGAAGATACAAACGATTATTAGAAGAAAATATGCCTTTGCCACAACTAATCATCATTGATGGTGGAAAAGGACAATTGTCATCGGCTCTAAAAAGTATTGACGATTTAGGTTTGCGTGGAAAAATTGCCCTCATCGGAATTGCAAAAAGATTAGAAGAATTATTTTATCCTGGCGATTCTGTTCCGTTATATCTCGACAAAAAATCAGAAACACTAAAAGTAATTCAACATTTACGTAACGAAGCCCACCGATTCGGAATAACTTTTCATCGCGATAAACGAAGCAAATCGGCATTAAATTCGTCCATAGAAACCATTTCAGGAATTGGCGAAAAAACCATGCTTACATTAATAAAACATTTCAAAAGTGTTAAAAGATTGAAATTAGCTACAGAAAAAGAAATTTCTGATGTAATTGGAATAGCAAAAGCCAAAAAAATTTCCGAATTTTACAGTAAATTTGAAAATTAATATTTAAACAGAATGATTAGTGCCCACTTGATGCCCATTTTCTCGCTTTTCATTCCACTTTTTTTATTTTCAAAAAGTAAAGAAAATGGTTTATTATTTCAAACAAAAAGTCTTGTACAGCATTTAAACACAAAAAATAAAGTGAAGAAATTGACTACAGAAAGTGCTGCCCCTGTGCAAATATCAATGTTCACTTCGGATTTTTCAACTTATCCCTCTCAACGTTCGGTTTTTCTATGTCTGATTTCTATTTTCTTTATTCTATTTTCTATGAAATCCTATTCTCAAGACACCCTCAAGCGACCAAAAATTGGATTAGTGCTTTCGGGCGGTGGTGCCAAAGGATTTGCCCATATAGGTGTTCTAAAAGTAATAGAAGAAGCCGGTGTTAAAATTGACTTTATTGGTGGAACCAGTATGGGTGCCGTTGTTGGTGGGCTGTATGCCTCGGGGTATAGTGCTAAACAAATTGACTCTATTTTTCATGCTACTAACTTTGATGAATTGATGAAAGATTATATACCTCGAACATCCAAAAGTTTCTATGAAAAACAAAATGACGAATTATATGCTCTTTCATTACCTCTAAAAAAATTTAGCATTGGCGTTCCCATTGCATTATCAAAAGGACTATACAATTATAATTTGCTAACAAAACTCACACACCATGTTAGACATATTCGCGATTTTAATGAACTTCCCATTCCATTTGTCTGCATCGCAACGGATATCGAAACCGGAAATGAAGTAGTTTTAAATAGCGGATTTTTACCCCAAGCTCTTTTGGCAAGTTCTGCATTTCCAACGCTTTTTTCTCCTGTGGAATTAAATGGAAAAATGTTAATCGATGGAGGCGTTTCTAACAATTATCCTATAGAAGAAATTAGAAAAATGGGGGCCGATATTATCATTGGGGTAGATGTTCAAGATGATTTAAGAAATAGAAATTCGCTTAAAGAAGCCACTCGAATATTAGTTCAAATTTCAAATATGCAAATGATTGAAAATATGAAATCTAAAATAAAATTAACCGATATTTATATTAAACCAGACATCAGCAATTTTTCAGTAATTTCATTCGACCAAGGAAAAGAAATTATTAAAAAAGGCGAGGAAGCCGCATTTGTAGTGTATGATGAAATAAAAAAATATAGCGATTCTACTAATTATAAAATTAAAAACCATAAAACCAAAACAGATAGTCTATCAATAAATAATATAAGCATCAATAATCTGAAAAATTATACAAGAGCCTATGTTATTGGAAAACTCGGATTCAAACAAGACCAAAAAATAAATTATAACCAATTAAGTTCGGGTATTGATAAATTAAACGCTACTCAAAATTTTAGTGCAATTAACTATACGATGAACCCAAAAAAAAATGGCGATGAACTGCAATTAGAGTTAAATGAAAACAGTAATAAAGCATTTTTAAAATTTGGATTACATTATGACGGTTTGTATAAAAGTTCCGTATTAATAAATCTAACGCAAAAAAAATCATTGTTTAAAAACGATGTCCTTTCCTTTGATTTAGGTTTAGGAGATAATATAAGATATAACCTTGACTATTATATTGACAATGGTTTTTATTTCAGTTTTGGATGTAAATCAAAATTAAATCAGTTCAATAGAAACGTCTATACCGATTTTAGTGATGGATCTATTTTTGAAAACAACAATATTAGCTCTCTGAATATAGATTTTTTAGACCTAACCAATCAAGCCTATATCCAAACTATTTTTGCCCAAAAATTTATTGTAGGAACAGGTGTTGAATTCAAACATCTAAAAATTTCCTCAGAAACGTTACAACAATCAACCCAACTATTTGAAAAAAGTAACTATACCAGTGTTTTTGGCTACATAAAATATGATTCCTTTGATAATAAATTTTTTCCTAAAAAAGGCTGGTTTTTTCAAGGAGATGTCCAATCATATTTAAATTCAACCGATTTCACAAATCAATTCAACCGATTTACTATTTTAAAGGCAGATGCTCAAATAACCAGAACGTTTTATAAAAAATTTAATGTAAAATTTCAAGCAGAAGCCGGAACAGCTGTTGGAGATGATAGTGTTTCCTTTTTTGATTTTGTTCTAGGTGGATATGGATATGCTACAACAAATAATTTTAAACATTTTTATGGATATGATTTTTTGAGTATTGCCGCGGATAGTTTTGTAAAATCTTCTGCAACTGTTGACATAGAATTTTATAAAAAAAACCATCTTAATTTTTCAGCTAACTTTGCCAATGTTGAAAATGAACTTTTCGACTCTGGAAATTGGATTTCTACTCCTAAATATTCTGGATATGCCGTTGGATATGCCTTAGAAACTATCATTGGACCCATAGAATTAAAATATTCTTGGTCGCCTGAATTACCAAAAGGATATACCTGGGCAAGTATTGGTTTTTGGTTTTAGTGTTTTTTGATATTTGAGAAAGATAAAAAAATAACCACTAAAATTCTATTTAAATTACCCCATCATGTTAGATGGCTAATGTGTTATAGATAATAGTTTGTTTTAAACCAAAATTCATCATAAATAATTCAATCCATTTTCAGTGCAAATTTCTATTTCTGAATTACTAAAAATTAATACTATTTTTTAAATTATATTCAAAAATTTTCGATATTTGTGTTATGAAAAATTGGAACGGTTTACTATCACATTTAAAATTCCTCATCAAGAGAAATCCTGAATGAATAAATTGGCATATTTACAGAAATCTTAAATCAAAATTCAGAAATCTTAAATCAAAATTCTTATGCCTTTTTATCATAAACTCGGAACAATTCCCCCAAAACGCCACACGCAATTTCGTAAACCCAATGGCGATTTGTATTACGAACAACTTTTTGGCACTGTGGGTTTCGACGGAATGTCCACCAATTCCTATCACGAGCAACGCCCAACGCAAGTCAAAGAAATTCGTTCACAATATAGCGTTGCACCAAAAATTGCCAAAGCCAATAACATTCAATCCTATAAATTGCAAGGTTTTGAAGTTAAGCCCGAAGACGATTTTTTGGAAAGCAGAAAAATCATCCTGACCAATGCCGATTGTCATATTGCACTGGCAGCTCCTAGAAAATCAACAACCGATTATTTTTACAAAAACACCGATTCCGACGAAATGATTTTCATTCACAAAGGAACTGGAAAATTGCGAACCATTTACGGAAATTTAAACTTCAAATATGGCGATTATTTAATCATTCCTCGTGGCATCATTTACAAAATCGATTTTGAAACCGAGGACAACCGTTTGTTTATAGTTGAATCACATTCGCCAATTTATACGCCAAAACAATACCGAAATTGGTTTGGACAACTTTTGGAACATGCACCATTTTGCGAACGTGATATTCGTCGTCCGTATGAGTTAGAAACCAATAACGAATCTGGCGATTTCTTAATCAAAGTCAAAAAGAAAGACGAAATTTTCGACATGATTTATGCCTCGCACCCGTTTGATGTGGTGGGCTATGATGGTTTCAATTATCCGTATGCGCTTTCCATTCATGATTTTGAACCTATAACTGGTAGAATTCATCAGCCGCCGCCAGTGCACCAAACATTTGAAACTACCGCTTTTGTAATTTGTTCTTTCGTGCCAAGGCTTTACGATTACCACCCATTGGCAATTCCAGCACCTTACAACCACAGTAATATTGATGCGGATGAAGTTCTGTATTATGTCGATGGCGATTTTATGAGCCGAAACGACATCAAGCCTGGCAATATCTCGTTGCACCCAGCAGGAATTCCGCATGGGCCACACCCAGGAGCTGCCGAAAGAAGCATTGGCAAAAAAGATACAGAAGAATTGGCCGTAATGGTCGATACCTTCAAACCCTTGATGGTTACAGAAGAGGCAATGAAAATAACCGATGACACCTATTTGACGTCGTGGTTGTAGCCCCCTAACCCCCGAAGGGGGAATTGAAAAAATTACATCAATTACAATAAATTCTAAACAATTAAATATTAAAAGAATGAAGTTAATACTTGACATAAAAGAAAATAATAGAGTCCCTTTTTTTATGGAAATGCTAAAAGGCTTAGATTATATTAGTGTGATTAAAGAAGTGAAAGAAAAACGCAAAAGTCAGTTTATTAGCGATTTAGCCGAATCTTTTGAAGAGGTAAAGCAACATGAATTAGGAAAGAAAAAGCTTAAATCCGCAAAAGATTTATTGAATGAGCTTTGATGTTATTGTTACTAATTCTTTTGAAAGAAAATTTAAAAGATTAACAAAAAAACACAAATCACTCATTGGAGATTTGACCTCTTTAATTGAGGAATTAAGTGAAAATCCAACTATTGGAGTGCCTATTGGCAAAGATTGTTATAAAATTCGTTTAGCTATTACATCAAAAGGAAAAGGAAAAAGCGGAGGGGCAAGAGTTATAACCTTTGTGCGTATTATAAATCAAACCGTTTTCCTGATGGATATTTATGACAAATCAGAGCAAGTAACTATATCAGGAAAAGAATTACAAATGCTAATAGATATTTTACAACAAGATGAATAAAATTTTATTTTTCGTTAAATTAATATAAAATCCTATTGACCCCTAATAGGAATTCCCATTGTAGCTTACTCCCCCTTCGGGGGCTGGGGGGCTCGGGTTAGGGGGCTTATTATGAAAGAAGTAAAATCAGTCGAGTATGGACTCGAAAAAATATTTAGTGGCGCACAAGATTTTCTACCGCTATTAGGAACCGATTATGTGGAGTTTTATGTAGGCAATGCCAAACAATCGGCCCATTTTTACAAAACCGCTTTCGGCTTTCAATCGCATGCCTATCGTGGTTTGGAAACGGGTTCTAGAGATTCAGTGAGTTATGTTTTGAAACAAGACAAAATCCGATTGGTGCTTACCACGCCTTTAAACAGCAATTCGCCCATCAACGACCATTTGCGCAAGCATGGCGATGGCGTAAAAGTAATAGCCCTTTGGGTAGAAGATGCCACTTCGGCTTGGGAAGAAACTACAAAAAGGGGTGCAGTTTCGTTTATGGAACCCACTGTAGAGAAAGACGAACACGGCGAAGTGGTTCGATCTGGAATATACACTTATGGCGAAACCGTTCATGTTTTTGTAGAAAGAAAAAACTACAATGGAGCGTTTTTGCCTGGTTTTGTAGAATGGAAATCAGAGTATAACCCCGAACCTTTAGGATTGAAATATGTCGATCACATGGTTGGAAATGTGGGTTGGGGCGAAATGAACCAATGGGTAAAATGGTATGAAGACGTCATGGGATTTGAAAATTTCCTTTCGTTTGACGATAAACAAATTCATACGGAATACTCCGCTTTGATGAGTAAGGTAATGAGTAATGGTAATGGCAGAATTAAATTTCCGATAAACGAACCTGCAAAAGGCAATAAAAAATCGCAAATCGAAGAATATATCGACTTTTATGAAGGTTCTGGAGTGCAACATTTAGCTGTTGCTACCGATGATATTATCAAAACCGTTGCAGGTTTAAAGGCTCGTGGCGTAGAATTTTTGCCACCGCCTCCTCAAGCGTATTATGATGATATTCCAAACCGTTTGGGCGTTCATAGAGATATGATGAAAGAAGACATCAAAGAATTACAAAGACTTTCTATCTTGGTCGATGCCGATGAAGATGGTTATTTGTTACAAATTTTCACCAAACCTGTCGAAGATAGACCCACTTTATTCTTTGAGATTATTCAAAGAATGGGTGCCAAAGGTTTCGGCGCTGGAAACTTTAAAGCACTTTTTGAAAGTATCGAACGTGAGCAGGCGTTGAGAGGAACGTTGTAATACATCGATTGGTGGTGGGTTGGAGGTTTTAGGTGGTAGGTTTTAGGTGGTAGGTTTTAGGTGGTGCCCCTTGCTCTGCGAAGTCTCTGACTTCGTAGGTGCGTTCATCAATCTCTGATTGAACTTGCTCTGCGAAGTCTCTGACTTCGTAGGTGTGTTTATCAATCTCTGATTGAACTTCTAGGCTCTGCGAGGTCTCTGACTTCGTAGGTGCGTTTATCAATCTCTGATTGAACCTCTAGGCTCTGCGAAGTCTCTGACTTCGTAGGTGCGTTTATCAATATCTGAT
>JFJP01038051.1_pt1 | contig 20019 bp, 9 predicted proteins | sample 431651 | NCBI WGS metagenome assembly JFJP01 (sample SAMN02602958, study PRJNA72255) | Microbial mat metagenome, whole genome shotgun sequencing project. | biome: fresh water; feature: sink hole; material: water; isolation source: purple microbial (photo- and chemosynthetic) mats found in...
AATGCTGTGGTCCTGTAAACCTGGTCAGAAAGAGTCAGATGGCAAACATCTATTTACATTACTCGAGGGAAGAAACACAAACATAAACTTTGTAAATAAGCTTGACTACACCGAAGAGTTCAATACTTATACCTACAGAAACTTTTATAATGGAGCAGGTGTAGGACTGGGCGACTTTAATAATGACGGTTTGCAGGATATTTATTTCTGCGGAAACCTTGTTGATAATAAGCTCTATTTAAACAAAGGAAATTTTGTATTTGAAGATATATCAGAGAAAGCCGGAGTTGCATGCCCTGGTGTATGGTCAACAGGCGTTTGCATTGCTGATATAAACGGTGATGGCTGGCCCGATATATATGTATGCAAATCGGGTGATCTCAAAAGCAATAACCGGCATAATGAGCTTTTCATTAATAACCGTGACCTGACCTTTACTGAAAAAGCAAAAGAATATGGCCTTGCTGATGTAGGTCTGTCTAATCATGCATCATTCTTCGATTACGATCAGGATGGAGACCTTGATTGTTATCTGCTCAATAATTCATTTCAATCGGTTAGCGATTTTGACATCAAGCCGGGAGCAAGGGAAATACGCGATACTCTTGGAGGAAATAAACTTTACAGAAATGACAGTGGACATTATGTTGATGTCAGTAAGGAAGCGGGAATCTATGGAAGCAAGATTGGCTTCGGACTGGGTGTAGGCATCGGAGATATAAATCGCGACGGATGGATTGATATCTATGTTGCAAATGATTTCTTTGAACGTGATTATTTGTATATGAATAATAAGAACGGCACATTCACTGAGTCTCTTGAGGAGCTAATCCGCGAGACCAGTCTTGGTGCCATGGGGGCAGACATTGCAGATATAAATAATGATGCCTTCCCCGACATTTTTGTCACTGAGATGACCCCGGAAGGAAACTCACGGCAAAAAACCAAGGTAATGTACGAAAACTGGGACAGGTACCAGATGAAACTAACAAATGGTTATTACCGCCAGTTTGCAAGAAATGTACTTCAGCTTAATAATAAAAACGGCTCGTTCAGTGAAATAGGAAGATTCAGTGGTGTTAGTACCACCGACTGGAGCTGGGGAGCTTTAATTACTGATTTCGACAATGACGGATGGAAGGATATTTTTGTCGCAAACGGGATCTACAAAGATCTGCTTGACCGCGACTATCTCGATATCTATTCCAATCCATCCCTGATGCGGTCGATGATAAAAACTGAAGAAAGAGCAATCCTTAAATTAATAGATCTTATTCCATCTGTCAAAGTTCAAAACTACGCATTTCACAATAACGGTGACCTTACATTTTCCAATCTTGCAGAATCATGGGGATTTGACACTCCTTCGTTTTCGAATGGGGCAGCATACGGTGACCTCGATAATGACGGGGATATTGATCTTGTAATAAATAATGTAAATATGCCATCGTTCGTTTACAGAAACGAAACAAATCATATTGAAGGTAAAAACTGGCTATCAGTAACTCTCCGCGGGACCAAAGAAAACACCGCTGCAATTGGGGCAGCTGTTACACTCTATTACGAAGGAAAGAAGAATTTCCAGGAACTTACACCAGCAAGAGGATTTATGTCATCATCTGATTACCGTCTCCATTTCGGGATCGGATCTGCAAATATTATTGATTCGCTGAAAGTAAACTGGCCGGATGGAAAATGCTCAATATTTTACACAGTAACAATAAACCAGTTTCTGAAACTTGATGAGCGCGATGCTGAATATAACTGCAATGAACTGTCTGCAGCACTACTTCCTACAATTTTTAATGAAATAACTGACATCCACGGCCTGGATTTTATTCATAAAGAAAATGACTTTTCAGATTTCGATCGTGAAAGACTTCTTTTTCAAATGGTATCGAATGAAGGCCCTCTCATTGCTACAGGAGATGTCAACGGAGATAAACTTGATGATATTTTTATTTGCGGAGCAAAGGATTCACCCGGAAAACTTTACATTCAGGATAAAACCGGACATTTCTCCATTATAAATAAAGCACTATTTGAAGCAGATAAAATTTCTGAAGATACAGACTGTGCTTTTTTTGATGCAGATAATGACGGGGACACTGATTTATATGTTGCGAGCGGAGGAAATGAATTTCCTTCGAGCTCCTCGGCTTTAAGCGACAGGTTATACTTAAATAACGGCAAGGGTGACTTTGCAAAATCAGATCAGATATTACCTGCTGGTAAATATGAGAGCTCCTCATGCGTGGAACCGGCAGATTTTGACAAAGATGGAGATACTGACCTGTTTGTTGGAATACGCCTTCTTCCATTCAGTTATGGAATGCCGTGTAATGGCTACATTCTCGAAAATGACGGTCATGGACATTTCACAAACATTACCGAAAAAGCAGCTCCCGGATTACTGAATACCGGAATGATTACTGGAATGGTGTGGTCTGATATTGATAATGATAATGACCCTGATATTGTTATTGTTGGAGAATGGATGCCTGTTAAGGTCTTCATTAATAATAACAATACTTTTAACGATGAATCTGAAAAATACGGGTTAGCAAATACTGAAGGATGGTGGCATAGTATAACTGCAAAAGATCTGAACGGCGATGGCATGACCGACTTTATACTTGGCAACGGTGGTTTGAATTCCCGCTTCAGGGCATCAGTTTCAGAGCCTGTAACCATGTATGTAAATGATTTTGATTTAAACGGAAGTGTCGAACAGATTATTTGTACTTATAACGGTAACAAATCATACCCGTTGATAATGAAGGACGATCTGGTAAAACAGATACCATCACTTGAATCAAGATATGTAAAGAATGATGACTTTAAGGAACAGACCATGGAGGATATTTTCTCCCCTGAGGTCCTGAACCGTTCCCGGAAATTAAAAGCAAATGTAATGGAGAGCTGCATATTGATGAATAGAAAAAATGAGGGCTTTGCTCTTTCTGCCCTACCGGCTGAAGCACAGTTTTCACCTGTTTATGCAATATTTGCTGAAGATTTCGATAATGATGGAAATTGTGAAATTCTACTGGGAGGAAACCAGTACCGTGCAAAACCTGAGACTGGAATTTATGATGCCAGTTACGGGCTTTTACTTAAAAGGAAGTCCGGGGAAATTTGGGAGCCGGTATCGCCACTTTTATCCGGTATTTTTATCAAGGGAGAAATACGTGATTTTAAGAGTCTTAGTATTAATGGAAGGAGAATATTAACAGTTGCAAAAAATAATAATAAGTTACAATTTTACAAATATTAAAAACATAAAATGAAGACACGATTTTTACTAATTATACCTGTAATAATTTTAGCAGGTACTTTCTCAGGATGTTCAAAAAAAGCGAAGTATGAGAGAAGGCTTAAACATGAACTGGCAAGCGGAATAAGAAATGACTCACTTTTTATGGGAATCTACCTGGGTATGCCCGAAAAGAATTTTTATACACACTGCTGGGCCCTTAACAGACAAGGCATAATAAAACAAGGAATGAGGAACACCACTGTTGAATATCAGATGAGGGAGGAACTTAATTATCCGGCAATAATGGATTTTTATCCCATTTTTGAAAAAGGTAAAATCTACGAAATGCCTGTTAAGTTCGTATATAGCGGATGGGCACCATGGAATAAGTCTCTGGGATCAGATAGTCTGCAGTTTAACATATTAAAATGGTATGAAAAGCAATACGGTAAAGGTTTTTTGGCTGTCGAACATCCAAAAAGAGGAATAGCATATGTTAAAATTGACGGAAACCGCCGAATCTCAATTTTTAAAGAGAATGATACTTATGTTTGGGCTATTTTCACCGACATGTCAGTAAAAAGAGAAGTTGCGGATACCACCAAAAATGCAGTTAAGAATCCAACTGATTCAATAAAAGATTTAAAATAAAAAGATGTTTAAAACTGCTATCCCGAAAGTCAGTATCATAAGGCTTTTACTCCCTGCTTTCCTGATTCTTATTTCATGCACCGGTAAAAATGACAAAAAGAGCGGAGAAACCCTGTTTACTCTTATGCCAGCTTCGGTTACTAAAGCCGGTTTTGTAAACCACCTCGACTACGAAACTCAGTTAAAAAATAAATTTAATATCTATAAATTCCGTAATTTTTACAACGGAGGCGGAGTAGCTCTTGGAGATATTAACAATGACGGCCTGATAGATATATACATGACTGCCAACATGGACAATAATGTACTCTATCTGAATAAGGGGAATTTCGAATTTGAAGATATCTCTGAGTCAGCTGGGATTCAGGGAACAAGTCCATGGTCAGCCGGAGTAAGTTTTTCTGATGTAAACGGAGATGGCTGGACAGATATCTATGTTTGCGCTTCAGGAAATCTGGATGAGGATGGCAGAAGGAATGAGTTATTCATTAATAATCACGATCTTACCTTTACCAACCGCGCAAAGGAATACGGACTTGAGGACACAGGTAATTCGACACACGCTGCATTTTTTGATTACGATAAGGATGGTGATCTGGACCTTTACCTCTTAGACAATTCATCAAAAGCAATCGGTAGCTTTAATCTAAAGCAGAATCTGCGTAACGTAAGGGATACTGTAAGAGGACATAAGCTGTTCAGAAATGATGGAAATAAATTTAAGGATGTAAGTGTTGAAGCAGGAATTTATGGAAGCATTATTGCGTTTGGACTCGGAGTTACGGTGGGTGATATTAATCAGGATGGATGGATGGATATTTATGTGTCGAATGATTTTTTCGAGCGCGATTACATATATATTAACAACCACGACGGGACTTTTAAGGAGACAATCACAGATATGATGAGATCTACGTCTGCGGCTTCCATGGGAGCCGATATGGCCGATATTAATAATGATCATTATCCTGAGGTGTTTGCAACTGATATGATTCCGGAGCATAATGACCGCCTTAAAACCAAAACAACATTCGATAGCTGGGAGAGCTATAAAGCCAACGTAGATAACGGCTATCACCACCAGTTCACCAGAAACATGCTGCAATTGAATAACAGCGACGGAACATTCAGCGAGATAGGGAGACTTTCAGGAGTATCTACAACGGACTGGTCGTGGGGCTCACTTATTATGGACCTTGATAATGACGGTAAGAAGGATATTTTTGTTGCAAACGGGATTTATAAGGATCTTACCGATCAGGACTATCTGCAGTATTTTTCAAACCGCGATATGGCTATGTCAGTCATTATTGGAAAAGACGTTGATTACAGAAAGCTCATTGATGCAATTCCATCAGTAAAAATCCCCAGTTATGCATTCCATAATTTAGGCAATTATAATTTCGAGAACAAATCAGCAGAATGGGGATTAGGAACACCCGGACATTCAAATGGTTCAGCATACGGTGATCTTGATAACGATGGCGATTTAGATCTTGTTGTTAACAACGTAAACATGCCGATGCATATTTACAGAAACGAGACCAATAATCAGCTTACTGGTAATCATTATATTAAATTAATCCTCAGGGGCGATTCAGGAAATACACAGGCCATAGGAGCAAAAGTAACAGCAATAAACAAGGGTAAGATGTTTTATCTTGAACAAATGCCAATAAGAGGATATCTTTCCACAGTTGACCCCCGACCAAATCTTGGACTGGGTACACTGACTGTAATAGATTCCCTTGTAGTACAGTGGCCCGACGACAGGGTCACATTACTGACAAATGTTCAGACCAATCAGACCCTAACACTAAACCAGAAAGATGCAATAAAGCTTGAGTTAAACCTTATCGAATCAACAATCTCAGAAGATTTATATTTTAAGAACATCAGCGGCGAGAAAAGAGTAGATTTCATACATAAAGAGAGCGATTTCAACGACTTCGAAAGGGCAAAACTTCTCTATCACATGTTGTCTACTGAAGGTCCGCGAATGTGTAAGGGAGATGTAAATAACGATGGACTTGAAGACATTTTTATTGGCGGGGCCAAAGGTCAGGCCGGAGAACTAATGGTCCAGAATAAGGATGGATCATTCTCATCTGTTGATAAACAACTTTTTAACGAAGATAAAATTGCCGAGGACATCGATTGCGCAATGTTTGATGCAGATGGCGACCGGGACCTAGATCTATATGTAGCAAGCGGAGGAAATGAGTTTCCCGAGAGCTCTTCGGCACTTAGCGACAGACTCTATATCAATAATGGGAAAGGGCTTTTTACAAAATCTGATCAGATACTGCCAGCAGGAAAATATGAAAGCAGCTCTTGTGTAAGAGCAGAGGATTTTGACAACGATGGTGTAATTGAATTATTTGTTGGAATACGTCTGAAACCATTTTTATACGGGGAGCCTGTTAACGGATATCTGCTTGAAAACGACGGAAAAGGAAAATTTACGGATGTTACCAGCCAGTTAGCGCCAGAACTGCTTAATATCGGAATGATACGCGATATGCTATGGGCAGATATTGATAAGGACGGAGATAAAGATATCCTTATAGCAGGTGACTGGATGGCCCTGAAAGTGTTCATAAACGAAAAGGGTACATTCAAGGAGAAAAAAGACTCATTTGGTACTTTAAATACAAACGGATGGTGGAATTGTCTTGCAGCCGGAGATTTTGATAGTGACGGAGATATAGATTTTATCGCCGGTAACCATGGTCTTAACTCAAGGTTCAAAGCCACTCCCGGAAAACCAGTAAACATGTATGTAAGCGACTTTGACCTGAATGGTACCGAAGAGCAGATAATTTGTACTTATGACGGAGAAAATTCATATCCGCTGGCCCTAAAACACGACCTGACCAGGCAAATTCCCTCGCTTGAAAAGAAATACACATCTTACGAGATGTATAAGAACCAGAAGGTTACGGATATTTTCTCACCTGAGCAGCTCCAGAATTCTATTCATTTGGAAGTTACCCTTCTTGAAACGTCTGTTTTTATTAATGATGGAAATGGCAATTTCACAAGAGGTACACTACCGCCTGAAGCACAATTATCACCGGCTTATGCGGCTGATATAGAAGATTATAATGGTGATGGCAAAACTGATATTTTACTCGGAGGAAATCTATATAATGTTAAACCAGAAGTAGGCCGGTACGATGCAAGTTATGGGACTTTTCTGGCTGGAGATGGCAAAGGAGGATTCAGTTTTGTGCCTAAAAAGAAAACCGGCTTCCGGCTTGAAGGTGAAATAAGGGATATCATGGAAGTCTCTACGAACTCAGGAAAATTAGTACTGGTATCAGCCAGTAATGAGCCAATACAGGTTTTCAGGAAACTTAGCAAGTAATATCAGCTGATGAAAAAATCAGTAATATTTATTTTCCTAGTTGTACTTTTTTTTTCCTGCAAAGAAGCAGAAAAAAAGACTGACAGTCTGTTTACATTACTTCCCTCCTCTTCCACTCATATTTATTTCAGAAATGATCTTACTGAAACAGAACAATTCAATATGATTGAATATCTGTACTTTAACAACGGGGCCGGAGTAGCTGCAGGGGATATAAACAATGATGGCCTAACAGATCTGTTTTTCACCTCGAATCAAAATCCTAATAAGCTATATATTAACAAGGGCAACCTTCAGTTTGAAGATATTACAAATGCAGCAGGAGTGTCTGGACAGGGAGACTGGAAGACAGGTGTTACAATGGCTGACGTGAATGGTGATGGCTTTTTGGATATTTATGTCTGCCAGCTAGGCTATTACAAGACGATTCGCGGGAAAAATCAATTATTCATTAATCAGGGTAATCTTACTTTCAAAGAGGAAGCTCAGAAATACGGTCTTGATTTTCAGGGATTTTCAACACAGGCTTCCTTTTTTGACTATGATCTTGACGGGGACCTGGATATGTATCTTCTTAACCACTCTGTACATTCTTCTCGCAGCTATGGAGATGTAACACTCAGGTTTGAACATGATTCATTAGCAGGCTCCAGGCTCTATCTAAATGATGTCATAAACGGAAATTGCAATTTTATTAATGTTACTTCAAATGCAGGAATTTATAATAGTCATATCAGCTATGGTCTGGGTGTCAATGTCTGTGATATCAACAATGACGGCTTTCCGGATATCTATATTTCAAATGATTTCCACGAGAACGATTATCTCTACATTAATAACAGGAATGCCACTTTCACCGAAAGACTCACTGAAATGATAGAACATACAAGCAGGTCGTCGATGGGAAATGATGTAGGTGACATTAACAACGACGGACTGCTTGATGTGATTGTGCTTGACATGCTGCCGGATGAAGAAAAAATCAGGAAACAGTCAGGCGGCGAGGATGACAAAGAACTCTTCGATCTCAAGCTTAAATTAGGTTATAATTACCAGTTTGTCAGAAATAATCTCCAGCTTAATCTCGGAGGGAATAAATTTGCCGAAATTGGAAGACTTTCCGGAGTCTGGTCAACCGACTGGAGCTGGTCCCCCCTCCTCTGCGATGTTGATAATGATGGATTTAAAGATCTGTTTATTACAAATGGTATTTACAGGAGGGCAAATGATTTGGATTATGTTAAGTTTCTGACAAAAGGGAACAGGTACTTCCCTACAAACGATAACAGCAAGCTATCCGATAAAGAGTTGTATGAGCAAATGCCTCTGTATCCGAATGTGAATTACATTTTTAAGAATAACTGTGATCTTTCTTTTGACAATAAAGCCCCTGACTGGGGTATTACCACCCGCTCCTATTCAAATGGTTCTGCGTATGCTGATCTGGACAATGACGGAGATATGGATCTTATCGTAAACAATATAAATGAGGAGGCATATGTCTACAGGAATAATTCAAACGAACAGCTTAAGAACCACTATCTTTCAATTGATCTAAGGGGAATTGGAAAAAATACAAGAGGTATCGGGACAAGAGTTACTCTATATAATAATGGAAAGATTCAGATAGCTGAACAGTTTCCAACCAGAGGATTCATGTCTTCATCCTCCGACAGGCTGCATTTCGGAACAGGGACCGCAGAAATTATTGATTCTATTTTAGTGCGCTGGCCCGATCTCTCGGAACAACTGATAAAAAAGGTTCCGGCTGATACCCTTTTAACTCTGAATATTAGTGAGGCAGCGAAACCTCTTAAAGGAGATGTGCAAAAGGAGGAAATGATTAAATTATTTACACAGACCGAAATTACCAGCCTTAATTATTTTCATAAAGAGGACAAATACAACGATTTTAAACGAGAGAATCTGGTTCCCCATTCACTTTCCGGCGAGGGACCAGCAATGGCAGTCGGAGATGTAAATGGCGACGGGCTAGAGGATATGTTTATCGGAGGAGCAAAGGGGCAACCCTCCGCCATATTTGTTCAGCAAAAAAACGGGACTTTTAAAACTGCTGATATTCAGTTGCTTTCAAGAGAACGGTTTGCAGATGATGTTGATGCTGCCTTTTTTGATGCTGACGGCGATGAAGATCAGGACCTGTACATAGTCCGGGGAGGCAATGAAATGGCAACCGGAGATCTTTTGCTGACAGACCTGCTTCTCCTTAATAATAGCAACGGAACATTCAGTAAAGGGAAATTGCCTTTTGTGTCCCATAACGGGTCGTGTGTCAGGCCATGCGACTTTGACAACGACGGTGACATTGATCTCTTTATAGGCTCCCGATCTGTCCCCGGTGGATATGGCCTTGCGCCGTATCAGTTTATGCTTGAAAACGATGGAAAAGGACATTTCAGGGATGTAACTGACATAAGGATGGCAGGCCTGAAAAACATCGGAATGGTAACTGATGCAATTTGGACAGATTATGACAGAGACGGAGACAATGACCTTGTAATAGCCGGCGAATGGATGAAGATCTGCATCATTAAGAATGAAAAAGGCAATTTTACTGATGTAACAAATCTTTCCGGACTTCAGGAGACATCTGGCTGGTGGAACTGTATCGAGGCCGGAGATATTGATAATGATGGAGATATTGATCTGATTGCAGGAAACTTAGGTCTCAATTCAACACTCAAGGCATCAGTAAGAGAACCTGTTGAAATGTTTCTGAACGATTTTGACAATAACGGATCTGTAGATCAGATTATTTGTTCCTTTGAGAAAGGAATTAGCTATCCGGTTGCCTCATTTGATGAACTGGCTGATCAGATTGCAGGCCTCGATAAAAAATACCCAACCTACGCCAGCTTCGGAGGGAGGACTGTTATTGAGATCTTTGGTAAAGAAGCAATTGGAAAATCCATAATTCAAAAAGCTGAGCTCTTTGAAAGTTGTATATTCCTGAATAATGGGGATGGAGCCTTTGAAATAAAAAAACTTCCTGTATGGGCACAATTTTCCCCTGTCAGGGATATCCTGATCCAGGATATTAACTCTGATAGCATTCCTGACATAGTACTGGCCGGGAACAACTACCTAACAAGGCCTTCATTAGGGCGCCTTGATGCCAGTTATGGATGGTTCCTTCAAGGTAAAGGGAAAGGTGAATTCAGTACTATTATGCCGGTTGAAAGCGGACTTAAAATTGAAGGAGATGCAAGAAAAGTGTTACCAATAAGGATATCAGGAAAACAATATATTATTACAGCAGTTAATGACGGAAGTTTACAAATATTCAGAATTTTAAAGTAAAATTATTATCATACTACAGCACGATGAGATCCTTCGCTTTCGCTCAGGATGACAGGGTGTTAGATTTGATAGAAGGGGAAAGAAGAGGCGATTCGAAATACAACTTCGCCAGCATTTTCAAAGTCTGCAGCGAATCGCCTTTTCTTTCCCCCTCTCTGATCCAAAAATCACTGTCATCCTGAGCGTATCGAAGGATCTGTAGCTTTCAGCAGGAACTTTCTAAAAACATTTTATTCTCAATTTGAGAATGGGGACATACGAAAAGTATTTATCTTTACTAATTATTGACTCTGGCCTTTAACTGCAAGCCCAATTTCAGATTTTTATCAATTATGAGAACATTTTTTTCGCTCATTGTTATCTTTTTCACGGTAAACTATTTATCTGCTCAGCAGACCACAATTCGTGAAAAAGCAGACACAATTTCGGAGTTTCATCTTCCTATTCCAGAGAATATTAATACCGGCTATGAAAAACTAAAGTCATCGGAAATTACCGGTTCAGTTTCAGTCATAAAATCTGATGAGTTTAACAAGGGTAATATCAACAATCCGCTTCAGCTGATCCAGGGTAAAGTGGCCGGTGTAGGTATCAGCAAGCCCGGGGGAAATCCAAACGGAATCTATGATATAAGAATACGTGGTTTGAATACAATAAATGCCGGCATCTACCCTCTTATTGTTATTGATGGAATTGCAGGCGCATCGCTTGAAAATGTGGACCCTGAAGATATTGAATCAATTACGGTTCTTAAAGATGGATCATCGGCAGCAATTTATGGCACAAGGGCTTCGAATGGGGTGATAATTGTTACAACTAAAGGTGGTAAAAAAGGAAGTGCTATTATTAGTTACAATGTTTTTGTAACAGCTGAGAGTGTTGCAAAATACCCGAATTCCATGAACTCAACTGAATGGAGGGCATTATCAGCAGAAACAGGTCTGGGCACAGATTATGGCGAAAATACAGACTGGTTTAAGGAAATAGGGCAGACAGCTTTATCGCAGGTGCACAATCTTTCAATGTCTGGTGGAAATGACAAAACAACATACCGGGCTTCAGTAAATTACAGGCAGGGTGATGGAGTTGAGATTAATACAGGGTATTCTCAGTTTAACGGGAGGCTTAACCTTTCACAAAAGGCTTTAAATGATAAACTTACTCTCGATTTAAATTTAGGGGCGACTGAAAGAAAATCTCAATACGGCTTCAGTGAGGCTTTTAAATATGCCACAATTTTTAATCCGACTGCTCCGGTAAAAAGCAATGATCCTGCTTATATAAAGTATGACGGTTACTTTCAGGAGGTTAAATTTGATTATTACAACCCTGTTTCAATGCTGGAGTTAAACACAAATGATGGTAAACAGAGTATTTTGAATCTTTCTCTAAAAGGTACCTATGAAATACTTAAGGGGTTTAATATAGATGCATTATATTCCCTACAGAGCGTTAGTAAACTGCTTGGGGAATATTATGACAAGAATGATTTATGGAAAGGAATAAACAGAAACGGATTAGCACTCAGGCAGGAGGATAATTCTTCTTTTGAGCTGTTTGAAACAACAGCTTATTATACCGGAAATATCAATTCTGCTATCAGCATCAACGCCATAGGAGGATATTCATACCAGAATTTTACCAATGAAGGCTTTAATATCAATACCGGAGACTTTCTAACTGACGCTTTTTCATATAATAATCTCAGCGCTTCTCTGGATTTAAAGAATGAAATTGCTATCGCTGATAGCTATAGAAATACAAACAAGCTAATTGCATTTTTCGGAAAAGCATCACTGAATTTTAACAATTTATGGTTTTTTACAGCAAGTGCGAGGTATGAGGGCTCTTCCCGTTTCGGGTCATCAGCTAAGTGGGGACTGTTTCCTTCTCTCGGGACTGGCATAGAACTGGCAAATCTGCTTAACGTGAGTTCAATAAGCAGTCTTAAGTTGCGAATGGGCTATGGCATAACCGGAAATCAGCCGAAGGAAAGTTATCTGTCATTGACTCACATGAACCCATCAGGCTCAATATTTTATAATGGCACATTTATACCTGCGTATTATCAAACAAGCACTGGAAATTCTAATCTTAAATGGGAACAAAACAATGAATTTAATATAGGTACAGATTTTGTATTTTCAGACTCAAAACTATCAGGATCACTTGACATATACAAAAGAAAATCTACTGATCTTATTTATAATTACTATTCGTATGACCCAAACTTTTATTATCCCTCTAATACATGGTTGAATCTGGGTGAAATCAGTAATAAAGGGTTTGAATTGACACTCAACTGGAGGGTAATTCAAAACTCAGTCTTCTCTTACAGGGCAGGATTTTCTCTTTCCAAAAATAAAAATGTACTTGAATCAGTTTCAGGCACATATAATGGTGCTCCGGTAAAAGCACCAATATATGATATGGGTTATATGGGATCTCCCGGCGGAAGTACCCCTCCGGTAATAAGAATAGCGGAGGGAGAACCTTTGGGTCAGATTCTTGCATTAAATTTCAAAGAAATTGATAAGAACGGGAATCTTATATTTGAAGACCTTAGCGGGTACAATAATGTACCTGACGGATATATTGATTCATATGATCGTAGTGTGGTTGGAAACGGATTGCCAAAAATTCTGCTTGGCTTCGGGAATGATTTAAATTACAAAAACTGGGATTTGAATCTGTTTTTTCGCGGTGTTTTGGGTCATGATCTTATCAATTCCAATCGGGTTTTTTATGAAGCACCTGTTGTTATGTCTTCGTATAACCTAATGAAAACAGCAACTGATATGAGAAATCCCACAACAGGATCCCTTCTGAATTCCTGGAGTCAGTTTTCTTCAATTCACGTTGAAAATGCTTCTTTCTTTTCACTTGACAATATTAGCCTGGGGTATAGCATCACCATGCCAAACAATAAAGCAATCAGTAAGATAAGACTCTATTTTGCAGGTAATAACTTATTTTATTTATCCGGATATAAAGGTTCTGATCCGAATCCGAGATACGGGGATACTGAGTACAATACTTATAATCCTCTGGTACCTGGCATAGACAGAAGAGATACCTGGCCGAGAACAAGATCAGTGTCGTTTGGGGTTAATGCAGAATTCTGATTTTGCCCACTAAACTTTGGGAGAAACTGCACAAACAAGTTTTCCTCCTTTTGAAGGAGGGGAAATGTAAATATATTCAATACTTTACATTACGTTTAAGAAGTTAGTTAGATCTGTCAAATCAGGACTGATACCTGTTTTTACATATGAGCCTGAGACGGCATTAGCCACCAACAAAGACTGGAACAAACTAAGATCATTCAGAAGTGAGTAGCAGTATCCGGCATTGAAGTTATCCCCCCCTCCTGTTAGTATTTTCGGTTCTTCACAAAAGAAAGTATCGCACCGTTCAAAAACCATTCCATCGTAAGCCAAGGCATCCTTAGGACGATGAATTACCAACACATCAGAATTTATAATTTTGAAAAGCTTTTTTGCAAGTTCTTCATCTGTAAAAATGTTCTTAAGATCAAAAGCTCCTGCTACGAGATCTGCTTCATTCTGATTCAGGCTGATAACAACTTTGAAATAATTTCTGAATTTTCCTAAAAGGTCAATGGCAGACTTTATCTCATCTTTTGTTTTCCGGGAACAATCAGAAAAGTCAGTAAAGAAGTACCTCGCCCTGGCTTCAGGTTCAATTCCAGGGACTATCTCCTCCAGTATTCCCTCCCAGATCTGTGAGGAATTCTGAATCTCGCTCCAGTTGAGAAATGAGATAAGGTCTTTACCGGTTAATAATTGTTTTATTCTTTCAATTCCAAGTATGGCTTTGATTCCTTCCCAACTCAGATTATTATATGGTCCAGGATCGAAAAGAATAAATTTTGAATCGTTAAACTCAAGAGCAGTTGCAGTTATTGTTTCTCCAACGGAATGAAGAGTACAGTTTGAGGAGAGCGACTTAAAAACAGGCAGTATCTCCGGAAAACCAAAAGTACCGACACAATCAGCTTTTACACCAAGTTTACCAAGTGCATTGGCTGTAATAACCATATTACCGCCTGTTTTTGAATGACTTGTATGCAACTCAATCCCGCAGCTTCTGTTTTCCTTGCTGATAAGGAACTCACTGAACTCGCGGCTCCTTGTATAAAAACCGTGTTCGCTATTTTCATTATTCTCCTTTACAACCCTTACTATATTATCAATGCAGGCATCGAATCCAAGGAAAGCCTTAAAAGCTACCCCGTGCCTGTCATTGAGTTTCTTAATTATTTGGGAGATTGGGTCTTTTATTGGCATGGTGCAGGGGGCAAGTTCAAAGTTCAAAGTTCAAGGTTCAAGGTCCTGATTATTGATTACAGATTTTCCGCGGCTTCCTTGTCGAGAAGCAGATAGGCATTCTTGTGACCTTTTAAAACCGAAGCAGGAAGAGCTGTTGTTATCTCACTATCAACCAGTCTTTTTGCTATTTCAGCTTTTCTTGTACCGTTCATTTGCAGAATAACTGTTTTGCTTTCCATGATATACTTAATTCCGAGACTTATGCCTTTTGAAAGGACAACCTTACCCGAGAAATATTTTTGTCCGACTACTTTAGTTGTGTCATCAAGTTCTACAATGTGAGAATAGAGATCAAACGAAGTTCCCGGCTCGTTTAACCCAAGGTGTCCGTTCATTCCGGCACCAAGCAGCATCATATCGATTGGTCCGTGTTTTCTGATAAAGTTGTCTGTTTTAACACATTCCGATTTAAGGTCTGCGGATTCTCCATTGAAAAAGCAGAGATTTTCTTCAGTGTAGTCAATATGATTGAACAGATGCTTTTTCATAAATGAAAAACAGTTTTCGCTTTTCATCTCACCGATATTTGCCCATTCGTCGAGTCCCACAATTTTACACTTTTTAAAACTCAGTTTCCCTGTTTTATTAAGTTTCACAAGGTATTCAAATGTGCCGACAGAAGTTTCCCCGGCAGGAAAACAGAGTAATGCATCGGGTTTATCAGTAATTATTGCAGCAATCATTTCTGCAGTTTTAACTGAAAGTTCGGTGTAGTCGTTATAGATTATTTGTTTCATTATAATGAATTGTTAAATACAAGGTCAGGGCTAAAGCCCATTTAATTTTTTTCTATTAACCCCGGGATAAATCCCGGGGTTATTGAAAATTGCTGAATGAATCAATTCAGTCTAAAAACCTGTCAATTAGTGCATTTACTAATCCCAGGCTTAAGCCTGGGGTTAGTTCTGCTTACAGAAAAATGGGCTTTAGCCCTGACAATTTTTAGTTTAATTATTGTCACAGTTTTAGTTCACCCCAGCCTTTTCTGTATTCGCGTTTTACGAATTGGTTAGCCTGTGCGAAATTTGTGATTCTCATGTTTTCCCCGTCCCACTTATAGCTTTTGTATCTCCCGGGAAAACGGTACCCTTCCATTTCGCCGTATACAGGATCCACCCGCTTTATTTTCTCCTGAATATTAAAGCTTCTGAGTAATAAATTCCCCATAAGAACAGTCTCTGTAAGCGGACCAGCATAACCAACAAAAGGAGAATCTACTTCTGCATTTCCATAACCTGCAATGCAGGCATCAATCCATTGCCACCAGTGACCATCCATATCTCCGGTTACACGAGGGTACTTCTGAGGCACATTTATATCTTTATTTCTTGACATAGGCAGGAGAATCGGATTACGCCCCCCCCAGCCACAGGCAGCCTTACCTTTTGATCCTATAAAAAGGGTAGCTCCTTCATAGTCATTCAGTCCGGGATAATCGCCCATAATATCGTTCATATTCACATCAGGATCAATCTCATACGGACGTTCAGGTGTTATACCGCCATCCATCCAGTAAAGATCAAGAGGTTTTCCGTTCTTCAACACATATTTAAACCTTATAGAACTTGACACTGGTCCGCTTTCAGGATAAATACCTTCGACAAAAATTCCGTTATAAACAGTACTAGCGCTGCACGAAACTTCTGTAGGATAACCCAGATTCAGAAGTTTGAACGGCGGTCCCATTATATGACATCCCATATCGCCAAGGGCGCCTGTTCCAAACCTCCACCAGCCCCGCCAGTTAAAAGGAACAAGGTTGTCAATGTAATCTGTCTGTTCAGCTGTTCCGAGCCAGAGATCCCATTTAAGTTCAGGCGGTATCGCAGGCCGGGCTGTTGGCCAGGAAATTCCCTGAGGCCACACCGGTCTGTCGGTCCAGCAAAAGACTTTCTGGATCTCTCCAAGCACATCAGCTTCAATCCATTCCCTTAGTGTACGCATGCCGTCGCACGAAGCACCCTGATCGCCCATTTGGGTAACGACCTTATACTTTTCAGCAGCCTGTGTGAGGATTCTGGCCTCATAAATATCGTGCGACAATGGTTTCTGCAGATACAAATGTTTCTTAAGCTGCATAGCACCCAGACCAACAATTGCATGGTTATGATCGGGAATTGCGACTGATACAGCATCAAAATTCTTACTTTCCTTCTCGAACAATTCCCTCCAATCGTGATAAAACTTAGCTTTAGGGAACTCTTTTATCCTCGGGGCAGCCATCCTGTCATCAACATCGCAGAGAAATGCAATTTCTGCATTTTTCTTTGGCGCAATCTTATAATGCCTTATATCATCAGCACCCTCACCGCCACATCCAACGGCTGCAATCAGAAGCTTATCGCTTGGAGGAACATGACCAAGTCCACTGATTGTAAAATTTGGAAGAATTGTAAGAGCTGCAGCTCCGGCGGCAGTCTTTTTCACGAAATTCCTGCGGGAAATTTCGCCAGATTCCTTTGAATTAAATTGCTTTTTCATTGTAAATTATGTTTTAACAAAACATTTTCGGCTAGTTCTTAGTTTTCAGAGTTTTAACTGAAATCTCTTTAAAGAAAACTACATCAGAATCACCATGATTCTGAATTCCTATATAGCCTGAATCGGGACGGGGTCCCCGGATCGGTTCGAAATCAAATTTGCGTTCAGGAACTGCATCTCCCTCCTTGTAATCAGTTACTTTTACACCGTTAACATATACTATTGTCCTTGAACCGTCAAGAGTAATTTCCATTGTATTCCATTCGGGGCCGGGTTTGCCTGGTTTGGCCAGCGGCTTTGACAAAGAATATACAGTTCCGGTATAATGATATTCATCCTCATCCGAAAGTTCAGGCATGTTATCTATCTGCACTTCGTAACCATAATGAATTGGCATCCATTCTTCACGCGGTTCAACAGGCATCCTGATAAAGACACCGGAATTACTGTTTGTCTTCTGCATTTTGAAAATTATCTTAATCGTGCAATTACCAAACTTTTCTCCTTCCCAATACAATAATCCCATACCACCGTTACCCCTGATCAATCCATCCTCAACAGACATAAATCCAGGGCCTGCATGTTTCCAGCCTGTAAGGTCTTTCCCGTTAAAAAGTTGCCGCCATTCAGCTGTTTTCTGACCCAATACATCTGTAGCTGAAGCGAGCAAATATAACATAGCAGTTGACAGGAAAATATATCCAAGCTTTTCACCTACTGATCTGATAAAATTTTTGAAAGCTTTCATTCCTATAAATTAAAAATTAAACATCTGATTTTCTCTTAATAGTAGCATTCTTCACTAAAGGTTTTGCCCAAAAACTCAGGAAGATCATATAAGAAATAGGCAGATACAAAACCATCATACCTTCCTGAAGTCCGATCATATCTTTCAATTTTCCTATAAGTAAAGAGAAGATTGCTCCACCTGCAATTGCAGTACATAAGATCCCTGAAAATGAACCATGGTCCTTTGTAATACTGTTGAGTGCCAGACTGAAAATTATGCCATACATAACTGAAAGGCAAAAACCCAAAGCAGGAAATCCGAATAAGGCCATTTGAGCACTACCAAAAAGTGAAAGTGTCAAAAATATCAGTGCAGCAAAAGTGAAAATGCGTAATACTATCTTACTGTCCATTACCTTTAATAGTATTAGTCCAAGAATACAGCCAACGGTCATCATACCCCAGAAAAGGCCTACCGTTGCTGCACCCACAGTCTGAGGATCCTCACCATGATAAGTTCTGAGAAACTCGGAAATCCAGTTAGCAATACCTTGTTCCACTCCTACATAGGCGAAAATTCCAAAGAAAAAAAGAATGACGACCCTTTTTCTGAATAATGCAAGATGAGTATCCCAGGCTCCCACAATTTCATCTTCCTTCCGTATAACTTTTGGAAACCTGACAAATAAAATAATCGCCAGCATGACTAAACTAATTATAGTAAAGAGAAGATAAATCGAAACCCATGCAAGATTATCAGGGGTAACAAGGGCTATTGACCTGATCAGAAAACCTTTATCAGCTACGTCGCTTTGAAGATTTGAAACCAGCCATGTATAGACAAACGGACTGAGAAATGATGCGCCTCCGAATACCAGCTGCACTATAATTGTATTAAAGGCAAAATGTTCTTCACCGCCAACAACCCTCAGCAATGGATACAAAGCAACCTGCAGAAGAGCCATTCCGCATCCGATAAGGAAAAGGGAACAGAGGAATACAGGGAATACAGGAAATACTGTAAATAAAAGAGCCCCAAGAAATGCGACGATCCATGCTAAAAAGAGACTAAGCTTTTCAGAGTATTTCTGTACTATCAATCCGGACGGAATCGACATTAAGGCATAAGCAATAAAAAACGAAAAAGGCAGCAACCCGGTCATAGTGCCTGTAAGTGCAAAGCTGTCACTCACATTAGGATTAATTGATCCGAGAATATTGGTTAAAAAAGAGATCGCACCAAAGATTAAAAAAATCAGGATTAGCAATACATAATTCTGCTTCATAACACTATAATATTAAATGTCCATTAGCTATAAAATTAGAATTTTTTTAATTGGTTGCTATAAAAAAAACAAACTATCACAACCACTCATTTTGGATTGCTGTTTAAAACTGATAAATTGCCGCAAAATTTCAATGATGGAAATAAAGTATTTTTCACTTGGTCAGGATGATAGCAACAAACTCGTAAAAATTTTCAGGATAATATTCGGACTTGTATGTTTTGCAGTTGCAATATTCTGGATCAGCTTTAATTTAAAAACTATAAAATCCGATGGAACAGTCTGGATTACAATTACTTTCCTATTCGGATTTGGCTTTTTTCAGATCTGGTCCGGACTTGGCAAGGCAACACGCTTCATTGAAATTGGTTCCGGGATTATCCGGTTAAAGAAAAATGCCATACTTCCTCCTGTAAAAATTGAAGTATCTGAAATTTCATCAGTAGATTTTTATCCTCTTAATGTAGTTTTCATCCTGAAATCAGGGAAGAAAAATCTGCTCCGGTTCGGTACAACTTATTATGAGATTAACGAAAGAATAATTGACGAACTGCTCAGTTTTTGCGAATC
>JFJP01042625.1_pt1 | contig 20016 bp, 18 predicted proteins | sample 431651 | NCBI WGS metagenome assembly JFJP01 (sample SAMN02602958, study PRJNA72255) | Microbial mat metagenome, whole genome shotgun sequencing project. | biome: fresh water; feature: sink hole; material: water; isolation source: purple microbial (photo- and chemosynthetic) mats found in...
TTTGTCCGGAAAAATTCGAATCCAGATTTGACCCTCACGTTTCATATATCTTGTCACAGCTTGACGAGCTGCTTCAATTTGACGTCCAGTAATCCAGCACTCTTCAAGAGCTTTGATTCCGAAAGAACCAAATGCTAATTGATTTCCTCGTTGGGCATTTCCCTTCATCTTGCCCTTCTGGACTCTTCTGTATTTAGTTTTCTTTGGCTGTAACATTTCAATTACTCATTAATATTTCTTATTATCTCTTTTCTTTCTGCCGAAGTTTCCTTTTGCAGGTTTCTGACCACCAACTTGACCTTTAGGTGTTGCTGGTGAAGCTGAAAAATTTGGTGCTAAGTCTGGTTTACCATAGATCTCACCTCTGCAAATCCAAACTTTTACTCCCATTAAACCAACTTTTGTTAAAGCTTCGCTCAACGCGTAATCTATATCTGAACGGAACGTATGTAACGGAGTACGTCCTTCTTTATATACTTCAGTACGTGCCATTTCGGCTCCACCTAAACGACCAGAAATTTGAACTTTAATACCTTCTGCTCCCATTCTCATTGTTGAGGCAATAGACATCTTTATTGCACGACGATATGAAATCTTACCTTCGATCTGTCGAGCTATACCATTACCAACTATGGTTGCATCTAGTTCAGGTCTTTTAACTTCAAAAATATTGATTTGAACTTCTTTCTTAGTAATTTTTTTCAATTCCTCTTTAAGTTTATCAACTTCCTGACCCCCTTTTCCGATAATAATTCCCGGACGAGCGGTATTAACAGTTACAGTGATAAGTTTTAGAGTTCTCTCAATAATTATTTTTGAAATACTTGCTTTAGCTAATCGAGCCTCAAGATACTTTCTGATCTTTGTATCCTCAACCAGTTTATCGGCATATTTTCTACCACCGTACCAATTAGAATCCCAACCTTTAATGATTCCCAATCGATTTGAAATCGGATTAACTTTTTGTCCCATCTATTATTCTGTTTGAGTATCGTTGTTACTTAAATTATCAAGCACTATGGTAACGTGATTTGATCTTTTTCTGATTCTGTGAGCTCTACCTTGAGGAGCTGGCTGAACTCTTTTTAAAGTTCTTGCCTGATCTACAAAAATCTCTTTCACAATTAACTTGCTATCTTCTATTCGAACACCTTCATTTTTAATTTGCCAATTTGAAATAGCTGACATAAGTAACTTTTCCATTCGGCCAGAGGCTTCTTTCGAATTAAATTTCAATACATCTAGAGCTCTATTTACGTCCATCCCCCTAACCATGTCAGCAACTAATCTCATCTTTCTTGGTGATGTAGGGCAATTTCGTAAAACAGCAAAATACTTTTCTTTTTTGCTCTCTTTGATTTGATTTGCTCTTATTCTTTTTCTAGCACCCATTATAGTCTATATTTTTTTTGTGTAAAACTATCGTTGGTTTATTAACCTTTTTTATTTCCGGCGTGACCTCTGAAAGTTCTGGTTGGTGAAAATTCACCTAATTTGTGCCCAACCATATTTTCGGTTACATATACCGGGATAAACTTATTCCCATTATGAACGGCAATAGTATGCCCAACAAAATCTGGTGAAATCATTGATCTTCGTGACCAAGTCTTAACTACAGATTTTTTACTTGATTGGTTCAAATCTTGAACTCTTTTCTCAAGTTTGAAATCAATAAATGGGCCTTTTTTAAGTGATCGACTCATAGCAAACTATTTTATTTCTTTCGTTTTTCTACAATATATTTATTAGAAGCTTTTTTAGGAGTTCTAGTTTTGTATCCTTTAGCAGGAATACCTTTTCTAGATCTTGGATGACCTCCCGAAGCTCTACCTTCACCACCACCCATCGGGTGATCAACAGGGTTCATAACAACACCACGAACTCTTGGACGAATACCTAACCATCTGTGTCTACCAGCTTTACCTGAAACTTCGAGACTATGATCTGAGTTAGAAACTGTTCCGATTGTTGCACGGCAAGTTGTTAAAATCATTCTTGTTTCTCCTGACGGCATTTTCACAATAGCATATTTACCATCACGTGATGTAAGCTGTGCATATGTACCAGCACTTCGTGCTAATACGCCACCTTTACCAGGATGAAGTTCGATATTATGAATTACTGTACCAAGTGGAATATCAGATAAGAAAAGTGTATTTCCAATCTCTGGAGCTATATCTCTACCTGAAACTACCGTTTGTCCAACTTTTAACCCTGTTGGTGCAATTATATATCTCTTTTCACCATCTTTATAGGTAACTAATGCAATACGAGCAGATCTGTTTGGATCATATTCGATACCTGTAACAGTTGCGTCCATACCATCTTTATTTCTAAGAAAATCGATTAAACGATATCTCTTTTTATGACCACCCCCAATATATCTCATGGTCATTTTTCCACTATTGTTTCTTCCACCGGTTCTTTTCATTGAAACCAACAAAGATTTTTCAGGTGTACTTTTTGTAATTGTATCAAAAGCACCTATAACTTTATGTCTTTGTCCTGGGGTAACAGGGTTTAATTTTCGTACTGCCATGTCAATTAAATATTGCTATAAAAATCAATTTTTTCACCATCTAATAAAGTAACCACTGCTTTCTTGTAAGAATTTGATCCACCTTCAATAATACCAGATTTAGTAAATCGAGATTTTTTCTTTCCAAGATAACGCATGGTATTGATCGCTTCTACTGAAACGCCATACATATCTTCAATGGCTTTCTTAATTTGAATCTTATTCGCCCTTTTATCTACAATAAAACCATATCTATTAAGACTATCGCCTTGCATGGTCATTTTCTCGGTAACTATTGGCTTTAATAAAATATCCATTGTATCAATTTTTTCTTAAATTCTAAACAATTTGTGTAATGGTTCAATTGAGTTTTCGACAAATAGTACAATTGAAGCATTCATTATATCGTAAGTAGTTATATCTGAAACAGTTACTACTTTAACATCCTGTAAATTTCTGGATGACAAATATATATTTTTATTTTGTTCAGATAAAACTAAAAGCATTTTTTTATCTGCTACATCCAAATTATTTCTGAGGTTAACAAATTCCTTTGTCTTAGGAAGTTCAAAGTTAAAGTTTTCAAGCACTTTAATATTGTTGTCAACTGCTTTATAAGCTAATGCTGATTGACGTGCTAAGATTTTAACTTTCTTATTTAACTTAAAGGAATAATCTCTTGGTCTTGGACCAAATACTCTGGCTCCACCTTTAAATAAAGGAGATTTAATACTACCAGATCTTGCTGTTCCTGTTCCTTTTTGTCTTTTAAGTTTTCTGGTACTACCACTAAGTTCAGATTTCTCTTTAGCTTTATGTGTACCTTGGCGTTTGTTAGCTAAATACTGCTTAACATCCAGATAGATTGCATGATCATTAGGTTCAATTTTAAAAATTGAATCACTAAGGTTCACTTTCTTACCTGTATCTTTGCCTTCTATGTTAATTATCGCTAATTCCATTACTCATGAATAATTAAATATGAACCATTTGAACCAGGAACTGATCCTTTTACTACTAGTAGATTACTTTCAGGTACAACTTTCATAACTCGCAAGTTAATCATCATAACTCGTTTATTACCGGTTTGACCTGCCATTCTCATACCTTTAAATACGCGCGATGGATCTGAAGAAGCTCCCAACGAACCTGGAGCACGAAGTCTGTTGTGTTGACCATGTGTTTGGCCTCCCACACCATGAAATCCATAGCGTTTTACTACACCTTGAAATCCTTTTCCTTTTGACCAACCTATAATATCAACAAACATTCCTTCCGAAACGATATGATCTATAGTAACCATATCACCAAGCTTGTACTCCTTTTCAAATACTTGAAATTCGTAAACTTTACTTTTAGGGGTTGTACCTGCTTTTTTAAAGTGACCTTTTAGAGGATTAGGAGTGCTTTTTTCTCTCCTCTCATCAAAAGCCAACTGGTATGCCGCATAACCATCATTTTCGATAGTCTTTACCTGCGTCACAACACATGGCCCAGCCTCGATAACAGTGCATGGAATATTTTTTCCCTCGGCACTGTAGACGGAAGTCATTCCGATCTTTTTTCCAATTAATCCTGGCATTTTTTTGTTGTTTTACTTAATTACACTTTTATTTCTACTTCTACACCACTTGGTAACTCCAACTTCATTAACGCATCAATAGTTTTTGGAGTTGAACTGTAAATATCCAATAATCTTTTATAAGAAGACAACTGGAACTGTTCTCTTGATTTCTTGTTAACGAAAGGAGAACGTACACAATTTTCTCTGCAGATTTATCTACAAGATTGTGATCGTAAGATTTTAATTTAATTCTAATCTTCTGGCTCATTATTTTCTTTAATTAAACAAATTCACTTTTCCTTTTGCTTTCTCAACAATTTCTTTTGCAATTGAATCAGGTACCCGATCATAATGCGAAAACTCCATAGTTGAAGTTGCACGACCTGAGCTGATGGTACGTAAAACAGTCACATATCCGAATTGCTCTGATAAAGGCACTTTAGCTTTTATAACCCTTGCACCACCTTTATTTTCCATTCCTTCAACTTTTCCTCTTCGTCGGTTAAAGTCGCCAATAATATCACCCATATATTCTTCGGGTGTAACTACTTCAACTGACATAATTGGTTCGAGTAAAATAGGTTTAGCTTTGGCACAAGCGTGTTTGAATGCCATTTTTGCAGCAATCTCGAATGAGAGCGAATCTGAATCCACATCGTGGTAAGATCCATCTGTAAGTGTTACTTTTAAGCTTTCAACAGGATAACCTGCTAAAACACCATTATATAATGCTTCTTTAAATCCTTTATTAATTGCAGGAATATATTCTCTTGGAATATTTCCACCTTTAATTTTGTCAATAAACTGAACCCCTTTTTCGTTTTCGTCAGCTGGACCAATTGTTACAACAATATCAGCAAATTTACCACGTCCGCCGCTTTGTTTTTTAAATACTTCACGATGTTCTACTGTTGCTGTAATTGTTTCCTTATATGCTACCTGTGGTGCTCCCTGGTTACATTCTACTTTAAATTCTCTTAATAAACGATCAATAAGAATTTCGAGATGCAACTCACCCATACCGGCAATAATAGTTTGACCTGAATCGGCATCAACTTTTACTGAGAAAGTAGGATCTTCTTCAGCAAGTTTCATAAGAGCCATATTCAGTTTATCTAAATCTTTCTGAGTTTTTGGTTCAACAGCAATTCCGATAACTGGTTCTGGGAAATCCATTGATTCTAGAATTATTGGATGTTTTTCGTCACATAATGTATCGCCAGTCCTAATATCTTTAAAACCAACAGCAGCACAAATATCTCCAGCTTCGATAACATCTTTTGGATTTTGTTTATTTGCATGCATTTGGTATAAACGAGAAATTCTTTCGCGTTTTCCGGTTCTTACATTAAGTACATATGAACCCGAATCAATTTTACCTGAATAAACTCTTAAAAACGCGAGACGACCAACGTAAGGATCGGTAGCAATTTTAAAAGCCAATGCGGCTAATGGTTCTGATGAATCAGGTTTTCTTTCGACAGGTTGATCATTCTTAGGATTAATTCCTTTTGTATTTTCAATATCGATAGGGCTAGGCATAAATGCAACAACGGCATCAAGCAATCGCTGAATACCTTTATTTTTAAATGATGCTCCACAAAGAACAGGAACGATAGTCATTCCAATAGTTGCTTTACGAATGACACCTATCATTTCGTCAGGGGTAATTGAATTTGGATCTTCGAAGAATCTTTCTAAAAGAGCGTCATCGTATTCGGCAACAGACTCAATCAGTTTAGCTCTCCATTCTTCTGCTTCGGCAGCAAATTCTGAAGGTATATCAGTCAATTCGTAACGTAAACCTATTTTTTCATCTTCGTACCAAATAACTGCTTTATTTTCTATTAGATCGATAACACCTTTAAATGTTTCTTCTTGTCCAATAGGAATTTGAACAGGAATAGCATTTGCACCAAGTTTATCTCTCATTTGTGAAATAACTGAGAAGAAATCGGCACCAGCACGATCCATTTTATTAACAAAAGCGATTCTAGGAACTCCGTATTTATCTGCTTGTCTCCATACGGTTTCTGATTGTGGTTCAACACCACCAACAGCGCAGAAAACTGCAATAGCTCCATCAAGAACACGCAATGATCTTTCTACTTCGACAGTAAAATCAACGTGTCCCGGAGTATCTATAATATTAATTTTGTAATCTTGATCACGGTATTTCCAATATGCTGTAGTAGCTGCAGAAGTAATTGTTATTCCTCTCTCTTGCTCCTGAACCATCCAGTCCATTGTAGCAGCACCATCGTGAACCTCTCCAATTCTATGTGTAATACCAGTATAAAACAGAATTCGCTCTGTAGTTGTGGTTTTACCGGCATCAATATGCGCCATGATTCCGATATTCCTGGTATACTGCAAGTCTTTACTCATTTCCTCTATCCCGTCTCAAAAATTACTTCTTAATTCCTTCTTAAAATCTAAAATGAGCAAATGCTTTATTAGCATCGGCCATTCTATGAGTTTCTTCTTTTTTCTTAAATGCTCCACCCTCTTCGTTAAATGCGGCCATAATTTCTTGTGAAAGTTTTTCGGCCATATTTTTACCACTTCTTTGGCGTGCGTATTTAATCATGTTTTTAATACTGATCGAAGTTTTTCTTCTAGGATTAACTTCCATAGGAACTTGGAATGTTGCTCCACCAATTCTTCTACTTTTAACTTCGACCATGGGTGTAATATTTTCTAATGCTTTTTTCCAAACTTCGATTGCAGATTTTTCTTTGTCTTTAGCTTTTTCAGCAACAATTTCCATTGCATCATAGAATATTTTGAAAGCCGCATTTTTTTTACCATCTACCTGAAGATCGTTAACAAATCGGGTAACCAATTGATCTTTAAATTTTGGATCTGGTAATAAAATCCTTTGTTTTGGTTTTGATTTTCTCATCGCTTCTAAACTCTATTGAATTCGATTATTTTTTTGGTCTTTTAGCTCCGTATTTTGAGCGTCTCTGGGTTCTACCTTCAACACCTGAAGTATCGAGGGCACCTCTGATTAAGTGATAACGAACACCTGGAAGGTCTTTTACCCTACCACCTCTTATAAGAACTATCGAGTGTTCCTGTAAGTTATGTCCTTCACCTGGAATATAAGCATTCACTTCCTTCCCATTAGTTAACCTAACCCTTGCTACTTTACGCATTGCTGAGTTAGGTTTTTTAGGTGTTGTAGTGTAAACACGAGTACAAACACCCCTCCTCTGAGGACATGCATCCAAAGCAGGAGCTTTTTTCTTCTCCACAATCTTAGTTCTTCCTTTTCTTACTAACTGCTGTATTGTAGGCATATAGACAATTATTTTAAATTATTTTTTTATAAAATCGGTTCGCAAAGGTATTCTTTTTTTTTAATAATCCACAATAATTTTAAATTTATTTCGTAAATTTTGATCACTTAAAAAGAAAAATAATAACTTTTATATATTTCAAAATATTTATTAAAACTATTGATTTTTAAATGATTTCCCTTCAATAATTATTTGCCGGAAAATGGTGCAAAATTAAATTCTTTTTTGGAACTATCAAAATACATATATAATATAATATACTTTTTTTGCTATTTAGAACCAATATCAATTATTTGATATATTTTCAATTAAATAATACCTATTTATATTATATTCTGTACTTTCTTGCGTGTTGATAAAATTTTACTATTTTTGAAACCCATTTTACTATAATAATTAACTAAGCAAAGTTTATATCATTTATTAATAATTAATTAGATAAATCAAGTATGAAAACCTATCAAACGGATAAAATTAGAAATATTGCTTTAATTGGAAGCTCAGGATCGGGTAAGACTTCTTTGGCAGAATCTATGTTACTACAAGGTGGCGTTATTGAAAGAAAAGGATCAATTGATGCTAAGAATACTGTTTCCGATTATAATGATATTGAGCATGAAGCAGGCAATTCAGTATTCTCGACTGTTTTATATACTGAGTTTAACGAACATAAAATAAATATTATAGACACTCCTGGTGCTGATGATTACGTTGGTGGAGTAATATCATCCTTCCGCGTTGCAGATACAGCTATTTTGTTATTACATGCACAGCATGGTATTGAGGTAGGTACAGAGATTGTTAATCGCTCCTGCGAAAAATATCATAAACCTGTTGTATTGGTGATAAACCAAATAGATCATGAAAAAGCAAATTATGAAAAAACCCTTGAAGCTGCAAAATCAACATTTGGAAAAAAAGTAGTTGTAGTTCAATACCCAGTAGGTTCGGGAAGCGAACTTAAGGCCATTGTTGATGTTTTGAAAATGAAAATGTACCAATGGAATGCAGCAGGCCAGCGTGAAGAACTCGAGATTCCTGCTGATCAGAAAGCCACAGCTGAAGAATTGCATAACACCCTTGTTGAAGCAGCTGCAGAAAATGACGAAAAACTTATGGAGTTATTTTTCGAAAAAGGATCTCTTAACGAAGACGAAATGCGTAAAGGTATTGCTGCTGGTCTTATTAATAGGGGAATGTTCCCAGTATTCTGTACATCAGCAGAAAAAAATATTGGTATTAAACGATTATTAGAATTTACAGTAAATGCTTTGCCATCACCTGATAAAATGCCAGAAGAAGTTACTGTTGATGGTAAAAAGATACCCTGCAAAGAAGACGGACCAACTTCGTTATTTGTATTTAAATCGGCTACTGAATCACATATTGGTGAGATTAATTATTTTAAAGTTATTTCCGGTAAGGTAACCGAAGGTATGGACTTAACCAATAACACCTCAGGCGCTAAAGAACGATTATCACAATTATATGTTGTTGCTGGTAAAAACAGACAGAAAGTTTCTCAGCTTTCGGCTGGAGATATTGGTGCAGCTGTTAAATTAAAAAATACAGGAACCAATGATTCGCTTTCGGATGGCAAAACAGAAATAAAATTTAATCCTATCTCTTTTCCAAATCCAAAATTCAGAACAGCTATAAAAGCAATTAGCGAATCGGATGATGAGAAATTAGGTGAAGCGCTAGGAAGAATTAACCAAGCTGATCCAACGATAATTATTGAATATTCGAAAGAATTAAAACAAATTCTTATTCATGGTCAGGGTGAATATCATCTTAATAATATGGTAAGATGGCATTTGGAAAAAATATATAAAATTGAAACCGAGTTTTTAGCTCCAAAGATTCCATACAGAGAAACCATAACTAAAGTTGCTGAGTCGAGTTATCGTCATAAGAAACAATCAGGAGGATCTGGACAGTTTGGTGAAGTTCATATGGTAGTTGAACCATTTAAAGAAGGGGCACCAGAACCATCGAAATATAAAGTTGGTGGAAAAGAAATTGCTGTTTCAGTAAGAAATAAGGAAGAACATGTTTTACCATGGGGTGGCAAGCTTGTTTATTACAATTGTATTGTTGGAGGAGCTATTGATGCTCGTTTCTTGCCAGCTATATTAAAAGGTATCATGGAAAAGATGGAAGAAGGTCCACTTACAGGTTCGTATGCACGTGATATCCGCGTTTGCGTTTATGATGGTAAGATGCACCCAGTTGATTCAAATGAAATTTCATTTAGACTTGCAGGACGTAATGCATTTAAAACTGCATTTAAAGAAGCTGGTCCAAAAATTATGGAACCAATTTATGATGTTGAAGTACTTGTTCCTTCAGAGAGAATGGGTGATGTGATGAGTGATTTACAAGGACGAAGAGCTATGATTGAAGGTATGAGTAGTGAAAAAGGATTTGAAAAAATCAACGCAAAAGTTCCTTTAGCAGAAATGAATAAGTATTCTACAGCCTTAAGTTCAGTTACCGGTGGACGTGCAACATATACAATGAAATTTGCAAAATATGAGCAAGTTCCAGGTGAAGTTCAGGATAAACTGATGAAAGCATTTGAATCTGAAGAAGAAGAAGAATAGAAATATCGCTGTTATTATATATGAAAGGGTTGCATTTAAAGCAACCCTTTTTTATTTACCTCGGTAAAGGCCAATAAATCCAAAATAAGAATCTACTTTTCCGTTTAATTTATCGTTATTGTAAACCACTCCATCCCAGCCAGTCACTTCAACAACAAAAAAGTAAGTTCCTTCTGAGGCCTCATTGCCACGAACAGATCCATCCCAACCACCCCAATCTTTAAGCTCACCTTCAAACTCATGCATTAACTGACCAGTTCTACTAAAAATCGATATTTTAAATGTTCTGATTGATTTGTACTTCTCAGGATCAAGTTTAAAAACATTATTTATTTCATCTCCATTGTTTGGAGAAAACACATTCGGAAATTCAATTTTAGAGGCATCAAGGTTTATTGTGGCATAAACTGAATCTTTACACCCAAACTCACTTGTACTATTAAGTTTCACGGTATATTTTTTACCAGTAATTTTCTCTGTATAATAATAGGTGTGTTCTGGTTGTAAATTAAAATCACTGGTATAAATATAATCGAGATCATTTTTTACCAAGGTGTCGCCAAAAAACCACACAAAATCGGTTCCGCGTTTTGATTTATTAACAAATCTGACGATCATTGGGGCTTCATCCGAAAGGATTGAATCACTTGTAGTTATTTCATTTCCATCTGAATCAAGATGAATCATTGATAATTCTGCTTTGGTAGCAATGGCTGTATATAATACTGAATCAGAAACTGGGCATCCAAAACGATCGATCAAATGAAGTATGCATTTTGTGTCTTCGAGTGGCAAATTGCCAGTACTTGTATATGAGTAATCATACTCAGGAATAAATACTTCTCCTTCAGATTCGAAATCCCATGTATAATTTTTCTTACTATTTGTTAATAATTTACTTTCGCTATTAACTGGATTATAAATTAACAATTGGGTTTCAAAATTAGGAGTACCAAATAACTCAAGGATATCGCAATCCAGAGGATCAACAATTTGAAGATCCAATGACAAATTTACATTATTATATATCCATGCTACATATTCCTGAATAGTATCAATCTTTGTAAGTATTACCTTATATCCGCCAGACCCAAGATTATTTATCTCGGATCTTGTTGAGTCTGCATTATAAGTAAAATCTGTAAGTGTAATATCGAAACTATTGGTAACTGAATTATATGTAAACCACTGAAAAGTATATCCACCTCTTAATGTCGAATCATAAGCCTGCAGACTTCCTCCAGAAGCATTATCAGTACAAAAAACATGCAGAGAGTCAGATGAAGAATACCAGGTTTTTTCAGAAAAATCAGCATTTGAGCTAATCTGCGAAAACAAATTATTGTGGATAAGACATATAATAAAAACAGAAAATAATATTTTGTGTGTAAATCTCATCATATGATTAAAATCTCAAAATGAAAACTACAATAATAACAAATCTCGATCAATAAAATTGTATTTAAGATGAATTTATTCAGCTGGATAAAAGATGTATAACTCGAAAAATTAACTTTGAATATTTTGTGGATAAATACTTTAAGCAGGGTTTGTTTACCGAGATTAATGAAAGTATTTTTACGCCTTAATAAAAATAAGATAAAGAAAAATATACGTGCACGATTACTTAAAAGAATTAAATGAGCCTCAACGTGAAGCAGTAGTTAATTATAATGGAGCATCATTAGTTATTGCAGGTGCAGGTTCGGGAAAAACAAGGGTTTTAACCTACAGAATAACACATTTACTTGCCAACAATATACCTGCATATCAGATTCTGGCATTAACATTTACCAATAAAGCTGCAGCTGAAATGAAACAGCGTATTGCCAAAATGGTAGGTCCGGAAATTGCACGTAACCTTTGGATGGGTACATTCCATTCGATTTTTGCACGAATACTCCGATTCGAATCTGCACATCTTGGCTACACATCGAATTTTACCATTTACGATGCCATTGATGCTAAAAATCTGGTTAAAAAGATTATTAAAGAACTCAATCTGGATGACAAGATTTATAAGCCAAGCGAAATATACGGGCGTATTTCGAGTGCCAAAAACAATCTTATTACAGCTAAAGCTTATAGCAGTAATAACCAAATTTTAGTTCAGGATCAGAAAAACAACAAAGGCAGGATTTCCGACATATTTACAATGTATGCTAATCGATGCAAAAAAGCTGATTCAATGGATTTTGATGATCTTTTGTTAAACACCAATATTTTATTTCGTGATTTTCCTGATGTGCTGACTAAGTATCAAAACATGTTTAAGTATATTCTGGTTGATGAGTATCAGGATACCAACTTTGCACAATATTTAATTGTAAATAAATTAGCTGCGAAATATCAGAATATTTGTGTTGTTGGTGATGATGCACAAAGCATTTATGGTTTTCGTGGAGCCAAGATCGAAAACATCCTCAACTTTAAAAATGATTATAAAGAATATAAACTTTATAAGCTTGAACAAAATTACAGGTCGACACAAAATATTGTTAATGCTGCAAACAGCATAATAAAGCAGAATAAAGAACAAATACCCAAAAAGGTATATTCGAAAAAAGAAATGGATACAAGTATCGAAAGGAATTACGATTATAAGGATTTTGCCGTTTTGTACAGAACAAATGCGCAATCGAGAAATTTTGAAGAAGCTTTCCTCCGATATAATATCCCATATAAAGTTTATGGTAGCATTTCTTTTTATCAACGCAAAGAGATTAAAGATATACTTGCCTATTTCAGGATGGCGATTAATCACAAAGATGAAGAATCGTTAACACGTGTTATAAATTACCCTGCACGAGGAATTGGTCAAACCACGCTTACTCGTTTAGAAGAGTTTGCCGGTGCAAACGACACACATATTTGGGATTTACTAGAAAATCTTAATAAAGTAAATTTGGGTTTTAATACCGGTACAAACACAAAGCTAGAATCATTTAAAAATTTGATAGTTCGTTTCTCTAAGCTTATTGAAGAAAAAGATGCATACGAAGCGGCATTAACCATTGCAAAAGAATCAGGAATAATTGATGAGTTTAAAAATGCCGAAACACACGAAGACCAAACTCGGTTTGAAAATCTTGAGGAATTGTTAAACGGAATAAAAGAATTTGTTGATGACTATAATGGAGAGGAAGGTGCTCCAACCCTTACTCGTTTTATGGAAAACGTAGCCCTGCTTACTAACCAGGATAATGACAAAGATGATGATTTTAATAAAGTCACCATAATGACAATCCATTCAGCGAAAGGATTGGAGTTTAAGTTTGTATTTCTTGTAGGATTAGAAGAAGATCTGTTTCCTTCCAATATGTCGTCGAGTACACAAAAAGAACTAGAAGAAGAACGTCGGTTATTTTACGTTGCATTAACACGAGCTGAAGAAACTGCTGTACTAAGTTTCGCAAAGGAACGGTATAAATGGGGAACACCCACATCTTGCAGGCCAAGTCGGTTTATTAAAGAAATAGATGAACAATATCTTGATTTACCTGATTCGTTTTTTGAAAAGCCATTGTCTTTTGTTGGTAATGATGATGATTTTGGATTTACAACAAAACCGAGGTTCTTTAAATCTAAACAGAATCCAACAAATGGAGCATCACCATTGGCAAGCAAGAAACTAATAAAACTCAGTCAGGCACAGAAACAACAACCCGAACAAAATGAAGATTTTACACCTGATGATCCATCATTAATCAAAGAAGGGATGATTGTTAAGCATAATAAGTTTGGATTAGGAGAAATAGTTAAAATTGAAGGATCCTTACCAAACTCAAAAGCAATAGTCCATTTTGAAACGGCAGGAGAAAAACAGCTTTTATTGAAATTTGCCAAATTACAGATTGTTTCTGATTAGATTATCACCGATAATAGCGGAACTCGGCTCCTAATTAATACAAATAATTTTAAAACTTTGATTGCTAAACCAAAATAGATTAATTTTGCAGCAAATGAATATAAATATGGAATACAATACTAGCAGGCAGAAACTTGTTTTGCCCGAGTATGGCAGGAACATTCAGAAAATGATCGAGATGGCAATTGCTGAAACTGACCGAGATAAGCGAAACAGGATGGCTCAAGCCATTATTGCAATAATGGGTAATATGAATCCTCACTTACGTGATGTTGCAGATTTTAAGCACAAACTTTGGGATCATTTGGCTATTATAGCTGATTTTAAACTTGATATTGACTCTCCTTATGAAACACCCCTTCTCGAGAAACTAAGAGAAAAACCCGAGATTGTTCCTTATAATAGGCATAAAATAAAGTACAAACATTACGGAAAAACCATTGAAAAGCTTATTAACGAAGCTATTAAGATGGAAGATCAAGAGAAGAAAGAAGTATTAATCCAGATGTTAGCTAACCACATGAAAAAAAGCTATCTAACCTGGAATAAAGAAGCCGTAAGCGACGAACAAATTTTTAGTGATCTAAATGAAATCTCAGAAGGAAAAATAAGTCTTAATATTCAGGAGACAAGGCTTGCAGAAACTAAAGATATCCTTGCCAAGAATAAGCATAGGAGAACTCCTATACCACGCAAAAAATAGCTAAACTTTTAAATACCGATTTATGAGTTCATTTGTAATCAAAGGTGGGAAAAAATTAAAAGGAGATATTTACCCACAAGGAGCAAAAAATGAAGCACTACAAATATTATGCGCTACTCTTTTAACTCCTGAAAAAGTAACCATTCATAATATTCCCAATATTCTGGATGTTATGAAACTCATAGATCTATTGGAATGTACCGGTGTTAATGTTGAAAAAATAAACGAATCGACCTACTCGTTCACAGCCAAAAGCATTAATTTTGATTATTTCAAAACAGAAGAATATCACAACAAATCTACCTCTTTACGCGGTTCTATTATGATGATAGGGCCTTTATTAGCCCGTTTTGGAAAAGGATATATTCCAAAACCAGGTGGTGATAAAATTGGGCGAAGAAGAGTGGATACTCACTTTATTGGATTCGAGAAGCTGGGTGCTAAATTTGAGTTTAGTCATAAAGAAAATTCCTTTAAGGTTAAAGGAAAAAATTTGATTGGAACCTCAATGCTACTTGATGAAGCATCAGTAACAGGTACAGCTAATATAATTATGGCGGCTGTATTAGCAAAGGGAACAACAACCATTTATAATGCAGCATGTGAACCCTATATTCAGCAACTTTGCAAGATGCTTGTAAGCATGGGTGCAAAAATATCCGGAATTGCATCAAATCTATTAACTATCGAAGGAGTTACCGAGCTCAAAGGTTGTGTACACCATATCCTTCCTGATATGATTGAAGTAGGAAGTTTTATTGGACTAGCAGCAATGACAGGATCAGAGATAACTATAAAAAATGTATCGTATGAGAACCTGGGCATTATTCCTGCTTCATTCAGAAGACTTGGTATAAAATTCGAAAAAATTGGAGATGACATTTTTATCCCTGAAAATAAACATTACGAAATAGAAACTTTTATTGATGGTTCAATTATGACCATTGCAGACGCACCTTGGCCAGGCCTTACTCCTGACTTATTAAGTGTTATGCTAGTGGTAGCAACACAAGCCAAAGGCAGTGTTTTAATCCATCAGAAAATGTTTGAAAGCAGATTGTTTTTTGTAGATAAGCTCATTGATATGGGAGCGCAAATTATTCTTTGCGATCCACATAGGGCTTCTGTTGTAGGATTAGATAATCAGATTCAACTTAGAGCGACCAAAATGACATCACCTGATATTCGTGCTGGAGTAGCCCTTCTGATTGCTGCGCTTTCGGCAGATGGTACCAGCACAATTCATAATATTGATCAGATCGACCGCGGTTATCAAAACATTGATCAACGTTTAAAAGCTCTTGGTGCTGATATTACCAGAATAAGTTAACCTTTTTCATTAAAATCTTAATTAATGTGCCAATTTGGCTGAAAAGTACTTTTGGCAAAAATTTTGATTATAGAGGTATACAATTATTATAAGAAACAATTCAAAATATACTGAGATGACAAAGAAAGATAAAAAAACGGAAAAGCAACAAGAAGAAACAGCTCAGCAAGAAGAACAAAACAATCAAGGGATAGATAATCAGCAAGAATTTGAAGAGATTGAAGTAAAACCCGAAGAAAAGGAAGAGACTGTAAAATCCGAAAAATCCGAAAAGGAAAAACTGGATGAATTAAATGACAGATATCTTAGATTAGCAGCTGAATATGATAATTACCGTAAACGCACTTTAAAAGAAAAAATGGACCTTACCAAAACAGCTGGAGCTGATATTCTTATAAATATCCTTCCTGTAATGGACGATTTTGAGAGAGCATTAGGCCATCTGGATCAGGCTAATGATATGATTGCAGTTAAAGATGGTATTACTCTAATCTATAATAAATTCAGTGAGTTTTTAAAACAAAGAGGTGTTAAAGAGATTGAAGCAAAAGAAAAAGATTTTGATACCGATTTGCACGAAGCCATTACAAAAATACCAGCACCAAATGAAGAACTAAAAGGGAAAGTGGTTGATGTTGTTGAAAAAGGGTATTATTTATACGATAAGGTAATTCGCTTTTCGAAGGTTGTGGTTGGCGAATAATAATAGTTAATTTGATTTTATTGAAACATAAAAAATGTCGAAGAGAGATTATTACGAAATATTAGGAGTTTCGAAAAGTGCTAGTCAAGATGAGATTAAGAAAGCTTATCGTCAGCAGGCAATAAAATTTCACCCGGATAAAAATCCTGGAGATAAGGATGCAGAAAACAAGTTTAAAGAAGCAGCTGAAGCTTACGAGGTGTTAAGCAATACTGACAAGCGTGCCCGTTATGACAGATATGGTCATGCAGGAGTTGGTGGAGCCTCTGGTAATGGATTTAGTGGAGGTGGAATGACCATGGAAGATATTTTCGAAAACTTTGGAGATATTTTCGGAAGTGCTTTTGGAGGAAGCTTTGGTGGTTTTGGAGGTTTTGGGGGATTCAGTGGCTCTCGTCAGCGATCGAGGAGAGTGAACAAAGGTTCGAACTTAAGGGTAAAAGTTTCTCTCAGCTTAAAAGAAATTGCACATGGTGTAAATAAAAAAATAAAAGTTAACAAATTTGTTTCTTGTAAACCTTGTGGCGGTACAGGTGCTGAAAATTCCTCAGGGTATACAACATGCTCAACATGCAATGGTACAGGACAAGTATTAAAAGTTACGAATACTTTTTTGGGACAAATGCAAACTGCATCAGTATGTCATGCATGTGGTGGCGATGGTAAAATAATAACCAACAAGTGTACTACTTGTCATGGTGAAGGAATTGTTAAAGACACCGAAGTTATTTCATTAGATATTCCAGCAGGTGTTGCTGAAGGAATGCAACTCTCGGTTAACGGAAAAGGTAATGCACCTCGCAGAGGCGGTGTTAATGGCGATCTGATTGTACTAATTCAGGAAGAAAAAGACCCTGATCTGATTCGTGATGGAAATGACCTAATTTATGGATTGTATTTAACCTTTGCCGAAGCAGCCTTAGGGGCGCCCGTTGAAATACCGACTGTTGATGGAAAAGTAAAAATTAAAATAGATCCAGGTACACAACCTGGTAAAATCTTGCGATTAAGAGGCAAAGGATTACCAGAAGTTAATGGCTATGGAAAAGGCGATTTGCTTGTAAATATTAATGTTTGGATACCTAAAACATTAACTAAGGAAGAACAAAAAACCATTGAGCAATTAGGCAAATCAACCAATTTTACTCCAAACCCAGATGCTTCGGACAGAAGCTTTTTTGAAAAGATGAAGAACTTTTTTGAATAATCGATATAAGCAATAAAATAAATTAACCCTGACCAAAATTGGTTGGGGTTTTCTTTTTCAAAAAATCAAAGTCCTTGTTTTATTTGAAGCACTAATAAACAAATTGATTGATTTTTAAACTTTTTCCACTTAAATTGTTCTAATTGAAAAATCTAATTAGAAATACTTTAAAAACCATGATAAAAAGAATATCCCTTGCCATAATTATTATTCTATTTAGCAACATACTTTTTGCTCAATTCGATTTTAAAACTGTTGCCGAAGAATCAGATTTTCAAGCCACATCAAGACATGAAGATGTGTTACAATTTATTGATAAACTTAAAAAAGCTTCACCATATATTGCGGTTGAAAATATTGCTACTACCAATGAAGGTCGCGACATTCCTTTATTAATTATTGCTAATCCGTTACCCAAAACACCGGCCGACCTGGTAAATGATTCAAGAGTTGTTGTTTACATTCAGGCAAATATTCATTCCGGCGAAGTTGAAGGGAAAGAAGCATCGTTGATGTTTGTAAGAGATTTATTGAAAGACAAGAACAACTATCTGTTTAACGATGTGATACTCCTTGTGTGTCCAAATCTGAATGCAGATGGTAACGAACGAATAAGCACTCAAAACAGAACGAATCAAAATGGGCCATCAGGAGTTGGAGTAAGACACAATAGCTTATACCTGGATCTTAACCGTGATGCGATGAAAGTTGAATCGGAAGAAATACGCGGTGTAATCACAAATGTTTTAAACAGATGGGATCCTTCAGTAATTATGGATTGTCATACAACAAATGGTTCGTATCATCAAGAGCCAGTTACTTTTACATGGACAATGAATCCAAACGGAGATCGATCACTAATAAATTATATGCGCGATAAAATGATGCCACAGGTATCAACCATTCTTAAAAATAAATACAATACCTTAAATTGTTTCTACGGTGAGTTTATTAACCAGAACGATTACGAACAAGGATGGATTTCATATGCTGCCGAACCACGATACTTCAGCAATTATGTTGGCGTGAGGAATCGTTTAGGCATTTTAAACGAGAATTATGTGTATGCCGATTACAAATCGAGAGTCGAAGGCTGTTACAATCTAATACAATCATTACTCGATTATTCATCGAAAAACAAAAAAGAAATTAAGGATTTGATTTCTTTAGCCGACCAGAAAATGTTAACTAAAGGAAGTAATTCAGCTATTGCCGATTCATTTGCAATAACCTACAAGGGACAACCAACTCCCGAGAAAGTAACTATTCTGACTTACGAAGCCGAACCTTATACCGATCAAACCGGACGTGAAAGATTTCGCAAAACAGATATTAAAAAAACGGTTACTGTTCCTTACATTGCCGATTATTATCCAGTTGAAAGTATTAAATATCCGTATGCGTATATCCTTGGAATTAATGATCCTAAAATAATAGAATTACTTAAAATTCATGGAATTCAGATCGAAGAACTTAAGGATTCAATTACCCTCGAAGTTGATCAGTTTGAAATTGAAGAACTTAAACCAGCACAACGTTTAAACCAGGGACATTATACCAATTCTTTAAAAGGAAAATACAAAAAAGTGAAGATACATTTCGAAAAAGGGAAATATATTATTAAAACATCGCAAAAACTCGGCAACCTTGCAGTTTATTTGCTCGAGCCGCAAACGGATGATGGATTGTTGCTTTGGAATTTTTTCGATAGATACCTAGTTCCTCAATGGGGTCGTGGATATTATGCATATCCTGTTTACAGAATAAACAAACCTATAAATATCAATACAATTTGATTTTATAATACATTCTTGTTTTTAATTGTTTTTTTGAAAAATAACAATAAGTTAAGATTGGGGTTTTTTCTTAAAATCAAGCTGTTTTATAGAATATTTTGCTTACAAGTTCCACTTTTCTTGTTTTTTATCCATTTAATTTCATAAAAACAGAGTGTACATAACGTTATACGTATATTAATTGTTAATATCTTTGGTTTTTAGGTAAAAACTTTTAGATCAATTAATTTCATTCTTTATAAATATTCGTGTACTTGCTTTTTCTAAAACCTTAACACTCTAATTATGAAACACTATGTACTCTTAAGGAGAGCGAGTATTTTTTTTATACTGTTCTTCATTTTCGGTCAACCTATGTTTGGCCAGGTGCCCCCAAGTGATTTAAGTGGACAAGACCTAAGAACCTGGTTAAAAGC